>Ga0206352_10816735_pt1 | contig 10042 bp, 8 predicted proteins | sample DielMetaTC5am5_FD_146434 | JGI IMG/M metagenome (GOLD analysis project Ga0206352, IMG submission 146434) | Corn rhizosphere microbial communities from Kellogg Biological Station, Michigan, USA - Diel MetaT C5am-5 (Metagenome Metatranscriptome)... | ecosystem: Host-associated > Plants > Roots >... | reverse complement strand
GATGGATTTACTACCGGGCGCCAGCGGGAGGAGCAGGCTATGAGGAGCGAATTTCAAGCGGCTATCGCACAACTAATTGCCGAAAAGGGACTACCCCGCGAAGTGGTTATGGAAACTGTGGCCACTGCCCTGCTAGCAGCTTACCGTAAGAGCTTTGGAGGCGGCGAGAATGTGCGCATCGAAGTTGACAAGAACGGTGAAGTGCATGTTTGGGCGGCAAAACGAGTGGTAGCCCAGGTCAAGGACCCTAACGAAGAGATCTCCCTGGCAGAGGCGCAACGTCTCATCCCGAATGCGGCTCTTGGGCAATCAATGGATGTTGACTCATCGTTTATCTTCACCCGTATTCCAGCCCAGACCGCTAAACAGGTTATTCTCCAACGCATTCGTGAAGCAGAGCATGAGCATCTGTATGACCAGATTAAAAACTGGGTTGGGGAAATTCGCCTGGGAACACTCACCCGCCAGGACCCTGTTCGTGGTTGGTTGATTGACTTTGATCTTGATAAGGTAGATAAAGTAGAAGGCATTATGCCTCCCAGCGAAGAAGTCCCAACTGAGCGGTATCGTTCTGGGCAGCGTCTGCGTGTCTTTGTTTATGATGTTCGGCGTGTTCAGGGGCGCATGCTACAAATCCTGGTCTCGCGTACTCATCGTGATCTGGTTCGTCGTCTCTTTGAGTCTGAGGTCCCCGAAGTTTACGAGGGATCCGTTGAAATTAAAGGTATTGCACGAGAACCGGGTAGTCGTTCAAAGGTGGCTGTATTTGCACGGCAGGAGGGCTTGGATCCCATTGGATCGTGCGTGGGTGTTCGTGGTTCACGCATCAATAATATCGTGCGTGAGCTTAATGATGAGAAAATTGATATTATCCAGTGGAGTTCTGATCCTGCCACATTCGTTGCAAATTCACTTAGCCCGGTCAAGCCACTGAAAACGTTGTTACGAGAAGCGGATCATACGGCTCTCGTAACTGTTCCTGAGAGGCAGTTGTCTCTTGCTATCGGCAAAGATGGACAAAATGCACGCTTGGCTGCGAAATTAAGCGGCTGGCGTGTCGATGTAACCAAGCCTGCCGAAGGCGAGATTTACGAGGAGCAGCCAATAGATGAGATGCAGGAAGCTCTGAGTTTTTCTCCAAAGCGTGAACGTTCATCAGGGCGGCATGAGCGTGAGGGCAGTCCCAAGCGCAGTCGTGGAAGTGGAAGATACTAGTCAAGGGGAGTTTCATGGCAAAGACAGTCAAAACCAATAAACAGCAAAAGCCGCCAAAACATATTCCCTTGCGTAGCTGCGTTGCCTGCCACCAAACGAAGCCCAAGCGCGAACTTTTGCGTGTTGTGCGTACACCTGATGGTCATGTGTTTATCGATGCAACTAGCAAAAAGTCTGGGCGTGGAGCTTATCTGTGTGCACGGCTTGTATGCTGGGAACAGGCGTTAAAAGGGAAGCGACTCGAACGCGAATTTGAAATGGAAATCCTAGCGGAAGACCGTGCTGCACTAGACGAGTACGTTGCAACCTTGCCAAGGGATTGAGTACTAAGGCAAGCGATACAACTTGGACAAGGAGTTCTTACTATAAGGTTGCAAGGATACTGATAGTAGGCTATACTATAGTAACCAGTGGGTTTAGGCATTCCCAATCAAAAATGCTTTCCCGAAAGGGACCTATCATGGAAGCTATCGTAGCGTTTCCATTCATTTGATAGTGACATATCTGTTTCATCAAGCCTATGGATGTGTACGCTGCGAGTTTCATGGGTTTTTACCCAAAAAGTTGATGTGATTGAAAAATGTGTCGTTTTTTCTCTACTCTTGACAGAGACACAGCCCCTCGTATTCAGGGCAGTTGTAAGCGAATGTTTGCGGAGCGATCAGCTATGATTAGATGACCATAGCCACTACGCCAGAGAGCGCAGACTAAAACACGCCTGGCACTGTACCCAACGAGGGTCTGTCTCCCCTCTCCTCTTTATGGTAGGGCGACAGGCCTTTTTTATGGCTGTGAAGAGAGATTTCCATCGCCACCTTTGGCGCATCATTTGATAGAAGGGAGTCTTCTTCATGAGAGACATATCAGAACTTGGTGGAAGCGAGCAGGCCAAACCGACTCAAGCGAAGACAAAAGCTGCTGCCCGCTCAAAACCAGAGAATCCAACAACCAGTAGCCAGGAGCCGCAGGCAAAAGCACCATCTCGGCGTCGCGCAACTTTAAATGCACAAAGTGCGACAGGGAGCAATACAGTCCCTACTCAGAATGAAAATGAGAACGAGCATGCACCTGCATCACGTTCCACTGCGGACCAGAGTAGCACTTCAAATGCTTCTACACCGCGTCCTAGTCGTACAACTTCAACTGTACAGGATACGGTAGGGAGTACAGCCACTCCTAATCAGAACGAGAATGAACATCCAACTGCATCGCGTCCCACTCCGCCCCAGCGAAGAAATAATTCAAGTAATTCTACAACACGCCCTGCAGGAAATACCCGTAACACTGAAAATAATTCCTATGCAGCTCAGCGTCCTACCCAGGGGGGCAACCCATCAACTCAGCGTACTAACTCAACTACTCAACCATCTGCTGGTAGTCGTCCCGCACCAACTCAATATCCTGGGAGGGCTCAGTCCAGGCAAGGCAATGGTACTTCCCCATATCGTCCACCACAGAATCGCTCGCCACAAGGTGGAACAGCAAGCCAGACAACGTATTCTCCAGCACAACGACCAGGGCAGCAAACAGGTGGTATGACAACTGGGGGACGCCCAGGAGGACCGGCAGGACGAGGTGGACCAGGAGGACCAGCAGGACGAGGTGGACCAGGAGGACGCCCAGGAGGACCGGCAGGACGAGGTGGACCAGGAGGACGCCCAGGAGGACCGGCAGGACGAGGTGGACCAGCAACAGCACGTCCGGGATCTCGTTCTGGTAGTAGGGGGACGACTCGGACCCAAGAGCGGCGCACCGCTCCAGTGAAAGAGAAACCAACAGGACCAATCTCGTTGCCACCACAGATTGTGGTGAAAGACCTCGCAGATGTCTTGAATGTTTCGGTTACCGAGGTGATCCGTACTTTAATCAAACACAGCATTTTTGCCAATATCAACGAGGTTGTTGATTACGAGAAGGCTGCTCTAGTGGCACAAGATATTGGTTATGAGCCAACGCTACTAGCTGCTACCACGACACCAGCCGCTGGTAAGGATCGTCCATTATCTGCTAGTGAAGCTATGGTGGCTTCGCGCAAGGAAGGTCAGACCGTAGAAGTACCTCCCGTTGTCACGATCATGGGACACGTTGACCATGGTAAAACCTCGTTGCTCGATACTATCCGCAAAACAAAGGTTGCAGTCAACGAAGCTGGTGGGATTACTCAGCACATTGGTGCCTATCAGGTTGAGATTAATAACAAGAAAATTACTTTTCTAGATACTCCCGGCCATGAAGCATTCACCGCTATGCGTGCGCGTGGTGCTCAGGTTACCCATATTGCGATTATTGTTGTGGCCGCTGATGATGGTATCATGCCCCAGACAGTCGAGGCTATTGACCATGCCAAGGCTGCGAATGTGCCGATTATTATTGCGCTCAATAAGATTGATAAGGCAAATGCCAATCCTGATCGAGTTAAACAGCAACTGGCAGAAATTGGCCTTGTGATCGAAGAATATGGTGGAGAGACCATCTGTGTTCCTGTCTCGGCACGCAAGGGCATTGGCATCGATGAATTGCTGGAATATATTCTGCTAGTCGCAGAAATACAGGATATTCAGGCAAATCTCAATGGCCCAGCTACTGGTGTAATCATTGAGGCGAAACTAGAAAAGAGCACTGGTGTGACCGCCTCTGTCCTTGTCCAACAGGGAACGCTCAAGATGGGAGATAACATCATTGTTGGGTCTATCTCCGGTAAAGTGCGTGCCATGTTCAATGATCGTAGCAAACGTATCCAGAAAGCCCCACCGAGTACGCCAGTTAGTATTCTCGGTCTCTCCGAGGTTCCACAGGCAGGCGATCGCCTCGAAGTGGCTCACGATGAGCGCACGGCTAAGCAACGGGCACAACAGGAAGCCGAAAGACGACGTAGCGAGGCGGTTCCATTGGGACAGGTCAGCCTGGATACGCTCTATATGCAGATGCAAGAAGGCAAGGTCAAGGAACTGAATGTGGTCCTCAAGAGCGATGTACAGGGTTCATCAGGAGCCATTAAGAATGCTCTTTCTAAACTCGGTGAAGAGAACATGAAGGTGCGTCTGATCCACGAGGGTATCGGCAACATCAGTGAGACCGATGTTCATCTGGCCGGAGCCTCTGGTGCCATTATTATCGGTTTTAACGTCAAAGCTGATGGTGCGGCACTGCGTGAAGCACAAAAAGAGGGTGTTGACATTCGTTACTACGAAGTCATTTACAAGTTGATCGATGATATCCAGGCGGCCCTCGTTGGTATGCTCGAACCGACGTATAGAGAGGTCATTGATGGACATGCCGAAGTCCTTCAGACCTTCAAAGCTGGCAAAACTACTGTGATTGCAGGATGTCGCATCCTCGATGGGAAAATTACCCGTTCTTCACAGGCACGTATTCTGCGCAAGAACGAGAAGGCTTTCGAGGGCAAGATTGCCTCGTTACGCCGTGGCAAAGATGATGTACGTGAGGTGGCCAGTGGCTATGAATGTGGCATTGTCATGGAAGACTTCACTGCTTTCGAGGTGGGTGATGTTATCGAGGCATTCTCACAGGAGCGTGTGCAGCCGAAAGCGTAGGAAGGATGGAGCATGCCAAATATTCATAGGCAGGAAAAACTAGGTGAGCTCATTGCAGGAGAACTCAGCGATTTGCTCCGTACACGTGTCAAAGATCCACGTGTTGGTTTTGCCAGCATCACTCACGTTGAAGTAAGTGGTGATCTGCGCCATGCGAAGGTTTTTGTGAGCGTGATGGGAAGTCCAGAGGAACGTGAAGCAACGATGCAAGGGCTGAAAAATGCTACTGGTTTCTTGCGCCATGAACTCGCTACTCGCCTAGTTTTACGATATATGCCGGAAATCGCCTTTAAACTAGATAAATCGATAGAGGAAGGTGCTCGCATCCTTGAGTTAATCCAAAAGGTGGAGCAGGAGGATCGGCAGAAATCACAAAAGTCTCTTGAGGTTGAATGAACGAAGCAGTATCAACAAATTTTCCTGCCGCATCACTCGCGCATCAACTGCAATCGGCTCAGGTAGAACAGGTCATGAGCTTAATATCTCAGGCACAGCGCATTGCCCTGCTGGCCCATGAGCATCCCGATGGGGATTGCCTTGGTTCAGCAATCGGCCTTGCGCACATTCTGTGTCAACTAGGGAAAACGTGCGTCCCTGCTTGCGCTGATCCTGTTCCGCGTGCCTTCTCGTTTCTCCCTGGTGCCGAGATGCTACAAACAACCCTGGGCGATGAGCAATTTGATCTGGTCATTGCCCTGGATGCTGGCGAGTTAATGCGCTATGGCTCTCTGTTTGCACGACACAGTGCATTCCTGCAGCGGGCTACAATCATCAATATTGATCATCATGTCAGTAGCCAGGGTTGTGGGCAGGTCAATATCATCGAACCAACAGCGGCAGCAACTGCTGAATTGCTTGTACTCTTCCAACAACAGGCCAGCCTTCCTTTAAATAAGGAGGCAGCTATATGCCTCCTTACAGGCTTGATTACTGATACAGGCTCATTCCAATACTCCAGTACTACTCCACGCACAATGGAGACCGCAGCGGTTCTCCTGGCAGCAGGAGCGGCCCCGGATCAGATTGCCAAACCTGTATTTCGCTCCCATCCACTGGCCCAAATGCGCTATGATGCAGCTGTTGTTGCCAATATTCAAACGGGATGCAGCGGACGTTTGATCTGGTCGTATGCAACGGATGAGACAATTGCTAAAACTGGTCTGACACCAGATATGAACGACAGTTGCTCAGGAATGTTACGCGATATTGAAGGGGTACAAATTGCTGCATTTTTTAAAAGTTTTGGCAATCCTCATGAAACCCGTATTAGTCTGCGTAGCGAGGCTCCGTATGATGTCTCGAAGGTTTGCATGCGATTTGGCGGTGGTGGACATTTACGAGCTGCTGGAGCAACCATCGCACTTCCTCTCGATGAAGCGATGAAGCTAGTCATTGCGGAACTTGAGCGTGAAATCGTGGAGACAGATCAACAACACTAGGCATCACCTGTTTTATGGTTGACAGGGGAAGTAGGTGCTGGTAGAATGAGTGTAGGAGAATTCACATTAGTCTGCACTCACCAAAGGAGGTGATACTATGAATGAGCAATTGAAACACGCCATTGAGGCAATGTATCAGTTGCCTGATGGTGCACAAAGCGCATTAGCAGCACAAATCTTAAGAGAAATTGAAGGAATTGAGAATAACGAAAAACAAGAGCAAGAAGCGATTTTGAGTCAATCTCAAGCTGAGACAGGCGAGGTCTGTCCTGTAGCTCGTCCGCTAACGAGACAAGAACTTCTCGAACAGCTCTACCTTGAAGGGACAATTCTTAATATCCCTACGCGGAAACCATTAACTGAAGAGGAAGAGGCTAAACGCACCCGGCTAGCTCAAGCGACTGCGGGAGGGAAACCTGTTTCTGAGATAGTCATTGAGGGTAGAGGTCCATATTAGTGGGTGCCTACTTTCTTGATACGTCAGCCATCGTCAAGCGTTACTGCCTTGAGAGAGGGCAATCTTGGGTGCGAAGCCTCTGTAATCCACTACAAGATCATGATCTCTTCATTTCACAAGCTGCACTGGTAGAAGTGGTGACAGCTTTTTGCCGCAAGGCTTATCTCCGGGAGATATCAATAGCTCAACGTGACGAGTTCATTGATGCTTTCAGAACAGATTGTGAGAGTTCCTATATTATTGAAGCTGTTACCGATCCCATATATACGGCAGCAGGCAATTTATGTCGGGTGTATAACCTCCGTGCCTATGATGCTGTACAATTAACTTGTGCACTGAATATACACAAAAAACTTTTGGCAAAACAAGCACTCTCCCCAATCTTCGTTTGTGCTGATAAAAGACTTGTTGAATTTGCATGCGTTGAAGGACTCACTGCTGACAATCCTGAGAATCACTCGTTTCTTACCGAGGTAGAGTAAGTGGCTGTGGATGGTATTCTTAGTATTAATAAAGCTACAGGGATGACCTCTCATGATGTCGTGGCGAAAGTGCGCAAAATTTTGCACCAAAAACGTGTTGGACATGCTGGAACGCTTGATCCTGCGGCCAGCGGGGTATTGCCAATCTGTGTGGGACAGGGAACCCGCGTCGCAGAATATCTGAGCGAAAGCGGTAAAGCCTATCAGGCCGAAATTACCTTTGGCGTTGTCACTGATACCTATGATATCGAAGGGACAGTTATCCGTACTGCAGATACTGCAGGGCTTACGCAAGATCAAATCGAGGCTCAGCTTGTTCACTTTCTTGGTCCCCAGATGCAGATGCCTCCACTCTATTCGGCCATTAAGATCCAAGGCCAGCCTGCTTATAAACGTTTGCGTGCTGGGGAGGCAGTCGAGCTAGATCCCCGTCCCATTGAAATTTTTCAGTTAGATATACTTGCATGGTTGCCGCCGCGTCTCACTCTGGCAATCGAGTGCAGCAAAGGAACCTATATTCGCTCCCTAGCCTTTGATCTCGGGGAACGACTTGGTTGCGGAGGCTATCTCACATCTCTCATACGCACACGCAGTGGTCCATTCTCGCTCACCGATAGCATTACCCTTGAGCAACTTGCTGAGGCAGTCACCCAGGACACAGTCGCACACCACCTCTTCTCACCAGACAGCGCTTTAGAGCAGTATCCAGCACTGAGACTCGATGATACAACTGCCCAGCGTGTATTGCATGGCAATGCCTTTGCTTATCATGATGATAACATAGTTGCTGCAGAACTAGCACGTGTCTATGATGTGGCAGGAAACTTCCTGGCTATTGCTACTTGGGATGCCGAGCAAGGTCTCTGGCAACCAAAAAAAGTGCTCGTCGAGCGCTAGCTCTGGCAGTGTCTTGAAAAGACACTGTGCAGCTAAGCCAACGCTTTTTTGTCTACATATTAATCGAGGGCTCTGACGTTTACTGCAAATACATCTTTTACATCTAGATCAAGACGCCCTCCAAGCTCATTGTTTGTGGGCAATAAGAGCTTTACGGGTACATGTCAGAGCCCTCATATTAATCTCTTACTTGTTGCGGGCATGCATAGGCTGTGGTATTATGGACCGAGAGGGTAAGTGACGACTCTCTATCCCCTAAAAGGGGATGAGCTTCTGAGCCACTTCAACGGGATGGCCTGCCCCCGTAGGGGCCTGCTCGGCGAGCAGTGGTTGATCCGGTGACTGACTCAAACAACAGGCATCATCTGATGCCAGGGGCGCGTCTGCCCTACTACTACGCCGAGCCAGGCCCGGACGTAGATACGTGACGGAACGAGGAAACGCTACATGCTCATCAAAAGCAATGGGATGCATATTCACCGATCCAACAAGATCACGGTGTCCAACAAAACCACAGGCTTTGCATGCCCAATTTCTTCCCTTGGGCTTGTGTTTATGCCCGCATACAGGACACTGGCTACTTGTGCCTCGTTCAGAGCCAGTGAAGCTCATGATGTGAGCCTGTTTGGATTTATGCGTGAGGTAGTCGATATCCTTGCCATATTCCCACAAGGACATGCGCTGATTATGGTGACGACCCGAGTCGCGGTTGCGTACCCCGTGGGGATTGCCGATGAAGAGGGACCCAACCTTGTGCTCTTGGCAGAAAGTGATCACCTTTCGTGTGGCTTTATGTCGCAGATCACGAATGCGTCGCTCTGCTCTTGCCTTGATCTTGTTCTTGGCTCTTTGGATTTTCTTCCATCGCCTCGAATGCTTCTGGCATCGGGATTGCTTCTTCGTTATCTTGCCCAGTTGTTTGGTTCTCAGGCGCTTGAGAGATCGAATGCCACGACCTGTGACGATCATGGCCTCTCCGGTGTTTGTCGAAACGGCGGCAAGATGGATTTCTCCCAGGTCGACAGCAGCATGAACGGTGCCGGGTGCCTCTTTGTCTTGAGGCTGTTCAACGCAGACATGCAGTTCAAAACCATGGTTCCAGACAAGACTACAAGCACCACTGTTTTCAGGCAAGTCGACAGGCAAGACAAGAGACTGGCGTCCCTTCCCCATGGGAAGGACAACCCGTCCGTTCTCACAACTTACCGCTTGAGCAGGCCATTTGACCGGATAAAAGCGTTTTTCTCTCCAGGGATATTTCATCTTCATTTGGGGATGAGTCTGACGAAGCTGACGTGTGGTATCGATATTGGCAAGAAAGGCATGCACCACCATCTGAACAGATTGGCTATGCAGCGCAAACTGTCCTTTGGTGGCTTTTTGCAATGCATTGCGACCCGGCCATGTGGTATGGCTCATCCTTGCCTGCTTATGGATCTCGACACACAGATTCCAGACGTTTGCCGCTTCCATTTGAGCATTTCTCAAGCAGGCAAACAATTTTGGGGTGGGTTGCAATCTATACACACGGACGGTATTCATGCTATGATTCTACCATGGAAACAGATAGATTGCAAGTGGGTAAAACCAGATGGTGCCACTACAAGATTGGGTACCATCTGGTTTGGATACCCAAATATCGAAGGAAGATCTTTACTGCATCAGGAGTCGAATCAGAGACAAAGAAGCTCATTATCAAGTGCTGTGAACACCATGATCTTACGCTCTTGGCAATGGAAACAGACATGGATCATGTTCATGTGTTCGTTAGTGCGCCTCCCAGACTTTCTCCTGCAACTATTGCAGGGCTGCTCAAAGGGTACACGTCACGGTATTTACGAGAGAAATTCCCACATCTGGGGAAATTGTGTGGGAAAGAACACTTATGGTCAAGCTCCTATTATGTCGGCACTGCTGGGAGTGTTTCAGCAGAAGTCATACGCCGCTATATTATGGAGTGCCAAGGAAAGTAATAGAAAGGCGAACAAGGCACGCGGG
>Ga0206352_10292320_pt1 | contig 10098 bp, 1 predicted proteins | sample DielMetaTC5am5_FD_146434 | JGI IMG/M metagenome (GOLD analysis project Ga0206352, IMG submission 146434) | Corn rhizosphere microbial communities from Kellogg Biological Station, Michigan, USA - Diel MetaT C5am-5 (Metagenome Metatranscriptome)... | ecosystem: Host-associated > Plants > Roots >... | reverse complement strand
GCCGTGGCTAAGTAAATAAAGATGTCGTAGGACCTACATCTTTTGGAAACGATTAACATGAACGAGCTCAGGTTTAAACTCGTCTTTTCTGACATTGTTATCGGATCCAGATGGGACGCGCGATTGCTCACGTCCACCTGAGGATTTGCCGTTTCGTTCTGGTGCAGATCCTTGCACTAGAACTATAGGCGTTCCATGGGCCCAGGCCATGGAAAAGTCGTCGGCGGGTGCATAAAACACAAAGGCTTCTAAATCTTTCGGGGGGGAACCTCCTCTTCCAGCCCAAAGAAAAGTAACGCAAGTCGCGCCCTCTTCTCCCGCAATGCGGGGTGGGTTAGGAATCATTGGATATTGTTCCATATAGGGTAAATTAAACTCTAAACTTGGTTTGAGTTCAAAATCTTCCACTATGGTTCCATTTCTGCCAAAAGCAGTGTCATATGCATAGGGAGTAGTATCGGTCTTGGTAATCAAAGTAGCCAACAGTGTTCCAGGACCATTATTAGTATCTCCTGACCTAAAGACTTTCAAGTTGAAACCTCCTTTACGGTACATAAAGTAATAACGACACATGTTGAAGAACGTCGCATACGGATAGGTATAACCCATCTCGTCTTCGATGTGTATCTTCTGCCAAGTGTTGTGTACAAATGTAGAGGTCTTGAGTAGCTGAAAGCGATGAAGCATCGTACGTATCGAAGCATACTCCTCTCCTTGATATATCTGTTTGGTCATTTGAGTAGGCGGTGTCGGGATCAATTCAGGAAAATCTTGTGAGAAGATTTCGTCCAAAAAGGCGGAAGTTTTGAAGCCTTCCGTTTCGCCTTGGGGCACGTAAGTCCCGACTTCAGTGAATGTATCCGTGGCGATAAACTTGTGTTTACCAAACGGGTTTCGTTTCTCTTTAAAGAATAAATAACTGAGGCTAGGGCCCCCAGCTACGTATACAGCACAGTAAATAGACGTTGTTCCAACTATACTGGCCGTTATCAAAGGATTCACAATGGAAACCGTAAGCTTCCCATTGGCGAAACCTGGTGACGTTTTGTCCCAGGGTTCATTCACTTGCAAGTAAGGCTTGCCTTGATTATAACATATGCGCACCGGCACATATGTTGTTCCACAAATTTCGACTTGTTTCTGGCGGAAGTCTCCCATTCCATCCGTATAACTAGCCGGAACCTCACTTGCTGATGGGTGCCAAGCCCATCTGAGAACACATTGTTGCATCTTAGATCCAAAGATGACAAATAAGTAGTCCATATCCCCGGTCCACTTATCAAAGTTCTCGGTAACCCATGAAACTGGAGTGTGGTACACATGATACTCATTAGCAGTAACTTGTGAATACACCGCACAGGTCGAGGGACAGACATTGATGCTCCAAATGATCTCACCGCTTGTAGCCTCCGTTGAGATTGTGAACACATCCACCAAGCCTGGCTTTCGCTTAATGTGGTTAATGTCCATTTCATCCATAGTCCGTCCAAATTGTTCTGGTCCAGAGGCAATGGCTGCAGTAGGACTCAACGTGAGAACTTGTTGAGTCAGACAGCCTTCACCTGTAGATAGTCCATTCGCAGTGGTAGGTGCCACTGGCCTGACAGTTTCAAGGTTAGTAGGGTTATTCAATCCTAGCATTTTAGTCGCTCCGCTCAGCAGCTTAGCGCCCATTTTGGCTGCACCTGCAACGATATTCACCTCCGGCATAACCGGTGGTGCTTTCATAACAAGGCCTCCAATAGAGCTCACAGCATCTAAAGCTTGAGTAACAATCCCAGAAGTACTCTTCTTGACTTGTTCTTTCTTCATATTTGGCACATACTTCCAAATTGGAGTAATGTGTGAATTTAAGGTAGGAGCTTCAAGCTCAACATTCCTAAATGAAGCAAAGACAGTGATTTGCACTTTGGGTGTATCTCCTAGTAATTGTGCCCTAAGGGGCGCCAACACCTTCAAAATATAGATTCCAAAATAAGCATCTTTGGTGGTCCAAAGATCATCAGTCCAAAACTTATGAGGGCTTATATAAGGAATAGCAAATGAGACAGGCTTATCTGCATTTGCATCAAGAATGAACGCATTGCATGTAGATGCAATTCGAAGATCCTTCAACTTGATCTGATCAGTTGAATTTGATGTTGTGTGTGTTAGCGAGGAGCCTTGCAGGGCTCCATAAAATGATGGTATCGCATTGATCTGGGTACGCAGAATGATATCTGCTCTCACCAAATGGTTGCGATTCAATTTCTCCTGGATGTTACTCACTACGTTCATAATGTCATACGGGAAAACCAAACGAACTTTCTCAGAGCCGATTACATCGTCTCCGGACCAGTCTGTATGGTATATCTGGTACTCTCTTGTGAAAATGGGGTCTTCTGAGTTGGTGATATTCGCATTGGGCGTATCTCCAATCATCCAAGGTACTATTCTACGCGAAGGAACCGGTGCTTCATCCGCAGGTTGTAAGGACTTCATCTCAACGGTGCCACCACCTTCCATGGTGGGTTCCGCCTCCGGAGTCAGGACAGTGGTTGTTGCTTCTGTTGACTGCGCATGGTACTTGTATAGTATGTACTCAGCACTTTCGGCAACTATACTGCCTTCCTCCCAATTCATGAGTACATGTTGCGCCAGCACACTTCCTTGGGGAAGAACGACCTGTTGTCTAGTTAGTTGCAGTTCGACACACAGGCCGGTCCCTTGGAGGAACTGGTCCAAATAATGCTCAAAAGAATTGGTGTTCGGAGGGTACCCATAATCCATGAGGATACCATTGATAATGTCTTTGTATTGCTCAAATACTGCCCGACCATGGTGCATGAATTCCAAAAAGACGACATCCACAATTTCTTGCGACGCCTTCTCATCTGGTATTCCCTTAGTCTTCCAGGATAAGATCTCCAACACATGAGTTAGTTCCATAGGAGCGAAAATAATCCCGTTCTCCAAACGAAAACTTCTCATGAGGAAAATCAATTCCCAGACAGTTTTCTGATTATACATAGTACCGTCCTTATTTGGTGTGGTGACATCATAGCCAGCACGTTTGCCTTCCTCGATCAACATCGGGAACTTCAACCAGCGCATGCAGGCTGCAAACATGGCCATAACATCATCACCTCCTGTCCAAATTCTGCACAGCTGAAAGAACTGCCGCACAGACAATCTGAACGATCCGCCCATCTTCTCCAGGAAAAACTTCACCATCGAGATGTCTTCCTTTAAAAGTTGAGCTGCTTCCATCAAGTCTCCAGCATCAATTGCATCTTGCACTCGATACATGCGAGTAAGAACCCAGGTGGCCACATTGGCTTTCTGGATCACAGAATTGCGAACAAAAGTATCCGCAGTCCCCGTGAAGTTCATACTATCTACACGCACCAAGATATCAAAAAGCAATAAGATGACATGAGAACTTGAATCCATTACGAGAGCTATCCTAATCCTATGATGCACCTCTATTGGCACCCTATCTCCACAAAGATCCTTGATCAAATGTTTCAATTGGCTGTGTTCGAGATGCTCCGGGTATTTCACATAGACTACACCGTCAACGCGAGTCGCAAGACCCCACTTCAACATAAAACGTTCATACCATCGATTGATGGAATTTACGTATGCTAAATGCTGGTACTTCTTGGTCGACACGTCAAACCTCCTAACATCAAGGTCAATCCCAACAAGGGTTTCCCAATCGCCAAGAGCAATGCAGTCCTGTAAAATTTTCCCGAATTCAGGGGAATGGACATTGATTCCCATCGCGACTCCTGTCTCATATACGTACAATGCTAAGTTTTCCATGAATGAACCGAAAAACTGTTTCATTTGCACAACATGATCAACTTCGTTCGTGATGAAAATTCTTGGGGTATAGACTTTCTCTGGCTCTCTAGTCTCTTGTTTCAGATTTCCTTCTCCAATCTGGCCTCCTCCCTTGGGCTCACACTCTAAGTTTCTCTTCAATCTCTTCTGATACTTGTTACACAACAAGTCATTAAAGACGAAATACTCCTGTCGAGGTGAACCTTTCGGTGGATCAACCTTAATGAAATAGTTAATCTTATCCCCTCCCGTCTTGACAACGCCTAACCAACCGATGGCTTTACGCATATGCAAGCCTGGTAACTGTCGATTCTCTGCTCCGTTGATCGCCCAAACAATGGGTAAAACCATTGGAGAGAGTTTGCAGCCAACCTGGCTCACTATATGTTCAACAACCTCTGCATACAGAGCTTGATTCGGAGCTTCTTCGCTTGGTTTAATCGGAGTCAATTTTGTAACAGAATTCTGTAACGGGTAGATTCCCTTCTCTTTGATGGGAGCAAAATGTGCCGGGAATCTCTTTGGTGGTTGGATTTTATTTTGGAATATTGACGCCTCAATCTCGGTATCAGAGGGCAACCTGTGTGCCAACTCCTTCCGGACTTTGCCGATATACTCCAAATTCCATCCAATCTCCAAAGGGCACTCTTGATTTCTGCTTTCGGGTACAACCCATTCCTCTTCATAACTGCAAGACAATGCAGCGTTACTACGAGGAATCGAGTCAAAGTACTCCTTAACAGAGGCCAAGAACTCTTGAGTGAGGATAGGACCTCCTCCCTCTTTCTGGTCTCGAGTACCATGTGAATGCAAGAATCCAATCTTTGCACCTTGAAATTCGTCGTTATCAAAAAATCCAATCGAGCCACAATCTCCGTCATAACTAGGAGCAGAATACGTAACAATATCTGCTTGTGAAAGTACAACATCATTTGTGACTTGGTAAGAAATTGATCCCGTTCTACGAACATTTGAAGCATACCGAATCTCCGGCTGAACATCTTTACAAGTTCGGCTGAAAATATAAGCACGCGAAATATCGCAGTTAAGAATTTTGTTTGCAGGGGCAAACAGGTGCAAGATATTGGGGAACTTCTGAAGGCCCTTGTTATTCAAGGGATAGAAGAACGCAAGGTCAGAGACCTTGTCATGAAGGATTTGACTGGCCAACTCCTTGGACTTCCAACGATAGACTTGGATCTTGCCTTTCACAAAATCTCGATAACACTGGATCTCAATAAAGTCATCCGGCCCGGTGAGATAGCATAACATATGTTTGACTGTCATGAAACAAAAATCATAAAGGAATAGAGCTTTGCAGCTACGATATTCAACGTTTTCGCCTCTAACAGTCCCAATTCGAAAATCAACATAATTGTTAGCAATCTTGCCAAGCAAGACTTCCTTAATGGCTTCAGCGCGACCATTAGGGACGATTTCAGTTTGAACTGAGGACAAAGGCAACATGGCAACTACCTTGCAATTGGGAACCTGAACTACAGACAACTCTCGTTTAACCAGTTCCACTCCAGGTTTATTCGTCTCAGACACCACAGCGGTGCCCTTTGATGAAAACATCTGAACAGCATTTGGAGTGGGAGTTGTGAAGTAACTGACGATGTTCTTGACTAACATACCAACACCTGACAAGGTGACAGCACATGCAGCCATGACCATTACAGTATTCACAATGGCTAAATTCTTAGAGTTGCTCGTAGTTTGTTCCTTCAAAGCTTTCACCTGGCCTTCGACCATACTTGTCTGCAAAGATAGCATTGTCAAAGATTGAGCCATGGTATTAAACTTCTTCTTGAACTCTTCCGAACCTCCCTTCCAGTCCTCGCCTGATGGGATCGCAGGCAGCAATTCTATGTACTCCTCCATATCTGGAGTCAACTCATACATATAACTGCCATTCTGCCGCACGAAGTATCTCACGCCTTTCAAATCGAAAATACGGATTGTACTGCCCAATGGTAAAGAAATTGTATCAACAAATTTCTTCTCCATAGACAGATTTCCGTTATTCCATTCAACAGCCGCTTTCACTATTCGTGCAGTCCTGAATTCTCTAGTGCTAGTAATAAAACTTGCCGATTCACCGTGTGTCAAAACATATTCATCCTTAGGATAAACTATCTTGGTGACTGGACCAGCTTGGGGAAGGACGCTCTTATAAAGAGCTTCCACATCCAAGCTGTCCGACTCCAAAAACTGTGACAAACGGTCTATCTCGCCAACTCTTCTCACCATCACCCTCGCACATTCCCGCATGAGGTCGTCATAACCGATTCCTTCACTCTCCCGATCCACTTTATCATCTACATCCGTTGTCGAATGCACATAGATAGAAGTGATATTCCGGAAAATATAGTACTCTGTCGATAATGCCAACCCCTCACGCAAGAATCCACGGTGATCTGTGAATTCCGGCTTAATGTCCACCCACTTGTGAACATCCCATCTCCTTGCTAAGGCCATCTTATCCGCTATCTGCATCTCACTAGGAATACCGGTCTTATTATTGGTTAAGATCAAAATCTTTGAATCAAAATAAGTACCCTTCTTCTCACTGAGTTCAGACATATGCAACGGAAAAGCGACTGAGTTACACATGGTAATAATTTCCGCACCGACCCTCGTAAGGATCTGTGGGTCTTTGTTCTGAAATGAATCATCCAAAAGAACGATGGGCTGACCATCGTAATTATCCCAATACTCCTGCTCAATCCTTCGCACATAGATAAGATCCTTCTTCTCCATCTTAGTGTATGGTATCCCTTTACAATGACAATATAACCTATACAGGTCACGTGCCATTTTCAAAGAAACCACAGACTTCCCGCGTTTCGGTTTCCCATCTAGCCGAATCACTACTGGTGGAACTCTAGAACCAGCGCATGTCATCGCTCGCTTCGCATCAGCTGCAACTTTCTCAAAATCAGTCTGAGCCTTAAAAAAAGGCCCAAAATTCGATAAGCTCCAACCAGAGTTCAGCAAGTCCTTGGCAATGCACTGTCCCTCCTTCTTCAACTCCTTGACCTTCACACAAGTCGCAAAAGACGTACAAAAGCTCTCTCCCGTTGCTTTCATATCGTCCTTCAACCCTTGAGTGGCAGTCATCCACTGAGTTGCCCGTTCCATCATAGGGGCATGCGGCCCAAAACTAAAGGGTTTATCATAAACCTTCAGATACGCCCATCCAAGCGCATCATAAACAAGTTTAGATAGGTACTCCACTCCCTTCGTAATGGTCACCACACTCCCAAGTGCTTTAGCATGCTTATTGATAGAGTCCATAGGTCCTGAAGAGTTTGGCACCACTTCCTTCCCAGACAATTCAAAGAAACCCATTGAAATCATCTCCCAGAAAGCAGACACCAACTCTTCATCTGAAGCCTGAACATCATCCCCGTTCGGCTTCACCTCCTCTCCATTCGATTTCTCCTCTTGGGTCTTCATCCTTGACAACAACGCTGTCACCACCTTCGCAGCACGGTGTACCATGCCAGACAGTGAGAACAAACGCAGAGCCAGAATGCTTTGCATCACTATGGAAAAGCGCAAGGCCCAGTTAGGAGCAAAATAGGCATTAATCATTGTATGCACAAACACAATCAACATGTCACCAAAGTCATCAACCAAGCCATTAGATTTACAAAATCCACTGACAATAGGTTTAAAACTGGCAAACATGTCAACCACGCTCTCTATCTTGTCCCCAACCTTCCCAAGTCGCGCACCATATTTCTCATCAAAATAGGCCGCTCGATCCGACACAGTACTACTCACCTTCTCTCCAACTTGAGCTACCATCACACTCCCAGTCTGCCTGACTTCATCTACAGCCTGCTTGAGTCTCGCATCGATCTCCTTCAGAGACTCCTTCGATAATGTGATGTTGAGAGGAATTTCCATCTTGGGCAGCCAACTCGACTTGGGCTCGGCAACGCTAATTAGATCGTCCCCTGATGGTTCTGGGAGCCACCACATCCTCAATTTCCTCATCGTATACTGAAAATAGCTCTCCTTTTCCTCCTCTCGTAACTCAACCTCAAACTCCTCTATCTTCTGTTTGAGATGTGTTATACTTCCATCCTGGTCAACATCGGACGGGGGAGCAAGCTCAACCCCGTCAATAATGACCTTTCCACCTTGAGGGTGAAACTTAAAATGGAATTTCTGTTCTTCCTGCAGACTCTTCAACTGTCCATCCAGAGCAAGTGACCTCTTCGTCACTTCTCCCAAACGATTTAAGATATCCACATGTTCATCCGCCAATCTCCTCTTCGCCTCCCAAATCTCCTTAATCTTCTCCTCATAAGGATCTTTCAATATGGGCTTCGTTTGCGGATCAAAAACGACCTTCTCCAACCTCTCTAGAGCACTTTCATACTCATTCTTCTGCAGTGGTTTCGGATTAAACAAGCTCGTCTGCTTCTCAAACAGGCAGTTCCTCTCGAATTCCTGTGCCTCTCGATAACAACTGTCCATGTCTCTCCCCTGACAAATCCGAACCTTCGTTCCTCTCTCCTGTGCCATTCTCTCAACTCGTGCCATCAACTTCTTATCCAAAGTTGAAACTACATGATTTGAACCACACTCTCGCATGTGGTCCACAATCAAGTCATCAGCCCCATCCTTGCCCTGCCCATCAAATGGCGTAACTACCAAATTGCGCAGGCCAAAAGCATGAACCTTCTGACGCTCCATATAAGCACGAATTGTAACATCTCTCCCATCAAGAACCCTCGTCCAAGAGGCAGCTCCCTTAGGGCTGATATTATCAGCATCCAAAAGAACACACCATCCCGAACCTTGAGGCACCATATCTGAGAGTCTCTGAGGCTTGTACGAGCTAAGCTGTTGAACAGCTAAGACATACTGAACACTAGCCTCATTCAACTGATCAAACGAATATCCACCACCATCAGTCAGTCGCAACCCTTCCATCGCGACTAAATTCAACTTTGCTCCCAAAAACTGTCCAGCCAAATCAATTCCTGTAGCATCCCACGATAAATTAACCGATGAGCTGCCAGTACAATGATCAGCTGAAAGATTCAAGACACTAAGATTAAATTCTGAACGACGCCACCAAACATGAACTGGTGGTAAGACAAAAACACCCGGGTTATTATCAAACTGAGCCAAAAGCAACTCAGTATAGAAATCTCCCATCCTATCTTTCTGGAAAACTTGCAACAATTCAACAGAACAACACTTAAACCAATCCTCTCCTTTAATGGTCTTGTGCTGCTCCCTCTCCATATGCACCAAATGCCCACAATTCCACCTAAGACAATGGTACTTGCGGGCATTGGGCCAACCTTGAATAACAATGGGCTGGCGAAATTCAATTAAGACTCCCTGATGACGGAAAAACCAATCATAAAGAGCCCCATCGATTTCAAAAATCTGATCAGTTTGGAGAAGTCGCTCCAAAACAAATCTACAGTACAGAACGTAAAGCAAACCTCCATCATGTTCAAAATTCAGACAATTCTTAATAACAGACCAATCGCAGTCACAACTGATCACGTCATTAAGGCGAAGAAGAACGACATCCGAATGTCTGTCCTCCATCCAATCAACAATACCCAGATCCACATCTGGTTCAGTAAAATCCATAGGAACAATCCTCTCTCCACTCTCCAACTGACTTTTAATGGTGTCTTCCATCCCTGCTAATACATCCCGAGGGCGTACAACAAGACACGGGCTAACAATGGTCGATACAAATCTAAGGAACAGGTCAAAACTTTTCATGTGCTACAACGTCGCTAGACGCGCACACTATTCTGTTAAAACAATGGTTCCAAAACCAAAAGTCCGGTCGCACGGCCTATCCATTGTAAGTTTCGTTAGCTCAGGTAGCAAGCCTGAGTTCACTCCACAAACTGCATAGGGCTATAAGAACTGCCAACGCGCGCTGGTGTATTAATTCCAGCGGCTTCAGGTGCACACTATCAAATTAAGTAATTTAAATCGTTCAATTTCGTTTTGAACTTAACGTCAAATGACGTACAAAATAAATCAGCTCAATGATGTGTTCTGCTGTAAGTAGCGTTCGGCAAATAAACTACGCTACAATATAAAGTGTCTAAAACACAGATAAAGAATCAACAATGCAATACAACAAAATGCAAATACTAAGATCACAAATAATCAAATCAATTAAATGAAACAATAGTAAGCATCAAGTACAATCAAAACAGTATATAAGATAGAACATTCAAATATATACAGTCAAGAAATTCTCACAAAGTC
>Ga0206352_10098864_pt1 | contig 10133 bp, 10 predicted proteins | sample DielMetaTC5am5_FD_146434 | JGI IMG/M metagenome (GOLD analysis project Ga0206352, IMG submission 146434) | Corn rhizosphere microbial communities from Kellogg Biological Station, Michigan, USA - Diel MetaT C5am-5 (Metagenome Metatranscriptome)... | ecosystem: Host-associated > Plants > Roots >... | reverse complement strand
GTGTCCTGGACGTCGAAACTCTGTGATATTTCCACTATATTGCTCAAATGCTTTTTGAAAATCATAATATTCTTTGTCTGCAGGACTGATTGAATTCACTGCATTGCCTATAGAAGTCTCGTCATTAAGCATCTCTTGAAAGCTCATTACTGTTTGTATTGGTGGCAAGCCCCGTCTCTGCTGTGGTAAATCTTGCGGTCGTTTATCATATAGAGTTTTTAGCACTGCATCGTTGTCTGAAAAGATGTCTGCTTTGCCATGGCTCTTTGAGCTTTCTTTCCTCTGCCAAATACTCCGCTGAGGGCGTTTCATAACTGCGAATCTCCTTCCCACAAGGAACTCATGTACAGGAGCACTAGCAGCATGGCGACGTTTGCAATGCTGGGATGGACTCACAATGAGAGGCTTGCCCTCTTTCAGGACTTTCGGGTAAACCGAAAAGCCCTGACCTTCTGGCTAGCTTAGGTGACTTCCCAACTTATGGGTAATGATAAGGCCTGAAGGGCAGGGATCTTCTGGCTCGGGATGTGATAAAATAACTGATTCACTTCTGCTTTTACAGCATGCCACCCATGCAAGGTACCGAAACAAGTACCTTTATAGGTGGCATGCTACAAAACTTTGTGCCCATCAGAACAAGGATAACTGTTGTGGAGGTTCATCCTTTGGTTTGGATGGCACTACCGACAGGTGTGAACGTTCGGCTTCGGCAATGACGAGAGGGATTTTCTTAAAATCTTCGCGAATGACATCTTTTAGTTCAGCTCTGTGAAGAGCAGCTGCTGGGTGATACATTGCGATACAAATATAGCCGTCTCTTTTGCGTGCACGACCATGAATAGCACTGACCTTCTCACCAGGAAAGAACTTTGCCATTGAATAGCGACCCAGGGTTACAATTACCTGGGGTTTGAGTGCCGCAATCTGGCGATCCAAATAATCATTGCAAGCAGCAATCTCTTGAGGCTCTGGATCGCGGTTTCCGGGTGGCCGACATTTGACCACGTTGGTAATAAAGACATCTGAACGTTTGAGGTTGATACTTGCCAGCAGTTCATCAAGAAATTGGCCAGCTGGACCTACAAATGGACGTCCTTGTTGATCTTCGTTTTGACCGGGTCCTTCGCCAATAAACAGTATCTTGGCGTCAGGACTGCCTTCACCAGGTACTGCCTTTGTGCGACCTTTACAGAGCTTACACTTGGAGCAGGTCGAGACTTCTGCGGCTACTTCCCGCAGTATCTCCTCTGACGACATAGTATCTTTACCCCTTCTTCAAAAAATAGGATGGAAGTGGACTCAAAGAGATAGACGACCATTAGGTCGCCTATCTGCTGTCTGTTCTTAATAGTATGTTACCAGCGTCGATCGGATGGGCGGGGCCCAAAGCTATCACGGCGTGGTGGGCCACCTGAGTTACGATTGGGGCCTCCAGGTCCCATAGGACGACGCTGCCCAAAGCCGCCGCCACGATCGTTGTAGCCACCACGGTCACGTATACCACCATCGCGGTCATAGCCACCGCCACGTCCGCCAAAACCACCGCCACCGTAGTTGCGATCAGGGTAGCCACCTCCACGGTTAGGTGGGGGGCCGTAGCTGCCAGGACCACGTCCTGGACCACCACGACTGGGACCACGATTAGCATGGCGCTCATGTTCCAGTTCGGCCGGGGTGGGCATCTCACCACTCAAGGCTGCGCGACGAGAGAGATTAACGCGGCCCTGCATATCAACCTCGATGACCATCACCGTAATCTCATCGCCAAGGGAAACAACATCCTCTGGGCGCATGACTTGATAATCAGCAAGCTGCGATGTGCGAACCAACCCCTCTTTGCCGGGCAGAATTTCGACGAAACACCCGAAATCAACGATACGGCGAACCGTACCCGTGTAGATGTGGCCAACCTCAACTTCCTCAGTTAGAGCACGTACCGCATCCATAGCCTGTTGCATTGCTTCACCTGAGAGTGCCGAGATGTTGACAGAACCATCATCTTCAATGTCAAGCTTGGCTCCGCTCTCCTCTTGGATCCTACGTATCACTTTGCCACCAGGTCCAATGACGGCACCGATCTTCTCGGGATTGATTTTGATCGTCTGGATGCGTGGAGCAAATTCCGATAGTTCCTCACGTGGTGCATCGATAGCATCGAGCATCTTCTCCATGATGTACATACGGCCTTCGCGTGCTTGTTCCAGGGCCTGTGCCATAATTTCGTAGGTAATGCCCTTAACCTTGATATCCATCTGCAGCGCCGTCACTCCATCTGCAGTGCCAGCAACCTTGAAGTCCATATCGCCCAGTGCATCTTCGATACCCTGAATGTCCGAGAGCACAGCCCATTTCCCAGCTCGTTCTCCCTCACCTGTGATCAGGCCCATGGCAACACCTGCTACTGGGGCGTGAATCGGAACACCTGCATCCATCAGAGCCAAGGTAGTGCCGCAAACGGAGCCCATTGAGGTCGAGCCGTTGGATGAAAGCACATCAGAGACTGCACGGATAGTATAAGGGAACTCGCTCTGTGAGGGGATTACTGCCGCTACTGCACGTTCTGCCAGAGCACCGTGGCCAATTTCGCGCCGACCTGGTCCGCGTAAGGGTTTACTTTCACCAGTTGAGAAAGGCGGGAAGTTATAGTGGTGTATAAAGCGCTTGCTTTCACCCATCTCCAGGCCATCTGGAACCTTCTCATCGCCGGGGGAACCAAGCGTTATCACGCTCATGACCTGGGTCTGTCCACGTGTAAAGAGCCCTGAACCATGGGTACGTGGCAGCAGGCCTACCTCACAATTGATAGGACGGATAGTCTTGAGATCACGACCGTCGATGCGGATCTGATTATCGAGGATCTGAGAGCGCACATAAGCCTTCAGCTCTTTTTCGTAGAACCCAATGATTTCCTTCAAGCGCTCGGGATACTCGACTCCTAGTTGAGTAACCAACTCTTCCTGTACTTGGCTCAGAGCTGCTGTGCGTGCAGTCTTATTATCAACGTTGTTTAACGCAACCTCGAAACGGGGGCGCACAAATGTCGCCACCTTTGTTTGCAATTCCTCATCAACGGGCGCTGGAGTAAAGGGCCGCTTGGCGCGATTGACTGCCTGCACCAGCTTTTCCTGCATCTTGATGATATCTTGCAGAGCTTCATGACCAAAACGGACAGCTTCCAACATTAGCCCTTCAGGAAGCTCCTTAGCTCCGGCCTCAACCATCATCACCGCATCAGCAGTGCCTGCGATAGCCAGATCGAGCTGACTGCGAGCCATCTGTGATTCCGTGGGATTGACCACAAGTTGGTCATCGACATAGCCAATGCGGACTGCACCTACAGGACCTGCGAAAGGAATATCTGATACAGAGAGGGCAGCTGAAGCACCGACTATAGAGAGGATATCATAGTCATTTTCCTGGTCGACAGAAAGAACAGTGACAACAATTTGAACGTCGTTACGATATCCCTTAGGAAAGAGAGGGCGAAGAGGACGATCAGCGAGACGACAAGAGAGAATAGCGTGTTCAGTTGCTCGACCTTCACGCTTAAAAAAGCCACCAGGGATCTTACCAGCAGCGTACATACGCTCTTCTACATCAACAGTTAATGGAAAAAAATCAATGCCTTCACGAGGCTCATCGCTGCCAACAACAGTTGCCAGAATAATAGTATCGCCATAACGCACAAGCACTGCACCACTGGCCTGCTCAGCCACGCGTCCGGTCTCAATGCTCATGATGCGGCCGCCGATAACGGCTTCTTGACGGTGAATCATATTTCCTCCGATTATTGGCACCCCAGTTAGATATTTTGATCCGATGTTTTGATCTGACGTTTTGATCCGATGTCCCGGTCTGATATCTTGATGCGACGTCTTTGTTCTTAACAGTCCTCATCGAAAGCCTTTTACATTCCATCGCTTATCAACTGGGTGCAGTTACTCTTTGTAAAAGTACTTATTAACTCCTTAAAAGGTGTGTCCGCAGGTATTTCTCTTCCGCGCTGCGGTGCTGTTCGTAAATGCTAGTAACAAACCTGAGAGCGGGGACTTACCCTCTGCCTAGCGTCTTCTCTCGTGCGTGTGTTCGTTCGTCTGGTCTCTTGTCAACAATATTATAGTCTTGTCTGGAATGTGGAGAAAAATGGAGCAGCGGTCGGACCGCTTACCGCGTATTAGAATAAAAAACTAGAGACAGCGCTCGCGATAGTGCATATTGTACCGACCGCATCCACAATGGCCCCACGATTATTTGCGCTTTACACGCAGACCAAGCTTCGCGACCAATTCGCGATAGCGCTGTGGGCTTTTCCTACCCAGATATGCGAGTAAACGTCGGCGTTGTCCAACCAACATTAACAAGCCACGGCGCGAATGGAGGTCATGCTTATGGATTTTGAGGTGCTCGGTCATCTGATTAATACGCGCCGCCAGGATCGAGATCTGTACCTCTGGCGAACCGGTATCTGTTCCGTGAACACGGTAGTTCGCAATAATTTCTTCTTTTTCTTCAACAGTCAATGCCACGCTTGTAAATCGCCTGCCTTTCTATTTTTATCCGAATAGTTACGAATTCAGTGACAAAAGTGTCCATGAACGCGTGTTTGGAGGGGAACGACGATCCTCTCAGGATGCACTACTAAAGACGGAACCGCCTTATTCACATCCCCTATCCCATTGCTGCAAGCAGCGTTTGGGAGTGCTTTTGACCACTACTCTCATGTTTAGGCTCTTTTATGTACCTCGCTTATAGACCACCTGCTAACGTTCTATAGGACTACACAGCACAAGCTGTACTCACGCACCCGTTTGGCTTTTCACCATAATCTATAAGGTCTTTAGCATTTGCCAGAATGAGAACTTCTTGCTGCTCATTAATGAATGTACTCATCTGTCTACATTTGACATCAGTTCAAGGGAACGTTCCCAATACAAGAAAGTATTACATGTTCGAATTATAACATGGATAGCTCAGGGGCGCAATGAATTGCCAATGCCTGAGTGTAGTTACATTTTTTGTGTTGTGTCACTTGCAAAGCACATGAGTGGAATGGTGACGAATGGAGACAACTGCCCTTGGGCATACATTGCCAAACGGACGGACGCGATAATGATTATTGACAAATGAAAGCGGCGATCTGCGGTGGAGCACAACGGACGCGATAAATCGGGTCTGGCCCACTGTCGTCCCTCCATACCCCACTGGCAATACCTTGCCGGATGAAAAAGTCAAAGATCATAATCGGGTCCCTACACCACGGGCAATGAATTGCCGATATGCGTCCGTTCGTCGGGTTGCCATCAAGAGGCAAGCTTACTTGATTGTGACTTTGGCGCCAACTTCGGCCATCTTGGCTGCGATTTTCTCGGCCTCTTCTTTGGAGATGGCTTCTTTGATGGGCTTGGGTGCCTCGTCGACGACTGCCTTTGCCTCTTTCAGGCCTAGACCTGTAATTTCGCGTACGACTTTGATGACGTTGATTTTGTTGGCACCAACGTCGGTGAGGACTGCATCGAACTCAGTCTTCTCTTCGGCGGCAGGTGCGGCCTCGGCAGCGGCTGCAGGAGCAGCGGCGACGGCAGCAACAGGAGCAGCGCTAACGCCCCACTTGTCTTGCAGTGTCTTGGTTAGCTCAACCAGTTCCAGTACGTTCAATTTTTCAATTTCTGTAATGATTTCAGCAACAGCCATGGTAAATTCCTCTTTCTTTCTATGGTTACTCAGCGGCTTCTCCGCTGTTCAGTTGATCAGCGCGTGCTTGTAGTACGTAACAAAGATCACGCAATGGAGCAGTAAGTGTGCTATAGATATTGGTCAGCGGCGCTTGCAAAATACCGACGACTTCGGCTTTGGCCTGATTCTTCCCACCGGAGATCTTTGAGAGATCTTCGACTTGTTTTTGGCTCAGTGTGCGACTGCCAAGGATAGCAGATTTGATGGTGACGATCTTGGAAGTGCGGACATAGTCGGCTACTGCCTTGACTGCGTCAACCTCGTCTTCATAGCCAAAGGCTACGGTGGTCTGACCATCAAACAGTTTTTTCTCCAAGCTCATCTTGTTGCGCTCAGACGCAATACGTAGAAGTGTATTCTTGACAACCTGGAGTTCAATCTTGGCAGTACGTAGCTTGCCTCGGAAGTCATTCATACCCTTGACGTTCAAACCCTGTGTCTGTACCAGGATTGCGATGGTTGAACGACCAAGTTTATCTGTTAACTCCTCGATCTTTTCTGCTTTTGCTGGTGTTGGCATTGAAATTTTCCTCCTTTCTTCAAGTAATTCGTGCAACAAAAAAGCCTTCGATTTCACCGAAGGCCCGAGAGAAGCACTATCCAAGTACGCATGCTACAGCATAGAGCATGCTACTGAACAGTTATCCCCTCGGCAAGTCGACACATTGTATCTGTATCGCTTAGATGCTTGATGGCATACTTGCTGTCTTCGGTGATAGGCAGAACTATATGTTTTGTTACATTTTATTATACACCACTTGCGTGTAGGATGCAATCTATGCTAATGGCTTGAGTGCCAGTGCCGATTGTACATCTAGGCGGACGCTAGGTGACATGGTAGACGAGAGCACTACGCTTTTGACGTAGGTTCCTTTGGCTCCAGATGGGCGAGCACGTGACACTGCATCAACAACTGCAGTGATATTCGCCAGTAGTGCCTCTTCGCTGAACGAGATTTTGCCAGCTGGAACGTGCAAGAGAGATGTCTTATCCATTCTGAATTCGACGCGACCAGCTTTGACTTCACGAATGGTCTTAGTAATATCAAAGGTAATCGTACCTGCTTTGGGGCTGGGCATCAAGCCGCGTGGTCCCAATTTTTTACCAAGACGACCGACCTTGCCCATGACATCCGGAGTGGCAATGGCGATATCGAAGCCGAACCAATCGTCTTCAATCTGCTTAATGACATCATCGAGGCCAACAAAATCTGCGCCAGCGGCCTCGGCTTCCACTGCTTTCTCACCCTGGGCAAAGACCAGTACTTTTACCTCTTTACCGGTACCTTCGGGTAACATAGCAACGCCACGCACTTGCTGGTCCGCGTGACGATAGTCCACACCGAGCTTGATATGAATCTCGACTGTGGGATCGAACTTCGTAAAGCTGATTTTTTTGAGGAGTGAAACAGCTTCCTGGGGCTCATAGAGCTTGGTGGAATCGACGAGTTTCGCCGCTTCCAGGTATTTCTTTCCGTGTGCTTTTTTCATTTTTTATGCCCTCCTTGAGGCAATAACCGCAGTGACTTTCGGGCAGAGGCTATTCGATGGTAATACCCATACTACGAGCAGTACCTTCAATAGTTCTTTCAGCGGCCTCAATACTATTAACGTTGAGATCTTTTAGTTTGAGTTCGGCGATCTCACGCAGTTTTGCACGATTGATTGAGCCAACTTTGGTCTTATTGGGTGTGGCTGACCCCTTTTGGCCACCGATAGCTGACTTCAGCAGGTCAGGGACTGGCGGTGTCTTGGTAACAAATGTAAATGAACGATCTTCGTAGATAGTTATTTCAGCTGGAATGACCATTCCAACCTGCTCAGCGGTACGAGCGTTGTATTCCTTACAAAACATCATTAAGTTGATGCCGTGAGGTCCAAGCGCGGTACCGATTGGGGGAGCAGGCGTTGCCTTCCCTGCTGGTATCTGTAGCTTGACTACAGTTTTAATACGCTTTGCCATTTCCAAACTCCTCAAAAAAACTAGGTTATTGGTAAATTAGATTTTCTCTACCTGGAGGAAATCTAAGACGACTGGGGTCTCGCGACCGAAGAATGAAACAAGGACAGTCACCTTATTACGGTCCTGGTTAATATCATTGACTGTGCCGATAAACTCGGTAAATGGGCCATCTATCACACGTACGCTTTGGCCTTTTGCAAAGCTTACCTTGGTCTTGGGCTTCTCCGTCTCTTGGGTGACCTGTTTTAGAATAGTTTTGACCTCATGTTCCTGCAGAGGAACAGGACGTGTCCCAGAACCAACAAAGCTTGTGACACCAGGTGTGTTACGAACGACGTACCAGGCTTCATCGCTCATAACCATCTCAACCAGCACATAGCCGGGAAAGACCTTGCGTTGGACCGTACGTCGCTGACCCTGCTTAATTTCCACCTCTTCTTCCATAGGAACGATGATACGGAAAATCTTGTTGCGCATATCCATCGATGCGACACGAGCTTCGAGGTGGCTCTTAACCTTATTTTCATAGCCTGAATACGTATGGATGGCGAACCAAGCACGCTCATCGGGCTCATTATTCTGGATGGTACGTTCGGTAACCACGGTATTTCCTCGTGACACTCTCTATCCGCCTTTTAGGGGATGAGCTTCTATCACACTCCAACGGTGTGGCCTGTTCCCGTAAGAACCTGCTCCAAGAGCAGTGGTTGACCCGTTGACTGTGGTAGACAACAAGCATCAGATGATGCCAGGGGCGTGTCCGCCCTCCTACTACTTCGACTCAGAGAGCCTACGTAGATACGTTGGTGTTACAAGTCTCTGCCTTGATCCTGCGCCAACACAGGAGGCAACTGGTGAGTCTCCAGAATACTTCTGTGCCGTGTTGTTGTGAGCGAGCAGGCCAACGGGCTTGTACCGTACCTACGAGCAACCCACCACGGTTCTCTGTCTTGCGACTCTGCTGGAGTATTCTACCACACATGCTGGAAAGGGCAAATAGCCCATCTTCCCCTGCCCCAAATCAGCAACGGCACTCTCATCCCCATCCACGAGATCGGGATGGCACTTTCCGTGCCCGAGCGTTAATATTTCCGTGCGACGAAGCTACTACTGCCAAGACTTTGTAACAATAAAAATGAAGAGTTCGTGCAGCCCGTAGTCGGCTAGAGCAATAATGCCACCGATGACAGCAGAAAGAGCAATGACCACCATGGTCATGTTCCTGGCTTCTTTGAGGGTTGGCCATGTTACCTTATGACGGAGTTCGTAATAAGCGTCATAGATAAAACGCCCTACGGCATTGTTGCGCCAGCGCGGGGGAGCCTTTGTCTCTCGCTTTGAGGCGGCCTTCGTTTCCTGCCGGGACTGGCGACGTGTCTCACGAGCTGGTGCTTTGACAGCCTTTACGGGTGCAGGCTCACGGTGATCCTCAGATACTAGAGCTTTGGCACTCTTTGCAGGTGCAGGCTTATCGAGCTCTTGATCTTCAAGAGCTGGTGCTTCGGCGCTTTTCTCTGCTTGCGCTTGCTTCCTACTAGGGGTTTTCAGCGCAGCCGTTTGACTCCGTTGGGAGTTTTTCTTTTTGTCTGCCATATGCTTTGCCACACTCAACCTTTCTGATCAGCAATTGATCGCCCCGGTCTCAATGTACAGATACCATGCCTCTTATAACAAAACACTATACAAAAACAACGGTGGCGCGTCTACCACTTCGTAGTCATTCGCACACAAGGTCGTATTTATTCTACTATTTAGTTTCACGGTGTGGCACATGTTGTCGACAGGTACTGCAAAACTTCCTTAGTTCAAGGCGTTCAGCATTGTTTTTCTTATTCTTTGAAGTGGCATAGTTACGATTTTTGCAAGTTGTGCAAGCTAACGTTACCACGATACGATTTTCTTTGCCCTTGGCCATGTTTTTCTCCCTTAACGTTCTGAGTCTGGCTTGCAGCCTGCTCAGGCAGTTGCTGAATGGTTATCCATGAGAACGCAGAAGCGAAGCCCTGGTCCCACGGGCGCGATAAATCAGGCCCCTACGGATGGCAATAAATTGCGTGCCATCTACCGAGCGGTTTATTGCCGATTGGTAGGGACCCAATTCATTACATTCTTTGTACCCCCTTGGGGGTGATTAGGCAAGCACATTAGTCCAGATGCCAGTGCCAACGGTACGCCCCTGGTCCCACGGGCGCGATAAATCGGGCCCCTACGGATGAATAAATTGTTTGCCATCTACCGAGCGGTTTATCGCCGATTTAGTAGAGACACAATTCATTGCGTTCTTTATACCCCCTTGGGGGTGATTAGACAAGCACATTGGTACAGATGCCAGCACCAACGGTACGTCCGCCTTCGCGGATGGCAAATTTGACGCCTTCTTCCATAGCCACAGGCTGGATCAGCTCGACGGTCATTTCGATGTTGTCGCCAGGCATGAC
>Ga0206352_10717051_pt1 | contig 10153 bp, 1 predicted proteins | sample DielMetaTC5am5_FD_146434 | JGI IMG/M metagenome (GOLD analysis project Ga0206352, IMG submission 146434) | Corn rhizosphere microbial communities from Kellogg Biological Station, Michigan, USA - Diel MetaT C5am-5 (Metagenome Metatranscriptome)... | ecosystem: Host-associated > Plants > Roots >... | reverse complement strand
GTCGAAAACAAAGAAGAACTCTTTGCGACATTGGAAATCATTTCGTGCATACCAATGGCTTAATCTATTTAAGTAAAAAGAAATTTTTGTGGGTCACTCCACCTACTTCTTGCCCAATTGCAAACAAGAAGATTCAAATAAACTGCTTTTGAGTCGCAAGATTATTAGGAGCTAGGGTTTGGTTGTTGTTAGATTTGTGTTCTTGTTTCCCTTTTTCAAGAGTACCAGGAATGTAGAGAGGGGGAACTCCAATTGGATAACCTAACGAAAAGCAATCGGAAAAGCCTCGAAAAATAGTGAAATTAAAGGTCGTTGAGGCTTGTAACTCTCTGATTGAGTAGAGGATGGCCTGAGGATGTGAGATATCTTCCCCAGTGAAAGGAGTTGGATACAAAGGCACAAAGGGTACATTTGCATAATATGGGATCTCAACTTCGATGAATGGCTTGTAGTCTGAAAGATACATGGCTGCGCCTTCAGATGTGTAAGGATAGTAGGCATAACCATCACCAATAGTTCGGATCCAGTCTCCAGGAACATAACTTTCAACGTAGAAGAGGTTATTTGCGTCGGTGTATGTAGCACCAGTTTGACAATAAATACGCAATCTCCAATTTCCACGACAGTAGTTAAATGAGCGAAGTATTCTTGAATGGAGACCATGTGTCTGTGATATATCAGCAGCCCAGGGGTTGACAGTAGCGCATAAGTTTGAACCTACGCCACCATCTGAGGCTGTGAATCGAGTGTAGTAATCTAGACGGTGTCCAATTTCTTTCCAATTTCCAAGAGTTTCTCCTTGCATAGCACCATTTTCACAAATGATTTTGGCGTCTACAAGGGTAGGGAAAGGTCTCTCAAAAAGTTCTCTAATCAAGTGAACTGGGGTGGCAATGTCTGAAGACATGTGGGCAACTACATTTGGTCGTGTAGGAGGCATCTTCTTTCCATTCTTCCACCCAGGGTCAGTAGGGTTTGGACCATAATTGACAGGTAAGGTTCGTGGGCGTGCAATTTCAAAGTCTTCAGCACCAGAGACGAATACATTCATGTATACAGTGGAGTCTCCAGCGTAGGTAGAAAAAGTGACAGGGTTGACAATGAAAAAGTAGAGTATACCATTGAAACCTTGGGATGATCCAGGGGTATTATTGCAAGCAGCTTGTGGACTGAGAGTGGTCTGCCACATAGTATCTTGCAAGTAAGGAATAGTGAATTCCTTAACAGTATCGCCAGTTATATCGACAATAGTGGTTACGAAATCACCATAATCAGAGGGCATAGTAACTGGGTTGTAGGAGGCGTCAGGTATCCAGGAAATACCAAGACGCAAGGAAGTGAACTTTGAGGTCGAGATGTTGATGTGGAACTTCATCCCGCCACGCCAATAAGTTCCTAGCATGGCGAGGTTGGCTAGGGGAGTCAAACAAAACTTTGTTCCAGAGTCAGTTTCATTGTGGCAACGTACAGGGCAAATGGGTATTCTAGCGACAATACTCATAACAGGGGCAGTTGCAGTGAACTCAAAACTGTCGAGTAAGGCAGGGAGCAGTTTGTAGTTCGAGAATTCAGAGTAATCCTTTGTACAGAAAAAGGAAGTCGTGTCAGCTACAGCATTTTCAGGGTCAAATGAGAGCATTTCAGTAGTACGACCTCCTCGCCCTATGGCAAGAGGTTCACCTTGAGTGGGTTGGAAGGGGGCTGTGTTTTGAAGGATAGTGGGCTGGGACAAACCAAAGAATGAGGCACCAGCAGCAACAAAAGAACAAACAGCAGAAAGTGGGGCACCGATTTCGGCAGTAGCTGGAAAGGCAGTAAGTAAGTTACCTAATTGAACACCTCTCTCAGCGAGACGAGTGATAACACCTTTATCGGTCTTTTCGTGTTGTTCTTTGTTTCTCTTACCCATGTGGCCAATTACAATTCCTCTCTCTCGTTCTTGAATACGTTTGACCAAGGAAGAGGTAGCGTTTCGTACAGTAGGTCCTGCAACTTGTGGGTTAATAAACTGAGCAAACACAGAAACAGCAACAGAAGGACTGTGAGCAGGGTCTTGCCACCTAAGTTTGTTGAGAACCCAGATAACAACACGTCCGATATAAGATCCATTAGATGTAATGTTATCAAGATTAAGGTAAGTAGATGGTGAGAGGTAGGGGATAGTGAATTCAATAGTAGATCGATCATTGGCACTAACGAGAGCGAGTGGGTTGCTAGAAGCAGTATACATATTCTCAAAAGGGCTTCCCAGCGTGGTAGTATCCCATTGACAGTAGGGAAGCCAGGTGCACATAAGAGTACCATAATGAAAATCAGTAGCGTTGATACGGATAGACACTTTAACTCCTGCTCTAAAATATTGAAACTTGTTAAGCTTCTCGATAATATTTTGGATTGAGTACAATAGGTAAGGAAAGTCAAGTGTCGCAATAGCGGTGCCAGGTGCAGAAGAACCGGTCCAGGTGAAGTTGTAGACCTGATAGGGCCGATTGAGAATTGGGCCAAGTCCTTGATCGGCATAAGGGTCAGCAAGTGCATAAACAGGTGAAATAACAGAGGTAGTGGAGCTAGATTCTGTCTCGACCCGGATATCGTCAGCAAAGTTAGTGAGCTGAGAAGTAGTAGTAACAGGCTCCGTATGAGTTGCAGCTTCCGAGTTGGATGCCATGTGTCCATAGCATGGATGAAAACTGCGAGGTCGGCGAAGGGCTGCAGCATCAAAATGATAGCGAAATACGTGCTTATCAGGGCACTCATTGGCATTTTGTCGGCCACTACACGGATCATTGACATCAAGGATTGGCATTTGGTCAAGTGGAATGATTTCAACAGAAGCACCCATTTGGGCGTGGATTTCGGATTCAGGGATGTAGTAACGTTCGTCAGCAATTTCATCGATGTTTCCTATTCCTAGGATGCGTTGAGTTTCAAAATCGAGGATTTGTGGTTCTTCCTCTTTCTTGTATTCACGGCGAGTGGCTTCGTAGTCTACGAAGACTGGGTCAAGGCCAGCTCGATTGAGGGCGTCGTTGTAGAGATCACAGAACTTTTGAAAAGTGTCTTGGTCTCGATGGGTCATTTCGCGCATAGCAGCTTCAACGACTAAGCGTGTGGCTTGTTGTTCACCAAGTGGGGACTTTCGGATCCAGTTGCACATTTCGTGACAAACTGATTCTTCAAGTGGTGCATCAGTGAATGAGGAGTCCCAATCTTCAAATGCGCGTTTGAGATAGCGGACTTCTCTAAGAGTGAAAAGAGGTGTGTTGTCAGTAATTTCGTTTTTACGGAAGTCAGTGTATTCCATACCAAAGTTGCGTTTGTAAACAATAGCAACTTTCTTCATAGTGATGAGATTGAAAGGGTATGTTTTGAGAAGGGAGACAATGTGGTCATCTCCAGTGAATTTCATTTTCGTTTGTTTGACAACAGCACGAGGGGGCAGGTTGGTGATCTCAGCAAGAGTATCGACCATGGAAATTTTTCCACTTACGCCATTGCGTTCGGTGGTTTTTCCACAGCCAGATGGGTTGTTCTTTTCGAGCTTGTAAATAATGTTCATAATGATATGTAGAGCTCGTTCAGAAACAAGGAGAAGGTTGTAAATCTTGGTGAGAAGGGATTGTGGGCATCCTGCGCGTTTGAGGACTCCGATGACATATTGGCGTTGTTCTTCAAGTAGGTCATCTTCGAGAGTAGCATCAAAGGAAGAGAAGTCACCGCAGAGGAAGGCGAGCATTTCTTCACTGAGTCCCATAAGCAGGTCGCGTTTGAGGGCACCCCATTCAGAAGAGTGTACATTGAGTCCAATAGAGATGGATCCTTCAATGTGATCGCGTCCATGGTTTTCGGTAGTCCAACCAAGGAGTTTTCGTAGGATGATGAGGTGGTGAAGGGGGCATCCAGAAAAGAGGCGAGTTTTACCTTTGTCAACTTTTTCCTTAGGTTTACGTTCATCCTTAAGGAGGTCTTTAAAAATTGCTTCATAAGGACCATGATCAAGTTGTTGGTAGAGGTCTTCAAGCATAGCTTGGAATTCAGGTTTGCATTTGAGGCGGCCATTTTCGAGGGTATCGATAAAGGCATGCTTACCTTTTTGAAGGTTCTTTTCTGGGAATGGAATGTTGTACTTTTTGCACATTTCTTCAGAGATGTAGCCAACGGAAGTGTCCATGTGAATAGGAGCAAGATATTTCCAGGTTGGTACACCATTTAGGGCTTCATCCCAGGTTAGTTCACGATAAGGGAAAGTGATTTTGGTGTCTTCAATACAGGCGAGAGTAGATTCGCGAAGACGTTTCTTGTTAGGATGGTGAACATCTGGTCGGTTGCTTTTGAGTACAGCATTTTGGAGTGGGGAGATCTGTTTCATTTCTCCATCTTCGAATACTTTGAAAGGTCTGAGGTGACATGGGGCAGTGGTAGATTTGGTCACCATATCGTGGATGAGTGATGGGCGGATCTCGGTTTTGGATGGCTGATACACAGCTTGATTTGGTTCAACTAGTCGAACAATAGGTTGGAATTCACCTAATTGGATTTGTTGTCCCATTTGGGCTCTAGTACGTGGTTTGACTTTGAGGAACTTTAGAGCTTGGAGTTCTTCAAATGTAATCATGACACCAATGCCTTGGTGGTCACCTCCAGCGACATGAATGCCGAGGAGTTTGTGAGGGACTTGTGGATTATTTACAATGTAAACTCCACCACAGTCACCTTGGCGTGTTCCATGATTAAAGTCGAAGTGTTCGGAAACTTCGATCATAGTAGAACCACCGTCAAGTGAGTAAGAATATTGTTCATTCTTCTTAACACGAACTTTTCCAGTGATTCGGATTTGTTGGGGTTCAGCAGCTGTGGCACCACGAAGTACGCACAGGGTGGATTGAGAGAGATCAGAGTCATACTCTTGTTCAGACATAAAGTGGTGAGTAATGTCAGAAACAGGGCTAAAGTACACTCCTTTAATATCTTTCTCAGGAAATTGGAGGATGGCAACATCCTTATCATCTTGGCCAGATACACAAACATCTTTAATGTCAAAGTAGTAAGTGGTACCATTGTAGACAACACGGTAGAATTTGCAGCCAGCAGGCATAAATGAAAAGGGGTGAGCAGTGGTGAGGGCAAATCTATCTTGGATGAATAGAAGGTTGACACGGTTTGAGGCTTTTGCATCAACAGTAACAAAGTCGATAAAACCTAAGTGGCTAAACATAATAGTTTGGATGCGTTCAGCTTGGTCATCAAAGGCTTGGGCAACTGTTGTTACAGGTTGGAGATTACTAAAGTTATTCTTTCCAAAGACAACACGGCGAGGTTTGTGTTTCTTAGTGTAATCATCTCCAGAACCATTGTATTGGGCTTCAGGTTCTTTGTTTTGCTTTGAGAGCATTCGGTAGGTGGCAAAAGCGGCTCCCATAATGGTGACGGCACCGATTACGGAGGCGAGCACTCCAGCAACAATTTGCTTAGTGGAGGCTTTTTGTGTGAGAGTAATAGAGACACCTTTGGAGGTATCAACTGGGTCAGAGGAACCAAACCATTTGTTCCAGAAATTCTTGAAGGAGGCACGAGTTTCTTTAGTGAAAGTGAGAAATTGGGATTCTGGCTTAGGTGGTTTAGCTTCTTTCACAGCGGCGTGGTGGGCTGTGACAAGTTTGAGGGCATCAATGCAAGACTTTGGGTGAACTGTGATTAAGTTCTGGTCAGTTACGTGTACACCGGCCGCATCAAGGAATTCTTTTCCTTTGAGTGGGCCTACGACATTAGTAGTCTTCTCGGACGTTGCAGCAGACTGGACTGGTGGTGTAATTGTAATGGTGGCCTTTCGCATTTGGGCCATGATTTCTGTATTGTTAAATGATTCAAACGAAAGTTCTGAGGCTCCTAATTGGATTTGCTGGGAGAGCACAGAAGCGGTGTCTGCAATGTCAGTCATTTTACCATACATCAAAGCGAGCATTTGTGGGTAGTTGAGGGGTTCAGAGCGAGGTTTCTTAGCATCGAAAACATCGTACAAGGTAAATGTCCAGTGGTAAGGGTTCATTTTCTTGTCTTTGAAGCGAATGTTTCCGGAAGTTGGGTCTTTTTCTCGGAGGTCATCAGAAGGAATAGTGATGAGACAGTTGAGGTCGAAGCGACGTAGGAAGGCTTTGAAATCTTCCATGTGGAAAATCTGTTCATCATATTCAGAAGAATTGGAGGTAGCAAATACGACTTCTGAGCGGAAAAAGATGTGGCCTTTTTCATTAGCACGGGCAACTTCAAGAGGGAAGTTAACATCGTTGGCAATAGCGATGAAGTCACCAGCCATTTTCTCATAATTTTCTTCGTTCTTGATTTGCGTAAAATCATCAGCACAGGTACAAAAGTTTTCGGCGTAATTGTCCCAGTACTTTTTGTCAGCACGGTGGTAGTAAATGAGATTTGGTGGTGGTGCTTCACCATGTACGAGGCGGTACAAATCAGCAGAGAAAAAGGTCACGGCGTTGGACTTACCAACACCAGGGGCGCCAAAGAATTTGACAACAAGTGGGCGGCGGCGCGATTTGTCAGCCATTTTGGCAGCGTGGGCAGTTTCGTAGTATTCTTTGAGGTCATTGTAACGTTGGTAGAATACAGTGAAATTGGATGGAGTTATCTTTTGTTTCATAAGGTCTTTTGATAACTCTTGGCCTTCCTTAACGTGGCGAATAACAGCATCACAGAAGTTTCGGTCAGTAATAACTTCACTTTGATGTGTTTCGAGTAATTGGTGGGTTTTAGTAACCCATTTCTCAGCGCGTTCAACGAGTGCGGAAATTTCAGCGGTCATGTAAGGGTGGCCAGTGTACTTTTGGTACACAAATTTGAAGGTGGATTCAATAAGGGTAAAGACCATAGTAATCAGGTCTTTTCCACCTTTGAGCACGTGAGTTGAGAGAATGAAATCTCGGGCTTTCTCACGTGAGTAATTGTTCTTGAAAGAGAATATGGCACCAAGAGTGGTGGCACCAGCGTGTACAAAATCAACAGCGGAGTCGAGGGTGAAAATCTCTTCCCAGTTTTCACGAATGGCAGTCATATCATCACCAAAGGCTTGGGCTTTGACTTTCTTCTTAAGTTCTTCTTCAGGTTCTAAGTCGACCTCATCGAGCTCAATCTCTTTGAGGACAATGTCTTTGGTGGTCTTCTTCTTTCGGTAGAACTTATTGCTACAATAGCGGATAACTTTGTCGATGAGTCCAACAGCAGAGTTGAAAAACATCTTAATTACAGAAGGGAGGACACCAATGGTGGTGAGATAAACAGTGAGGAGCATGATTCGGGTTTCTTTTTCACGGGTCCATAGGAGACAGAGGACACAAGCGATGAAACCTAGGATTTTGTTGACAAGGGCTTCTTCTTTCATAAAAGAGGCAAATGAGCCTTTAATGTTGTTCATAAAATTGGTGAAAGTAGTGGCAGCATGAGAGATGGATTCAGCAGCTTGTTTCAAATATCCTTTGGATTCTTTGACTTCTTTGTCGAGGCTTTCTAGAGCGGGTTTTAAGACTGTTTCAGCATTTTTGGTAATGCTATCGTCAATAGCTGTTCCAATAGTTTTGGCAACAGAATCAGTGGTGTTCTTGAACATTTGGGCATTAATTTCAGGATAGGAATCAAGTAGTTCATAATAGACAGCATTGACAAGGTGATCTTGGCCTTGAGCAGAGATGTGTGGTTTCTCGAGGGTTTGGAGCATTTTCTTGGCGACATCTAAGATTTCCTTGTTGAGTTTGTGGCTTTCAGCAATTCGGAGAATTTCAGCGCGGACGGCAGGGGAAACCATGTTATCAACAAATTGTTCGCGTTGATTTTGTGGTAAGGCAGGGAACATGTCCATAATAATGTCTTCAGACATTTGTCGCATTTGGGCAATAGACATCTTACCATAGCGTTCAGAGGCAATCATATCATCAACCCATCGTTTTTCAACTTCGACTTCTTTGTTGTACATAATAGTTTGTGGAGCATTTGGGTCAACATACATTGATTTATCGAGGGTATTCTTGATAAGGGTCAATTTAGTGATTTTGTCATCAATAATGTTGTTCATACTAGTGTACATTTCAAGTGTTTGGTCATCAATATTTTCGGCTTTTTGCAGCATTTGAGCCATAACTTGTGGTTGGTGGCGTTCGTCAAAGTGGTGGGGGCGTTTGAGGTACTTGTATTCATTGTAGACTGCATTGACACGGCCGATTTCAGCAAAACGGTCCATGTCTTTGACAGGAGGTTCATCCCACCAATTATCTTGGTAAATCTTGATGAGTTTAGCGTGGCCTTCAGCGAGGCGAGGGCCATACTTGGCAGGGTCATAAAGATATGATCGTAGTAGGGCTTTTTCTCTGTCATCAAGGTCTTGGGAGTCAATGAGCATTTGGGCTTGAATATCAGGGCGGTTAGAGTTGTTAAAGACGGAATTAACACGTCCTAAATACATAACTCTGTCATATTGGTCATTGACGTTCATAACAGGAGCTTTCAGGCGATTGTGTTCATAGCAACCTTCAGCAAATTGGTCAGGATTTGCAAAAGTACGGCCTTGACGTGACATACGATATTCCATTAAGTAATCACGTAACATTTGACGTTCGTAAGAGGGGAGGTCAACGTCATCAAGGAGCATTTGGGCTTGGGCGTGGTTGGTAGTGTTTGTAAGTACTGGTTGAATTTTCTTGTATTCACGAATAGTTCGTTCATACTCAGGGTTACGGCGATTAGGATCAGCGGATGAAAACGCAGTGTACTTTTCAAATTGGAAGGCAACAGCATCTGAAGTGGCATCAAAAATATCCTTAGTGTGGTTTGGACTTCTAAGATAAGATTGGAGGAGATCTTTGGTCCATTGTTGTAAATCTTCAGTTTCTAAGAGCATTTGGGCTTTTACATCAGGATCAGGTTTATGTTCAGGTTCTTTGGAAAGACGTTCAAAAGTCTCTTTAAAACCTTGAGAGAAACCTTCAATGAAATTCATCATAGCTTCTTTAATAGGGGGCATAAAGACAGTGGTAATGTATTCAGGGTCAAATACATTCCAGTGGGTGAATTGTGTAAGTGGGCGATATTGGGTCAAGTGCAAGTGCATGCTGTGTAAACGTAATCTATTCTGGTGGTTGAGGTCCCATAGAATAGATCGGTCAAGGTCTACAGGGTATGATTTGTCAAGGTCAAAACGAAGGGATGACCAGACTTCATCATTTTCATCAACAGTAAATTTTACTTCACGTGATGGGGCAAGTAATGTTTCCTTGACAGTGTATGTAGCATGGTCAAGGTTAACGATTTCTTGTGGTGTGGCAGTCCAAGTGGTGCGATGTTCAGGTTGGTAGTTCTGGAGGTCAAGATATCCAAAATATTGATCAGCAAGGATATCGTTCTTTACAAGGGTCTTAAGAACTTCAAATTCCCATGGGAGGGTAGGGAATAAATCGAGACATATATAGGTCATGTCCCATTGGAAATCGTCGATGGCACGAATTACATCAACAGGCTTTACAATTTCAATGTGTTCCTGTAAGAGAGCGATAAACTTAGGCTTAGAGAGCTTGCGAAGGCTAAGTTTTTGCACAGAGAGTGCAGTAAAGAAGTTTACTTCAGCTTCTTTACGTTCGGTTTGGGTGACTGTATAAACTGCGTCGGTTTTCATGGTAGACATAGACATTTGGGGTTTATGGATCCTCCCGCGTGAGCGGTTTGTACGAGGAAAAGAAAATAGACGGTGTATGGTCACATACTTGGGGCGGTGTGGATATCTTAATCATAAGTGAGTCATTGAGAGCAATCTGGGCTATACTTTGCATTAAATAGAAGGGGACATTTAACAATCCCGGCGAGAGCGCCATCTACTTGCGGTAGACATACAGTCAAGCGGTTAATCACAATAATGCAAACATTCCGAAAGGAAATGTGGGAGCAACTTCTGGCACGTCCGTGTTTAGACAAATGTACATCTAGCGAGTCTCTAGTGTACAACCGTGTGGCAGGAAAGGCAGGTTAAATCCAATGAAGGGTATACCAAATATAGCAAGATCCAGTCACGAAATCAATCAATTAAACAAATTCGAAATTCTGTTACTAATCCTACTTTCTAAATCAAACATAAAATAAGCAAGGGGTTGGTACATGAGGT
>Ga0206352_10142053_pt1 | contig 10202 bp, 7 predicted proteins | sample DielMetaTC5am5_FD_146434 | JGI IMG/M metagenome (GOLD analysis project Ga0206352, IMG submission 146434) | Corn rhizosphere microbial communities from Kellogg Biological Station, Michigan, USA - Diel MetaT C5am-5 (Metagenome Metatranscriptome)... | ecosystem: Host-associated > Plants > Roots >... | reverse complement strand
GATTCTGGTCACTTTGAGGTTTTTAGATCTGCTGGGTTAGTTACGCCGCTGTAGGCGATTCGGAAATGCTGCCCAGCGGAAGGCCGACTCCGAAAGTCTCTCGGATGCGGGCGATCTATTGACTGCCCAAAAAGAGAGTGCCCTCCCCGATTAGGAAACAGTTGTCGTCGACCTCAACCCGCTTCAGACCAAGCACCTTGCGACAATTTCAATATCTCCGATATCCTCGAACCTGACCTGACGCTCAACTACAGCCGTGCAAGTTGCCTCCGTCGTTAATGGACGATAGCGTAAATCGAGGCGCTCCCGATCGAGGTGATTACGCTTTGAGTGCCGCTTATCGCGTTCTTTAGACGGTTGTTCGGAATAAAGAGAATATCGTTCGCGTGAAGTTCGAGATCAGGATCCTCTCCCTTCTCTATTTTGCCGACGTGTAGCTTGGTGGTCGCATAGCCTTCCGCATTCTTGCGCATCAGAACAGATTTGCTCAACGAAGCGCTTTTGCTGGCGCCGCCCGCCTGGGCCAATGCCTGCAGCAGAGTGATTTTCCCGCTGTCCTGCATCACAAAGCCTCCCGGACGATTTACGTCGCCCAGCACATACACGATTCCCGCCCGTGGTACCAGGATCAAATCTCCTGGGTAGACCTGAACATCATTGGCGAGTGATGTCTCGGGATCATCTGTCTTCAATTTGACGGTGATCTTCTCTTCCGCTGGCCCGCGCCGTTGTACTGTAATTCGGGTGTCTGCGACGTTCGTGAGGCCACCGGCCATGGAAATAAGATCAAGTAAGGTGCGCGAACCGAGTACCTGGTAAACACCCGGATGCTGCACTTCTCCGCTTACCGAAACACCCTGAGTGGCAAATTCTTTTACCAGGACGTTGACCTGTGGACTGAGTAGCAGTTTCTTGTTACGAAGCTCGCGCGCAATCGTTTCAGCCGCCTCCTGCCCCGTCATTCCGGCTAAGGCGATGTCTCCGATAAGGGCCAGTTGTGCTTTCCCGTTGGCGCCCACGCGCACCTCCTGCGTCATTTCGGGAACGTCGAAAACAGTAATGTGCAGCAGATCGCCTGGAGCGATTTTTAAGGAGACGGGTATTTGCTTACTCGATGATCTTTGCCCCTTGTTGGGATCCTGCTCTGTGAATGCGTTTACAGCAATGCAAATCAGCGCAAGAATCAATCCGGCCCAAGTAGATGTTCTTATCAGGGGATGCTTCATAGTCTTTTTCCTTATGACGGGCGCGATGGGGGGAAACCGGGAAACCGGGGAGGGCCAGAATTGACGCCGTACCTTCCATAAAACCCGGAGTATTGGAAGTACTCCGGAGAATGGAGATCCATTGCATTCACCAGCACTCCGAGTCGGGGGGCCCGCACATCTCTGAGTAGTCTGATAGTCCGCTGAATACACGGCTGACTGGTAACAGCAAAACGAACTACGACAATGACCGCGTCAACTTTGCGGGAAAGAATCACTGGATCGGTTACCGGGACGGCGGGAGGAGTATCGATCAGTACGTAGTCGAACTGATTGCGCCAGGTCTCAATGATGGCGTCCATTGGTGGCGACCCCAGCAACTCAGATGCGTGATGAGAGCAGTCGCCCGCGGGAATAAATGTCAGTCCCGGGATGCCGTCAATCTGTCTGTAAGCTGTCGAAAGGTCAATATCCTGAAACAACATTTGACTTGAGGACAGTTGCGGAGCGTTTTTGGGTACTCCTCGAAGCATATCGCTCAATCCTGTCCCGGCGCCCTGATTGAGGGCCCTGCTTAGACTTCCACGCTGCAGGTCCGCATCGACCAATAAAACCCTCGCGCCGTTATAGGTGAACGCAGAGGCAAGATTCAACGAAACAAAGCTTTTTCCTTCCTGCGGCATTCCGCTTGTGATCATAAGGACCTTCGAGCCGTCGTCAAGCCGCGAGAGGAGCAAGGCGGTCCGCACTGCTCGGAACGCCTCAGCTACTGCGGCATTACCGAGGCTTAGAAGTAGGGTGTCTTGCCTTGCGACGTCTGGGTGTTCTCGCGCGCTTGCTCTCCGCAAAAGTTTGAATCCGTTTTCAGATATCACTCTGGCGTCTGGAATTACGCCCAGCACTGGGACATGAGTGATGGTCTCAACTTCTCGCACATCGCGTATAGTTCGATCAACGGCTTCCACAACGAACACGCTGACCAAACCAAGGAACAGCCCGGAAATGGCGCCGAGGCCGAGATAAAGCGGCACGTTGGGCCTGGCGGGAAGGGTGGGCACTCTGGCCGGGTCGAGAACGTGGAGTGCACTTGAATGTAAACCTGCCAGCACTCCGGCTTCCTTTAGTTTCTCCAGCAAGTGCTCGTAAAGTACCCGGCTGGACTCGGCTTCGTGTTTAGCGATCAGGAAGTCCGTTGCTTTGCCGTTCATCTGCGCTGCGACAGCCTTTTGCTCTGCAAATACTTTACGGGCAGCGGCTTCGCGCGAAGCAGCCAATTCGTACTCACTCTTCGCTCGCGCAGCTACCTTATTGAGCTCCGCTGCAATGGAAGAATGCACCGAGCTCAGCTTCTGTTTAATTTGAATCAGCCTCGGGTAGGCGGAACCGTATTTAGCTGAAGCATCCGCGTATTCCGCCTTCAATGCGGCTTCCTGCTCGCGAAGGTTATTGAGAAGCGATGCCGGATTAGCCGCTTCAGGCATGTTCCGTTCTGGCTGTGTACCGAGCATGCCGGCAATGAGTTCTGGGTTCCCGCTGCGAGAAAGTCTATATACGTTTTCCTTGACGACCCGATCGGCCTCGGCCGTTGTAAGCTGGTTGTTCAGTTGCTCCAGACGGGTCAGGACAATATTGTTGCGCTCGTCCTGACCAAAGATTCCAGACTCTTTCTGTAACTGAGCTGCTCGTTGCTGTGACTTCTCCGCTTGAGACTTGAGTTCCACCAACTGACCTCCGAGCCAGTCTGTGGCTTTGGTGGTTGCGTCGTAACGAACCTGAAAGTTGTATTCGATAAAGTCTGAGATCAGTTTGTTGACGACTTTAGCCGCCTTGTTCGGATCAGGATCCATGTAACTTACTGCGATGAGGCGTGTGCCAGAAATATCCTTGACGTTAAGTTTTGATTTGAACTTCTTTAGCGCACGAGCAGCCTCTTTGTCGGGGCTGCTTACGATCGGTTCGGAATTGGCATCGGGACCAGACGGAGGTGGAGTGTCAGCGAAGCCCCTGGGATCGGCTAGTTTAAGTTCCCTCATGACCCGCCAGGCAAGAACGTCTGAGTTCAGCACAGCCAACTGAGTCTGCAGAGTCATATTGAAATCGAGCGGATCCGAGCTGGCATCAGAAGATGTGCCATCGGGTCTCAGCGATAACCCGCTTGTATCCTGTTTAAGGATTTCCAGCTTCGACTCCGCTTTATACTGTGGCGACATGAAAACACAAACCAGCGCCGCGGCTACCAGCATGGTTCCTGTCCAAACATAAATCCACTTGCGCCGCCGCAGAATGGCTTGGAATAGCTCAAGGGTGTCTAAATCCGGATCTTTGGGCTGTTCACCACCAATCTGCCTCTCTGTCAGGGGGGCATCGAGAGCTAACGGGGGCGTGGATATTCCAATTCCACGGCGCGCGTGAATAGCCTCACCAGCTTCGCGAATCAGATCGTAGTTTCTACTCATGGATTTCGGCCCTTAATTGCTCGCTGTTGCTGTATTCTCACAAAGCCCGGGGGTTCCGAATCAACGGCTACTGTGTCTTGAGAGTGAACTGCCGGTTCATTCAGTTTGGGCTCGCGGAGAATCGGCCCGGGACTCCCGTTCCTGAAGCCATCTACTCCCCCACTCGCACCGCAGTAAAGCCACGTTTTCTTCCGGTTGTCCAGGGAAGATGTCAGCCATATCTCAGTCGCAGGTATACCGGAAATCCGAGCTGCCTCGAAGTCAAATCCGCTGCTCTGCAGGGCTGTCAAGAGTTGATTGAACACAGCCGGCACTTGCTCTGAGGCTTTCAAATGTATTTCTGTGCGTTTGAGTGGCAATGAACCATCGGTCCGGACCACCAGGACGTTGCTGATGGTGGCACCCGAGTCGGGACCTAAAATTCCCCGAGCAATATCGCCCGCACAAACTTGCGTTTTAGCTTTCGCACTGCCCCCGGCAGCGATCTCTGTTCTACGCTCCATGAATGCTGAGGGCGCCGAGTCATGCCTGTTGCTCTGGCGAGGTATTTCGAGTCGCCGTTCGGAGACCCCATATTCTTCCCAGTCACATGTCGCTGCGTGACAGCCAGATTCGACAATCTGATTTCGCGTGGGCACTTTATCAACCGCGGCCATCAGCGAAACCCAAGATAGCTTTCTAAGCCGTTTGCCAATTTCTCGAAGCTCCATTTTTAAAATCTCGAAAGTGAAAATCAACTGAGGATCCGGGCAAGATCTCTCATCCAAAGTGGGCATGATCTCGCCGGGGCCGCATCACCGACGCTGAGACTTGACAATCCACGGTGTACGGCCTGAGCACTGGCAAGCAACAAGTCATTCCGCACGAGAATATTGTCCCTGAACTCGGATAGCATTCGCCGCGTCCATACTCGGCTACGACTTGCAACTCCTTGTCTCGTCTCTACATGAGGCAAACAATTCCTATATACGATATTGACGACAATGGACGAGCGTGCCCGAATCTGGACTTTGAACTCGAGCAAGTTCCCAGTCACCCTGAATTTGGTGATCTCGCCATTAACCACGATGTTCTGGATCGGGACGTCTCCAGATTCAGATTTAGTAACAATAAACATCCGTTCGCGTTCGCCACTGTTTTCAATGACGTGATGATTCGTAAATAGCCTGCAGAGGGTGATCTCGTTGTCCGTCTCGCGCTCGAGATGACTCTTCGTAAGAATTTCATGCAGCCCGGTCCATTGCAGGCTGTCGAACAAATTGAGCCGGGAAATGAACTCGGCCAGGCGTGCACCGCCGTCCTTCAAGTACGAGTGGTGTTCGACGGCGAGCAGCGGTTTGCCGAAGAACAGGTCAAAGGCAAACTGCTCTGATGCGCCAGGATATCGGCGTAAGAAAACCGGGAAGCCCCCGTACCTCGTGATCGCCGGCTGTAGAAAGTGGCCGAGAGTAAGAGGAGCTTTGGCGCCCGAATGTGCGGCCAGCGCAGATGAATTTATAGCGGCGATGTAATTGTTGGACTTGAGTGCAGCCAATGCCTCAGTAGAAAATCGCCCCTGCGGGAACACCATCGCTTTCGAATACGAGAGGCCACTCTGCCGGTTAAGGCTCTTCATCCTTGCTGATGCCAACTGCACCTTGGAATTGAGAGCCGCCAGATCTGTGGACGAAAATTCACCTCCGGTGTGATCGCAGCCATGCACGCAAAGAGACAGTCTGTCAGGACGCTCCTGGAAAAGTTGCGCGACCTCTTTGTCAATACGCCTGTAGTTCCATGGAATAAAAGCGATCGTGCTCGCGAAATCCGCCTTGTCCATTTTGGATACCAGGTCTCTGTAGTTCAGGTATCCATAGGATCGCTTGAGCGGGGGATCATCAATGATGAAGTTGCCAAAGCGGTGTTTGCTGTGCCAGCACTGGCTCTTGAAAATCGACCTCAGAAACATAGCCGCTGGAAGCAGCCTGGAGAAATAGCTGGTGATCTCCAGGTTGCCGTTGATCTGTTCTTCGATATCAGCAATAGTGCTGCACGCCACCAGAAATGCATGACAGCGATCTTTCTCTACAACAGCGCAAAATGGCATGTCGTCTATGCTTACAAGCGGAACCATACGGCGGGAATCCTGCGAGGATACGAAGCCAAAATCGCTGGTATTGCGAGCGCAGCCAAATGAAAGCCCGGAAAACTCCCTTGTGATCTCTTGCTGCGAAGAGCTCACTTGGTAGCGGAGGTCGGTCCGTATGAACCTTCGCACATCAGTTATTGCACCGTCGCTCAGGCTGCCCGCAATGTAGAGCGGAGACATCTCGGGCGTGAAGCCATAAACGAAAAGAAAGGAAGCCTTCTGACGCAAGCGACCAAGAGCAGTAGTCACCTCCGAAAAGTTGTGGCACCATCTGTCAATGGTGGCCGCGCTCGCCAGAATGCAAAGATTATGATCTGCCTCTCGATGCAATTCCACTTCAAAGGCCGACGTGTCCACAGCCCTGCATTCAAGTCCGAAGAACTCAATTAGCCGCCTGAGACATACGTCGTCGTGTGTGGGATGAATGTCATGTACGAGTATGGGGGTGGAATTCATATTGTGCGAGAACAAGCGGAGGACGGCCCATACTCCTTCTAGAGCGGGCGCAGCGTCATCATGAATTCTTCATAGCTTGCAGTGGCTGTAAACGGCTTTGTAATTCTGGCGAGAGGTTTCGAGGCATCCGAGCCATACAAAGTATAGGGAGCGACATTTCCCGTCACGAGCGAGGACGCCATGATGACCGAGCCTTCTCCTATAACCAGCGTTCGGTTGGCTGAGGTTACAATCACGCAGCCCGCGCCAATGTAGACATTCTTGCTGATAACGATCCGACCGGTGCCGCGAGTGTGGGCGATGATGATGGACCGCAGCCCGACTACAGCATCATCTTGAATTTCGACCAACTCTGGAAACTCGTTTTCCAGATAAACATCATCTCCGATCCAAACATTGTTCCCTATCTGCATCCCTCGTAGACGGTGCAAAAACGGCCGCAGAGTAGTTGCACCAGGCAGCAAACGGCATAGCAGATGCAGGATCCTGTTGCTGACTCTTCTGAACAAAGATTTGTAATGAACAACGCTGTGCCTGGCGGACGGTATCATCCGTTCGGGCATTGCAGAGCGTACGTCGGGTAGCGGTGTCGCAACTTTGGCTTGGCGATCGCCGTCAACTGTGGGTACATCCTGTCGTTGTGACTGCATTCGTCCCTCTTTCGCGTGAATACGGTTGGAGTTTATGTTTAATGTTCGAATCTCACTTGCGATATTCTCCGCTCGGGATGGGTTAGGGCAGCAGCGAGCAAAGCGGAATAGTCTCTCACCAGTTGGCTAATAATTGCTGGGTCAAAGAGATCAGAACTGTATTGAATACGTGCAAGCAACTGGTTGGGGCGTTCTATGAATGCTAAGTAAAGATCCCAGATTGCTCCCCCGCTTTGCGCATCCATTGAAGTCACATACCATCCGGAATCAAGGTTCGGAGTGCGAGGTTGCAGCGATACTCCAACTGTGAAAAAAGGGTTGCGGCTCTTATCGATCGCGGGCAGCAGTTCGCGTGCCAGCAACTCCAATGGCACGTCGTCATGCGAAATCGCATCGGACATAACGATCCGAATGCGTTTCAGAAGTTCATAGAAGGATGGGTCATCGCTCAGATCAATGCGGAGTGGCACAGGGTTAAGGAAATGTCCGAGCAGCGGCTGCACTTCAGATCGCTTGCGGCCTGCTGGAGAAAATGTACCCAGAATTATCTCTTTCTGGCCGGTGTAGTGATAAAGCAGCGTAAAGAACGCTGCCTCAAGTACGATAAACAGCGTCGCACAAGCCCTGCGGCAAAGGTCTCTGGCGCCCGCAAGAAGTTTTGCTGGAAACATGCAGCTGTGAGTAGCGCCTCGAAATGTGCGCACCGGAGGACGGCTAATCCTGGGCCAATCCAGTACAGGAAGCTTGCCGGCGAGCTGCTTCTTCCAGTATTCCAGTTGTCTTCCTGCTCCATTGATAAGCCACGTACGTTGCCACCACGCGAAGTCACGGTACTGAATCGTAATTTCGGGCAGCGGTGAGGGTTGGCCAGCAGCGCATGAGGTGTACAGTGTGCTAAGCTCGCGAGGAAGTATCTGGTAAGCAGAAAGTCCATCAATGATGCTCAGGTGCGCGGTAATCGCCAGTCGATAAGCTTCATCATCCATCCGTATCAGCAGCGCACGCAGTAGAGGACCAGCGCTTAAATCAAACGGTAAGCGGGCATCGTCGCTCGCCAGGTGCAAGGCCAGCATTTCACGCTTTTGTTCCGGCTCCTGTCGAAGATCAACCCGTCGGAGCGGAAAGGTCGGCTGTGCAGCGTGGACCACCTGCGACGGAGACCCATCAATCAACTTATATGAGGTGCGCCAGATCTCATGTCGGCGAATGATCTCGGCCAAGCTTTGCTCAAGCACTTCGGCATCAATTGCTCCGTTGCGATGGAGCGTTATTGATTCGTTGTACAGTGGAATTGGAATTTCCAGGGTATGTCTCCATAATTGCTCCTGGGCTATTGAAAGTGGTGCCACAGCACCGGGAGGCATCGCCTGAATGGGCGATTCAGTAGCCTGAATTGACAATTCGCCCCGCAGATATTGCAGTAACGCCTTCTGTCTGTTGGCTGAAAGAGCTGTGATTTCAACAGTCACAAATATGTTGCTTTCTCCAGATGGCTATCGGTGAATCCGCAGTTTCGCAGCTCCTACTTAATACGTGATCGGCAGCGCGACCAAGCCCCGCAGTCCCAGGTTTGTCCGCCAACGCAATGGAACATGTTGTAGTGCCAGGTTCGGCATACGGCGGCGAATAGTGGAGAACGACACCTGGCCTTCAATGCGCGCAAGGGCCGCACCGAAGCAAAAGTGAGCCGCCCAGCCGAATGCGAGATGCCGGTTATCGGAGCGAGCAAGGTCCAGCCGGTCCGGATCAGGGAACCTCTCAGGATCGCGATTGGCCGCACCCATCACTGCTATAGCGGCCTCTCTCTTGCGGATTTTTCGACCGCCTAATTCAAGGTCGGTACGGGCCATGCGCGCTGTATGCTGACTCGGACTTTCGTACCGCAACAACTCTTCCACCGCTGATGGTATTAACGCCGGATCCTCGCGCAGCCTTTGCATCTCTGTGGGGTGGCGCAGCAGAGTCAAGAACCCGTTGCCGATCAGGTTCGTGGTTGTTTCCTGACCGCCCACCATAGTGACAATGGAGTTCGCAATCACCTCTTCTTCGGTCAACCGGTCGCCGTTGATTTCCGCCGTTAAGAGTGAATGAATCAGGCCCTCGCGTGGATGCGCTCGCATTTCACGAACACGCTCGCCAAAGTACTCGAGCATTTCTTCCAGCGTCCGCAGAACTTTCGGCACGTGGTCTGGATTATGCTGAAAATTCCCCAGCATCTCCGCAAAATCAGCCGTCCAAACTTTTAACTGTCGATGGTCGCTGGTTGGGACTCCGAGCATTTCCGCCGTCACAATGGCGGGCAGCGGTTCCGCAAAATCAGCAATAATGTCCATTTGCGCGGACTGTCCCTCCATCGCGGCGTCAATCAAGCTATCCGCGATTTGCTGGATGTGCGATTGCAGCGCACGGACGCGCGCGGGTGTGAACGCACTCGATGCAAGCGAGCGCAAGCGCGTGTGGGCCGGAGCGTCCAGGAAGAGCATCTGCTTTACCATGACGGCAGCAATGGGGCTAAGCGCAGAGAGGTTCATTCGTCCTAGCTGTTCCGGGGTCGGAGTGCGGTCGGCAGAGAAATCATGGAGTACCCGCACCACGTCGCAGTAGCGGGTCACCACCCACGCATGCAGGAATGGATCCCAGTGCACTGGATCTTCCGTGCGCAAACGGTGATACAGGGGATACGGATTGGCCAGAACCTCAGGGTCGAGCAGGTGGAACAGGCTCAGGGCCAAGCCTTCCCTGGCAGGACCGGGAATGTTCGCGGTCGCATTCATTTCTCCACTCCAACAGAATTGGCTTGCAACAATGGATTCTGGGCGTTGTCTCCGATCATGGCTTTGCTTTTGGTTACCATGTGAGTTTCGATTCGCTGGGCCAATTGCCCCGGTGTAGGCCATTCGAAAATACTGGACAACGGAAGATCGACTCCGAAAGTGTCCCGAATGCGGGCGATCAATTGTGCGCCGAAAAGCGAGTGCCCTCCGATCAGGAAGAAATTGTCCTTTATTCCGACACGATTCAGGCCGAGCAACTCGGCTACCATGAGTGACAGCTGCTCCTCCACCATCGTCTGCGGCGAGACATAGTTTTCGTTCGGCAACGTATTGCTGTCTTCCGGGCCTGGTAAAGCGTCGCGGTCCAGCTTCCCGTTGGACGTGAGCGGAAGATCTCGCACCTGAAGGAAAACGGCCGGCATCATATAGTCGGGCAATTGTGCGTGAAGCAGGGTGCGCAGTTCACCAGCCTCTGGAGGAGCTTGGCCCTGGCCGATTACAACATAGGCGAGCAGGCGCAAGTTCCCGGAGCCGTC
>Ga0206352_11073783_pt1 | contig 10432 bp, 10 predicted proteins | sample DielMetaTC5am5_FD_146434 | JGI IMG/M metagenome (GOLD analysis project Ga0206352, IMG submission 146434) | Corn rhizosphere microbial communities from Kellogg Biological Station, Michigan, USA - Diel MetaT C5am-5 (Metagenome Metatranscriptome)... | ecosystem: Host-associated > Plants > Roots >... | reverse complement strand
TGTACTTTTGACACTACCTAAGAAGTATTCCATGCCTGAAATTTATCTTTATTTAAGAACGAAGGGTCCCGACTATGGGTTCAACACTCCCTGTTTTTATCTTAGTAGCCTTGGCTATCATTTTCGGTATTTTGGTGATGGTAGTGACTGCCTTTCTTGGCCCTCGCAAGCCAACACCGGAGAAGCTAGCCCCATATGAATGTGGCATTCAAGAGATAGAAGCGCCCAGACGGCGTTTTCCCGTCAAGTATCTGCTGACAGGCATGCTGTTTATTGCCTTTGATATAGAAATTGTCTCATTTTATCCTCTGGCCATCCTGCTCCATCAGTTAGGATTGTTCGGGCTGATCGAATTGCTTGTCTTCCTACTGGTCTTGATGGTTGGCTATATTTATGTTTGGCGGAAGGGAGTATTCGCATGGGACTAAAAAATCCCTGGGAGCCGGTACAGACATACTCAAATACCCAGACGCCTCGCCTGGACCGCGATTTGACGGTGCATCAAAAGGATGGTAGCTTTGGCATCCTGACAACACAGGTTAATAAGTTAATCGATTGGGGGCGTAGTTCCTCACTTTGGCCAGCGCTGTTTGGTCTAGCTTGCTGCGCAATCGAAATGATGTCAACCAGCGCGGACCGTTTTGATATCTCGCGCTTTGGTGCAGAGGTCTATCGTGCGTCACCACGTCAGGCTGATTTGATGATTGTCGCTGGACGCTGTTCAATCAAGATGGCACCTGTATTGCGTCAGATTTATGACCAGATGCCAGAGCCCAAGTGGGTTATTTCGATGGGAGCCTGCGCGTCCTGTGGAGGTGTCTTTAATAACTATGCTATCGTGCAAGGCGTTGATAAGATTGTTCCGGTCGATGTCTTCATCCCGGGCTGTCCTCCCACACCTGACATGTTGCTCTACGGCTTCAATGAATTACAAAGGAAGATCCGCGAAGGTGTCCCCAACCCTCCTGACCCCCTAAAGGCCAGTGGCTTGAAGCTGGTCGGACCTGTAGGCGATGAAGCATAAGAGTAAAGCGAGTATACGTTTGTCGGGGCACCTTGCGAGGTGCCCTTTGATGCACTTTGTAATAATATGCTCTTTATGGAATATGAGGAACCGAAAGAACGTAGAGGCGAGCAGGCTTACCCCACCCCACGGTCATGATAATCGGGTCCCCACATTTTCTCGCGACCATGTACTTTTAGGTATAAATTGCGATTCAAAGGTTATTGATGATGGTTACAACAGCAGCATCGACAGTTGAAGCGGTGCGGAGCAAGTTCCCGCAGGCCATTGTGGAAACGGTTGAGTTTCGAGACGAGCAAACAATAGTTCTTCTGCCAGAAAATCTGGTTGAGGTATGCATGTACCTCAAAAAGAATCTACAATATGACTTCCTCGAAACGGTCACAGCAGTTGACTGGCCCGAGCGTGTACCGCGCTTTGACATCGTCTACCAACTTTTATCTATACAGCATCGGTCTTTCGTACGCCTCAAGGTACGTGTCGGGCAACGCCGTGAAGAACATCCTGTCGTGCCAACGGTGACGAACGTCTGGACGGGTGCAAACTGGTATGAACGCGAAATATATGACCTCTTCGGGATTATGTTTACGGGCCACCCCGATCTGCGACGTATCCTCATGCCAGCTGATTGGACAACTCACCCTCTGCGTAAGGACTATCCTCTCTCCGGTTTTGATCTACCTGAGCCACATTGGGGAGGTCAGGTTCCCTATGATACTGATCCCGGTGTTGGAGACTACTACAATCAGACACTGCGTACTCCCGAAGGGCGCGAACTCAACGAGAACCGCAGCCAGATCAATCCGACTCAAGAACCCGGAACTTCCCAGCCTGCAGATCAAACGAATCAAACTAGAGCGTTTGCGCAGGGCAGCAAGCAGAAGAAAAAGGGATAGCGTATGAAGCAAGAGATAGAAAACGATTTTACTATAAAGGAAAGCGATCCAATAGGATCACAGATAAGCGACGGGTTGCGCAATGATAGCATGACTATCAACATGGGACCGCAACACCCGAGCACGCATGGAGTCTTGCGTCTCCTACTCACCATCGAGGGTGAGACGGTGACTAAGGTGGTGCCTGAGATTGGTTTTCTCCATACCGGCATCGAGAAGACTGCTGAGGCCAAGACCTATCACCAAGCTCTGGTGCTAACTGATCGTATGGACTATCTATCTCCGCTCGGTAACAACTTGGCCTATTCACTGGCAGTTGAAAAACTGTTGGGTATCGAGGATGAGATTAATGATAAGATTAGTTACACACGTGTCATCCTTGCAGAGCTGCAGCGTATCGCCAGCCACCTGGTCTGGTTAGGCACGCACGCACTCGATCTGGGTGCTATGAGCATGTTCCTCTACTGCTTCCGTGAGCGCGAGATGATCCTGGACGTATTCGAGTATGTATCAGGCGTGCGTATGATGACCAGCTATATCTGTCCTGGTGGACTTCAGGCTGATCTACCACCCGGCTTCGACGAGAAAGTGCAAGCTTTTACCCGTGTTTTTCCCGAGCGCTTGCAGGAATATCACGATCTGCTCACCAATAACCAGCTGTGGTTGGAGCGCACAAAGAATGTTGCTATCTTGAGCAAGGAGGATGCTATTGCCTATGGTGCCAGTGGCCCAGTTCTACGTGGCAGCGGCGTTGCTTGGGATATCCGAAAAATCTTTCCTTATAGTGGCTACGAACGGTTCGATTTTGACATTCCTGTCGGTTCAAATGGCGATGTCTACGATCGCTACCTGATACGCATGCTAGAGATGGAGCAGAGCCTCAAGATTGTCAATCAGGCTCTGGAAGGCTTGCCGACAGGCAATCACCGTGTCAGCAATCCCAAGATTGCTCCACCACCCAAATGGCAAATAACTGGTAGCATGGAAGCATTGATACATCACTTCAAGCTCTTCACCGAAGGCTATCGGCCTCCGAAGGGCGAAGTATTTGTGCGTACCGAATCGTCAAAGGGTGAATTGTCCTTCTATATTGTCAGCGATGGTACTGCCAAGCCATATCGCATGCATGTGCGAGGCGGTTCCTTTGCTAACCTGCAAGTCTTGCCCCGTATGACCGAAGGTGGCTTCATTTCAGACGTGGTTGCGGCCATTGGCAGCATAGACATAGTACTCGGAGAAGTTGACAGATGATATCAGAACAGTCCAAACAGCGTATGCGTGATCTAGCAGCCAGATATCCTGTAGCCCGCTCGGCTGTGATGCCTGCTTTGCACATTGTCCAGCAGGTGGAGGGCTATATTACCCCTGAAGGCCTGCAAGCCGTTGCTGAGGTTCTCAATCTGACTGTCGATGATGTTGAGAGTGTTGCTACTTTCTACACCATGTATTACCAGCATCCCAAGGGCAAAAAAGTCATTAAGGTTTGTAATAGCATTTCTTGTTATTTGCGTAACTGTGATACTCTGGTGGAACATCTTGAAAAACGTCTAGGAGTCAACCGAGGCGAGACCACACCTGACGGTAATTATACTCTAATGACAGTCGAGTGCCTTGCTTCCTGCACTACGGCCCCGGTGTTGCAAGTGAATGACGAATTTGTTGAGAATGTTACACTGGAGCAGGCTGATGCGCTAATTGATGAACTGGATCGCGAGTTGAACGCGAGGAAGCCAGAGTCTAAGTCTGAGGTGCGCCTGTAGAGCGGAATATGAAGGAATTATATATGCCAGAATTAATTGTTACAAAGGATATAGATGTCCCTGGTATAAATTCGCTAGAAGTCTATCATCAACATGGCGGCTACCAGGCACTGGCAAAGGCTGTGCGCGAGTACCAGCCTGATGACCTCGTAGAGCTGATCAAAAAATCGGGACTCCGTGGACGCGGCGGTGCTGGCTTCCCGACAGGCTTGAAGTGGAGCTTTCTTGCCAAGAATGATAAGCCACGCTACCTCTGTTGCAATGCTGACGAGAGCGAGCCCGGTACTTGTAAAGATCGTATGCTGATGGAGAAGATTCCTCACCGTCTAGTTGAAGGTGTCATCATCGCTAGCTACGCCTGCCGCATTAATACAGCCTTTATTTATGTACGTGGAGAGCTAGCTGAGGCCGCACGACAGGTCGAACGAGCGGTGCAGGAAGCCTATGATGCAGGTTTGATTGGTAAGAATATCCTGGGCAGCGACTATAGTCTGGATGTGATTGTCCATCGTGGTGCGGGAGCATATATCTGCGGCGAGGAGAGTTCGCTCATGGAATCGCTCGAAGGCAATCGTGGCTATCCACGCCTCAAACCGCCCTTCCCGGCAGTCGTCGGTCTCTATGGTGGTCCAACGGTAATTAATAACTGCGAGACACTTTCGACGCTTCCGGCCATTCTCATGGGAGGTATTGAATGGTATACCTCGTTTGGGACCGAGAAGAGCAAGGGGACGCGTCTTTTCTCGCTGAGTGGACATGTCAAAAAGCCCGGTAACTACGAATTACCCCTAGGCACTCCCCTGCGTATACTCATTTATGATGAGCAGTATGGTGGGGGCATCCTGGGCAATAAGCAGCTGAAAGCTATTATTCCGGGTGGCTCCTCGGCACCTATACTTGGTGCTGATAAAGTGGACACGCTGCTCGATTTCGAGTCAATTGCGGCAGCTGGTTCAATGGCTGGCTCTGGTGCGGTTATTATTCTTAACGAGGATACATGCATTGTAGATGCAATCCTGCGTATGACCGAGTTCTATCGCGACGAGTCTTGCGGAAAATGCACTCCCTGCCGCGAAGGAACCTATTGGCTGACCGAGATTCTGGAGCGACTAGAACACGGTCATGGCAAGATGCAGGATATTGATAGGCTTGCTGATATTTGTAGCAACATCAGCGGCAAATCATTCTGTCCGCTGGGAGATGCTGCTACCAGTTCAATCGTCAGCGGTATCAAGCTATTTCGTGAAGAATTTGAGTATCACGTTAAGCATGGACATTGCATGGTCGGAAAGGGTGCAGCCTATGGCCTTCCCGCATGAACGTTGGATTAGCCCAATGGACCTGGAGAAAAAGTTGAGCTGATAAGTATTAGTCTGACATTTCCTATAGAAGCACTTTATAGACTAACTGATGTGCCAGAGCAGGAAATTGATTAACTGCACATATAGTGCGCTAACAACTATGCTGCTCCTTACGCTTCTCGTGCTCTTGAAAAATGTTGCTTTTAAATAGCCTGTATGCTATACTCCTCTCAAATACAAATGTTCTTGTTAGGGGGGGTATAGTGGATAGTCCGGCTGAAGATATCCAGCAGCCATATGACACGCTCATTAAAGCGTTCTTTCGCAGTGGAATGGGCACGCTTATTCCGTACGTTCTCAAAAGGAGCGACTCTGGATGGCACGCTCGAAGAGGCCGAGCAGAACGTCGAGATTGATCGCAGCATACTCAAGGCCGACTTAGCTTATTGGATCAAGTATCACCTGCTGCGAGCTATTTTACATATCGAACTGCAAAGTGGCCCAGATAGTACTATGGCTCGCCGTATGCTGGCCTATTTTGCAAATTTGCATTTGAAATATAATGTACCTGTTTTTTGTATTGTAATCTTTCTCTTTAAATGTGCAGTCCAGCAGTCGCCCTATAGGGTCTCATGCGACGACAAAGTCATGTTACCAGAGTTTCACTATGATGTCATTCGTCTGTGGGAGGTAGATCCTGAACCTATCTTAGAAGGGCACGCTGTACCGCTCTATGTCTTGCTGCCAGGTATGAAAGATCCCACGATTGACATGCTGCGGCAAGCCATCAGGGAGATCCGTGAGTTTTATGAGCCCAAACGGGCTGTTGAACATCTTGCATATTTTACTGTGGTCCTGTATGGTACAACTACAGTATCAAACGAGGTCAAAGACATCATCGAAAAGGAGCTTGCTATGTCTACCGAGTATGTCGATTTCATGACTCAAAACCCGCTCTTCGAGCGGATGCTTCAAGAGCGTGAGGCCAAAGGTGAGATCAAGATGATCCTCCAATTGTTACGTACCCAATTCTCGGAGGAAACAGCAGAACTCGTTAAACTGGCCTTACGAGGAGTTGATATTCAAGATACTGAGGTCATGGGACCACTTGAAGAAGCTGTCGCTCATTTGGATAAGCAAGGTATCGATAGGTGGGTGAAAGATCATCTCTCAGCAGAGTAAGGGACTCCCCGAATTTTAATTGTCCCACTTGGGCTGGGTAATCTGTAAGCATCCTGGGATGATTAATTAACTTGGAGTCCCTAGAAGGAAATAACTCAGTGAACAATCGCAAAGAAGATATTGATCAACTATACAAAGAGGTCGCCGGAGACGTCATCCGTAGTGACCCACAAGCGTTTGTCTCGCATTTTTTCAAAGGAGCGACAGTGGAGCGGCCTCTAACTGCTGCAGAGAAGTACATTGGGGAGATCAGGGTGGAAGGACGGACGAGGCAATTTGAAGTGATCCTCAAGGCAGTTCGCTCTTGTTTCTCAGCTGTACTGGTTGAATTTAACAAACGATTGGATCGAATTCAGGATACTGAGGTTCTTGAGGAAATTGAGAAAGCTGCAGTTGCTCATGACATACAACGTGTGTTGTCCTTAGTGGTAGCGAATGATCCCACAGAATGAGTATTTTTATGCCAGAAGAAGAAAAAAAACAAGATCTTGTACATCTAACGATCGATGACATCCCCGTTGAGGTTCCTGCGGGGACATTAGTGTGGGCAGCTGCTAAGCAGGCGGGAATCGAGATTCCGATCTATTGCTATCATCAAAAGATGCCGCCGCTGGGTGCCTGCCGCATGTGCTTTGTCGAAATTGAAAAGATGCCTAAGCCCCCACAGACAGCTTGTACTACGCCAGTCAGCGAGGGCATGGTAGTTCATACAAAAACGGACTTGGTGACCAAGGCTCGGCGTGGCACACTGGAGTTTCTGTTGATCAACCACCCGCTAGATTGTCCGATTTGTGACAAGGCTGGTGAGTGCGATCTGCAGGATTTCACTCTGCGCCATGGTCCCGGTGGTACACGCTTCGATCTCAACAAACGTCACTATCAGAAACCAATACCAGTCAGCAAAGACGTTTATTTAGACCGTGAACGCTGTATCCTTTGCCAGCGTTGTACCCGTTTTAGCTCAGAGATCTCGATGGATAATGGTCTGGTGATGATTTCACGTGGCTATCGCATGGAGGTCGGCACTGCTCCCGATCATGCCTTCGACTCGGTCTTCTCGGGCAATACCGTCGAAATGTGTCCAGTGGGGGCACTGACGGCTGCAAGCTATCGCTTCAAAGCACGTCCCTGGGAACTGAAACATACTGCTAGCGTCTGCAATAACTGTAGTGTTGGCTGCAATGCTCGCATCGATGTGCGCGTTGACAAAATCACGCGCTTGATGTCGCGCAACAATGACGAGATTGATGATGGCTGGCTGTGTAATCGCGGACGTTGGGAATTTGATTATGTCAACAGTCCTCAACGGTTGCGCACACCGCTGATCCGTCGCAATGGCAACCTCACGCCTGCCAGTTGGGACGAGGCGCTTAACTATATTGCTTTAAAGCTCAGAGCAACCATCGATAAAGATGGTGCGCTGTCTGTTGCAGGCATTGGCTCAACCCGTACAACCAACGAAGAGGCCTATCTCTTCCAGAAGCTCCTGCGTCAGGTTGTCGGCACACCCAATATTGATCACCATCACGGCTATTTTCCTGGTCTGCGTGATAGCTTGACGGGCAAGCCCTGGATGATGACGAATAGTATTGCAGAGATCGAAAAGGCCTCGCACATCGTTCTAATCGCCTCCGATCCCTATCAGCGCCAGCCCATCCTCAACCTGCGTATCAAGAAAGCAATGAAGCAGGGTGCGAAAATCTGCATCATCAACTCAACGTCAACCGAGCTGGATCGCTTTGCCACATTTAAAGCGACTATTCCACAGGATGGTGCTGGTGCGGCAGCCAAGATATTGCTCAAATATGCACTGAATAACAAGACCCTGAAAGTTGAGGGTTTTGAAGGTCTACGCGCCAGCATTAAGCGTGAGGAGCAGGCAATTCGTGAAGCTGAAGATGCCTTTGGAGCCAGGAGCACAACTCAATTGCAGCAAATGGCTGAGGAGATCGTTGGAGCTAAGGGTGCCATCATCCTTTATGATGAGATGGCGACACTTGCTCCTAATTGTGAAAACCTCGCTGAGGATTTACAGACACTCGCTGTCCTGACGAACAATATTGACCATCCTGGTGCTGGTGTTGGGCCCCTCTTTAAGGATGCCAACTCGCTCGGAGCCCGTGATATGGGTCTGTTGCCGAATGCCTTGCCGGGCTATCAAGTACCTTCGAGAACTGGCTTATCATACACCGAAATCCTGAGCAGTCCACAGATCAAGGCCTTGTATGTGATGGGAGCAAATCCCGTGCGTCACCTGCCTGAAGCGTCTCTACCATCGAGCCTTGACTTTGTCATCGTCCAGGACATTCTACTAACTGAGACAGCTCAGTTGGCCAACGTTGTCCTACCAGCTGTAACCTTCGCTGAAAAAGATGGTAGCATGACCAACGTTGATCATCATATCCAGGCTATTCGCAGGGCGTTACGTCCACTGCCCGGAGCAAAAGCCGACTGGGAAATCTTGACGACTCTGGCACGCCATATGGGAGAGCAATGGACCTATGCTAGCCCGCGTGACATCTTCCTGGAGATCGCCGATAGCAACCCCTTCTACACAGGCTTAACCTGGGAAGATCTGGGCTTGCAGGGTGTCAGAACGCAGGAGCAGGAGGTGGCTCATGTTTGATCTTCTCAATAACGCAATTGTTGCTGATATTATTAAGAGCGCGATTGTTATCTTTGCTCTCTTGACCGCTTTTGCCTATATGACGCTTATCGAGCGGCGTGTAGTCGCCAAGATGCAAGGCCGCCTGGGCCCTAATCGCGCAGGCCCGCTCGGTCTTTTCCAGCCAGTCGCCGATGCACTGAAGATGGCCTTTAAAGAACAACTGATACCTGCACAAGCCAAGAAGGCAATCTATCTTGTTGCGCCGATCATCTCAGTGATTGTCGCGCTTTCGGCCTTTGCCGTCATACCTATTGGGAATAGCTGGAATCCAAAAGCGCCGAGCATCTGGGACCCGTTGATCGGTGATATCAACGTAGGCTTGCTCTGGATACTGGCTATCTCATCGCTTGCTGTTTATGGCATCGTGCTGGGTGGCTGGGCCTCGGGTAACCGTTATTCGCTGCTAGGTTCCCTGCGTAGTGCAGCCCAAATGGTTTCTTACGAAACAAGCCTGGGACTGGCCCTTAGTGGAACCTTGATGTGGGCTGGCACGTTGAGCATGGTAGGCATTATTCATCAGCAGGTTGCCATGGGCATCTGGTTTGTTGCAGCACAGCCCCTGGGTTTTCTGATCTATCTGATCGCGGGTGTTGCCGAAGTCAACCGTGCACCATTTGACCTGCCAGAGGCGGAACAGGAGCTAACTGCTGGCTATCTGACCGAGTACAGTGGTCTGCGCTGGAGTCTTTACCAGATGGCGGAATACATTAACATGATTACGGTCAGTTCAGTTGCTGCAACGCTGTTCTTTGGTGGCTGGAGCTTCTTCGGACTAACTGATAACATTCCTGGTGTGTCGATTATTATCTACCTGATCAAAGTTGCAATTTTCCTATTCTTCTTCATCTGGCTACGTGCCACTCTTCCTCGCATCCGCTATGACCGCCTGATGGGTCTTGGCTGGCAACTGCTATTGCCGCTGGCCGTACTGAACGTGGTCATCACCGCAACATGCGTGGCACTAAATCTGCCATGGTGGGTCTGTGGTCTGGCTGGGCTAGTCGTAATTGTCGTCTTGCTAATCGCCATTCGCCGTAAAAGCTTTACCGAGGGCACACGCTTTGAGGAAAAACGCGGTAAGGGTGATCTGGTGCTGCCATCTTCGGTGCGCTTGGTGAAATTTGAGGAGGCTGTGCCACGGTTAGAGGAAGCAGGCAACGGATCTGATAATAACAAGCAAGAGCAGGATAGGAAAGCTATACAAGTATAAATCGTCTCACAAGTAAAAAGGCGAGTAACCGATGCTGATTGATCTTATTGATCGGTATTGGTTACTTCGCTATATAGAAAAATTTATCTAGCAAAAACAGGCTTTATTGGCCATAATCTACATGAGGGGTGAAAGCACTTTTGATGATGTGAGCATTGCAAGCGGGCTAGGATCATTCGTTGTCGTCCTCCTTGAATAACTTCAAAGAGAAATGGTCGTCGCTAGCCTTCCTGGAAGCTGATTCATGGCGTGGCACTTGGAGGTTATTGCTACTCTGTGAAGAGACCAGTTCGTTGCTTGACGACCTCTCGAAGTTCAACACGGGATCCTGCTCAGGCTTATTATCCACTTTTTTCGAGCCCTCGCCTAAATGGTCGAATATTCTCTCAAG
>Ga0206352_10012734_pt1 | contig 10802 bp, 3 predicted proteins | sample DielMetaTC5am5_FD_146434 | JGI IMG/M metagenome (GOLD analysis project Ga0206352, IMG submission 146434) | Corn rhizosphere microbial communities from Kellogg Biological Station, Michigan, USA - Diel MetaT C5am-5 (Metagenome Metatranscriptome)... | ecosystem: Host-associated > Plants > Roots >... | reverse complement strand
GCGCGTAAACACAAAACTCTTGGAAGGGGGCAAATACCCTGGTTTTACCCAGGTTTTGCCGCACTTACACGCATTCTAAGGTTTTGCGGAGTGTTCGCTACACTCTTTGCTGCTGGAGTATAAGGTACACAATCATACCATCTACAACCAAAGTACGGAGGAGGCAAATTGTACGAATAACAAAAGTCTCGACCAGCACTGACAGCTACGAAATTAAGTGGAACTTCTTCAGGTCCCTCCGACCAGATCTCAGGTTGATACACCAACGGATAGGATCCAGTTGTAGGTTCAAAGTTAATAACACACTGCACCCACTCAGTAGAGCAAAGGAAGGGAACAGTGGCCTCAATAACTTGAGTAAGCCCGTACGATATCGCTGTTGCTCCATCAGGAAAACGAATAGCAGCAGGAACACCAGCTAAAGGATCATTTGAAACTGGATGAAAAGATTGCATCTTCAAAATTCCAACACCGGACTGATTTATCGTGGCAGGATCAGCATCAAAGCTAACCTTAACTTTATACTGACCACGATTCCAGTAAAAGATCCCCATAAGAGCAGAGATAGTGGGCTGAGATGCAACGTATGCACTAGTTGCATATGTCTCGTCCCAATACTTAGGACGACTCACAGGATTGGCCAAAGCAACAACATCACCACGAGCAGACCATCGTTTCGCCATAGCTTCAAACGTACCAACACCATCACTAGTAAACTTGATAGGATCGATACGCCCGAACTGTGTAACATCCTGAGAGCGAAACTTTCGAATATCCATCTGCGCTTGGTGTCGAGCAAATTTTCGAGCAACAGATTCTTCAGCCGCTGCTGAAGCTGCGTAGGGCATAGGGTCCTCCTGTGAAGTAAAGACAAAATCACGATTTGCACTCTCATAAACTAGCAAGTAAACTGAAGGAGTAACATCCCCACTCTTTGAAGCAACAGAAAACTCACTCACGGATATACTTGGTATAATATCACTAGTCTGGGGATCACCATCTCCTAAAAACTGCCAAGGGGTCGTATACAAATACGGAATAGTAACTTGATGAACTGTAGTCCCTCGTACTGTAACAATCGTTTGCAAAGTATCCCCAGGATCAGTTCCGGCAAGAGTTCCACCTTGGTAATCAAGAGCAATCTTGAACCTAAAGGTAACCATCGGAGAGGATATAAAGAAAAAGGTGTAAGTAACAGACCCTCTCCAAAACCTAAAATACTGTGCAAGGTAGCGAATTCTAGAACAAGAAGCAAGATTAGTAAAATAACTATACAAATCTCGGCCTATCCATATATCAGGCTGAAAGACAGTACCAGCTCCCGCTACAATAAGAGTTCGGTTAACAAGAGAGGGCTTCTGAAGAAACTCAGACAATGAATTCTGGCGACCCCCTTTGAGTACCATAGTACCGGTACCGAGAACATTGCGCGAGCATGAATAATTCATACCTCCAAACACAGAAGGCACAATTTCCTGAGGTTGCATCGCTTCTCCTTCTTCCACTGACTGAGCAAGACAAGCAGGAGGAGCAGGAGCTTCAGAGGTAACTCCAAACTCAACTCCTTGTCCCTCTTCGCCACCAAAAACATAATTAGATGCAGCTTCTCCAGCCCTCTCGACTCCGGTGTCAATAAGCGTCTCAATACCCTTGGTGGCTTTCTTCATTAACACGTCAGTAGCATAACCAGCGGCAAAGGTTCCAAGAGCTTGCATTTGGGCTTGATGGGTGACAAACCTCGCTGTGGCTCCAGGAGAAATTGGACATGACACTTCAGGCTCAATAAACCGCATAAACACACTTATGGAAAACGTCTTAGGAACAGTAGAAGACGTTGACCCAATAGTATTATCATACAGTATTTTCAATCCATTTAACTGTATGAGCGTCTGCTCAACATTAAAAGTTCCAGCTGACCACTTCTCTAAGTCGACCCAAGTATTATTGGACAACCAAGGCACGGTCAAGCGGGACTCAGGCATTGACGTAATATCAACAATCAGGCAGTCATCATGAGAAAACCACCCATAATCGGACAACGCAAGCGCATTATTATGTCGACGTCTATCATTTGGACAGCACGTCAACGCAAAGTAGCCATAGAGGAAAGGATTACTCTGAACAACTACTCTGTACTCTATAGCTTTCCATCGTGCATATCTGAATGTCCGAAGACATCCTTCATTAGCATTAACGGAAGCCCAGAGCTTCGGATTTATAATATTCATAAGAGTGGACTCCGAAGCCGAATAATTCTTTTGAAATACAAGTCTTTCTCTCGAAAGAATTTCGGTAGGTGTCTGGTTGATGAATGGGGATTCATCTCTAGAAGTAGGAATTCTAGGAACAAAAGAGGACACTTTGATCTCTTCTGTTACAAACTCAACTAAACCGTTTTCAACGGCCGGCGAAACATTAATAATATCTAATTGGTCGGCAATCTCGCTAGCGATAATGGAGTCAATATGGCAGATTAATCACATGACTCCTCGAAAATGGTCAAAGGAAGGGCGCGATCCGTTTTCTTGACCGGGAACACGTCCATGCATTCCCTTCCAGGTGCCTATTATACCGAGGCCGGTTGGATGCTTTTAATGCCGTCCCAAGGCGGGGCAATTATGAACTTAGCACATGAGAATCCCTTCAGCAAAACGCTGATGGTACTGTTCCCAAGTCTGAGCTAAAAACGGAATAGCATATTTCTTAGAATACTGCCACAACCGAAGTTTTTCTTTTTCAAAAACATCCCGGCCATGGTGATAATACTCCATACATGCTTGCTCAACATTAATAGCTAGTTGTTGTTCCACTGAAACCCCACGTTGGGGTTTGCGTATCCACAAAACCATTCCGTGTATGGATTCCAATGAAAGTGGAGCATGAGTTCCATGAGATCGCTGGAAACGTCTACATAAAAAATCAATCTCTTCCCATTCTAAATAATCCTTGGTACAACTACTCTTTCCAGGAGTAGTATAGGTCATACCAAAATTTTCATAAATAAACTTTGACATTTTTGGCATAGTCACAACCCCAAAAAGCTCGGGGTGGACAGCACCAACATTATCATCGCCATAAAAACCACGTTTAAGGTATTGATTGATCAATGCTATATAACTCTGAAAATTCGGAGAGCTAAACATTGTCCTAGAAACTTCACATCTATAGAACCAATTACTCATAAGTACATTTGCAAATGAATTCAAAACACCGGTTAACCACTGCCCTGAACCATTTGCCCAATTCATAAAATAAACTTCACAAGTTATAATCAGGAGGGGACCAACACTAGCAAAAGTGATACAATAAAGATACCAATTCATCTGCTCATCCGTCCATTGCGCGTACCAACGGAATGCGGAAAACAAACCATAAGCAAACACTTGACGAATACTAGTATCAAAATTCGAAAAATCTCCAGCAAAAAACTTTGCATCTGGCATAGACTGAAGTTTCTTTCGAAGAAACTCCCATTCATTACCATGAGGATTAATCCCAATATTAACATCGGAAGTTCCTCGATGAGCCTTCATAAAATTTATTATATCACCTATTATCATTATAGTAACAATAAGATGAACAAAACAACCAACATAAAAAAGACGCGTTTTACCAGCATATACACGTGGCAAGTCTCTAGTTTCATCTTTCAAACAAGCTTCCATTGCTTGTTTCAGAGTATAACCTTTATCCATCATTTCAAACATTTTATCGATAGCAGCATCAAGAAGAGGGTGAATCCACCCGGTAGTTTTGTCAAACATTTCCTCACGCTTACGAAATCCATGAACTTTACCCCAATAAGAAACAGACGCCTGCATATCAGACGACTGCAGTGCTTCCTGTTTAGTCAACATCCTAAACTCTCGACGAACATTTGGAAAGAAACCACAAAAAGCAGCTTCAGGTTCCTTGTCTATAAACTCAACGAATTTAGGATCAACAATCTTAACTGGAGCACACTCCACTTTAGCAACAGCATTGACAAGAGGCTGCACGAGCACAGTAGTTCCATCTTCTTGCTCAACATAAGTAGGTTTTAATAATGCAGGAGCAGAGGAAATAGGATAAATAGGAGGAGTCTCAATATCTCCCTGAAACGGAGACGGAATAATATTCGTTTCCGAAGGTATAACTGAAGGACGTTTTAGTGAACCCATCGAAACTAATCTACCATTGAATTTATCTTGTCTCCGAGAAGAAGAAAGATTATTCATAACATGGGGAGGCATAAAAAGACCTTGCTTCAACACTGGGCCTTGAGGAGTATGATAGGCCACTTCACGAGGAAGATCATTTTCAGTAAGAACATTTATGAGAGAATCATCACCTACTCTCCCTATATGAAAACCAACAACATACACATTATTAGTTACAGTATCTACTGCTATATAAGGAAGAGAACAGTGACCAGCATCACCTTTGGATCCAATGCAATACATATAATCATTAATCATCAAAGATTCTTCTTTTCCGTCAACCGTAGTCAAATGAGTAAGAGAAGGAAGTTCTCTTTCAACTAACTTAGAGCCTCCAGCTAAATAATTCACAACTACCCCGCCTTTAACTTGACGATGGAGTCGAGAAACTTTATAATAACCAGAAGCCATGGCAGACTTAATATTTTCTAAACTCTCAAACCTCTTCTTACACGAGGGAAGTTCAGCAAATACCTTATGAGAAAAATCCAAATAAACACAATCTTTATCTTCCGAAGGTATAGTCACCTTAATATGAGAAGAATGTATTACATCAGTCACGCCTTTATCATTGGAAATCGTTACTTTATCAAAATTAAAACCAAGCACTATCAAACAGTGATGGTAGACGAAAGCTCTTCTACCTGAAAAGAAAACAGGTATAGACATCTCTCTGTCCCCGTAGTGAAAGGTCAACGTCCGCATATTATTACTAATTTCATTTATCTGCGACATAACTGATTCATTCAAAACTTCACTCCCTTGCGCTCTATGAGTCAGAACTCTTTGACGAGCTTTGAGTCTAGCTTGAAAACCCTTAGAAAGAGACTGGGCAGTATGAGACGCGAGCTTAGATTCAATTTCTGAATCAACAAAAGAAAGCTGAGTAACGTCTCCCGTCAAAGATAAAACTTTGTTTTTAAGAAAATACCAAGCAATCCCGGCAGCTAAAAGAACACCAACTGCAGCTCCAGCCACTTTCCATGAAGTAAAATACGTTTGTGATGAAACCCAGTCAGAAAAAGAATTTGACTTCTTGAGCCACTGGGCTATCTCAAAAGAACGAGAAGATGGAGTCTTTGCTTTTATATCTTTTTTCCATCGTTTCAAGAGAATTCGCCACTGATTAAAAGACAGATCAGGGTTCCAAGTTCCAGTCTTCTTGTCCATAACCGCCTCAAAACGATTGTGCCACAATCCAAATTCAGACGTGAGAAATGCTTGAGGTTTATCATAAGGTATATCAAAATAAAGTCGATTAAAATGAGAGACTACAAACTGATCTGAAAATATTTCAACAACTTTAGAATCTAACTCATATTCTTCAAGCATTCGAAAAAGTCGCTCAGTAATAGGATTGATATCTTCCATAGCTCTACTCTTCAAAGTAGCAAAATCTTCTTTTGTCAAAAACTTCTGTATTCGTTTTAACATCAACAATTCCAACAAAAAATTATAAACCTGTTTTCGTATCTTATAATCAGGGTTATGGCTCATCTGGAAAATTTTTGCCATCATTCTTTCTGGAAAAGAATCTGTCTTCGAAACTCCATTCAAATTATACTCATTTTCCAAGAGGTGCTCATTGACCTGCGTAATTGAACCAAAAGCCATAATGGCACAGGCCTGATACGCCGGTCTGTAGGGAGAAACTTGCTCAGGACCATTAACTTTTCCAAACCAGGAAGGAACGAGCCATTGGTACAACATGCCTCCTATTCTTCCAGGGTTGGAAACATGAAGGTCATCATTTTTAACAACATCAATCAAAAGCACATCTTGCTGCTGTTTCATCACCAAAAGTCGCATGTCATCATCAACAATCATAGCATTTCGCTTAGCCTGATAATCTTCCCAACCCTGCGCAATATGAACACCTACGCCTGACCCATCGTCAAGAACAATAGGCACACGAGAGAAATCAATCTCCTCATGTTGAACAATTGGAAAATACTGGGCAACTGATTGCGAAAGTTCTTTCTTAGGATCGTAATAAAATGGAGGAGACTGAGGGCCCAACGTAGTTGTTTCAGGAGCATCAAGACGCTTACTAACAGGCGTAGTAACAACAACAGGCTTAAACTTTGAAGGTAAAATAGTAGTTTCAGGAGCATCAAGACGATTAGACACTGGTGTAGTAATAACAATTGGGTCGATAACCTTGACCTCAACTGTAGGAGGAACACGAGCAACAGGCTCAGTACCTAAAGGAAAATTATACAAAACACGATTGTTCTCTTTGTCAGGATTATGCTCTAGACCAAAATAAGAATAAGGGTGAGTTCCATGAGCCTCATTAACCGGACGAATTTCTGGAAAAAACTCATGTGTCGCCAATCGTTGCCGAAGGGAAGACGTAGTTTTATATTTCCTCACAATCTCCATTGCAACTCTATGAGCTATTTCTTTAAAGTTTGAAGTTTGTACCTTCTTCCGCTTCAACAACTCATAATATGATTCAACATGTCTGCTAGAACATTCTTTTTTTGAGCACAACTGACCATGTTCACAAAGAGTAACAGTCTGATCCTGGAGGGCAAGATGTTGTGCATTTGCTGGGTCCGGGTCATAATATTCAGTATAAAACCATGCTCTTTGATAAGATTCGTTCTGTAAAATATCCTCAACATGCTCATTACGAGAAACTGTAACATTAACATGCCTACGTCTAAAAAACGATGTAGGAGCTGTCATGCCCGATTCGGATCGAAGGGATTTATCCGTAGCATTGGTAGCCACAATTATAAAAGGACTAGTAAAATAATTTTGCCCTTTCGCACCAAATGCCATATTTAATGACATAGGATTAGTATCCACCATATTGAGAAATTCCGCACATTGCTCACCTCGGGTAGTAGGATCGTCTACCGCTAACATCTCATCATGAACGACGCAAAAGTTTTGATCATATCCTTCCCAAAAATCAGAATTTTTTGCTTTGGTATAAACCATTGTAGGATTCCAGGGATCAGGATACAACTGAGGTAGCATCTTTTGTACAACTTCATATACGGCTTTTGGAAAAATTTGCATGGAAGCGCCCTTTCCTTGACCACCCATCCCTTGAAGATTTAGCACCGTAGGCTCACACCTTTGAGTAACAGCTATTCCTGTAGTACGCACAAGTTCGGCATGAGTCATAATATTACTCATGAGAGTATTCATATGATTATACCACTTATTATCAATACCACGCAACTGCGCTAACGCTGTCTTCCATCCAGGAGCTTGCCGCCCTAATTGGCGAACTAGGCGTCCCATCGGTTCATCAGTCAACATTAAACGAAGATTATCTGGATTTCTATAAAATTCTACTAACTTATTACAATACAGTTCTAACTCATCTTTTTGTTCAGTATCGAGAAAAAATGGCTTGTCTGTAAAAAAAATCCAACACTTATCTACCAACCAACACGACCAAGAAGATACAGACTTAGTAACATCAGGCATCTTCTGCATAAGATTAACAATGGTCATGGTGTCACGAAGAGAAACCAAACCAATCGCCAAAGTACAAATATTGCGAACAGTTCCAAAATCCATTTGGGCCTCATGCTCTCCAATAGTCGGAAAAACACGAGACCATAATTTAGTAGTTCGTGCGGAATTAAGTGCTCCTGCAAACATTTCAATACTAGTGATAGCAAGAAAAAGAAGAGGAGACAAAACTGTGCTTTTAAACACATGTCCAACAAACAATATAAACATAGTTAAGGCCACAACAAAAACTGTTTTCATAACTATTCCGCATTGATTTGCGTACATTTCATCGGCAGCATCATTCGTTCTCTTCCAAAAGTCTTGCCAACCATCTTTGGCCCATGAAACGGTGTCAAAAAACGGTTTAAACATACCCATGACAATGTCGACGAGCCCCTGAAAGGCTCCTTTTATAACATCACGTATATAAGACAAGATACCAACTGTAGACACTCCAAAAGCTTTAATCTTAGTCATAATCATATCTGGTATAGATTTTATATAATTTGTAATAATGGCAGAAATAAGTTCATTACCACCATTTTCACATACTACCTTAGCAACGTGATTTACAGTTTCCCCTTCAGAATAAGCATTTTTGAGATCCTTCAAAGCAGAAAACAAAGTCGAAACAGTGTCTCCCAAACCTTGGGCTTCATGAAAAGTATGCTGCGCTATATGCTTAGCAAAAGTCACAGGATCTTTAAAAGCTTTTGTGGCAGTTTCATCATTAGCGAAACCTTTCCCTTTATATTTGGGAACTTTTTTCCTAGTGGACGAAGGGCGTTTCCGTTGATTAAGAATAGCCATCTTTTTAGACTCAGCAAGCTTATCCTCATCTATAACCGCCAACTTAAGTTGTTTGTGTCTATCAGCAGTGTCTAAAGAAATTTCTTTTCCTGACACAGGTGACGTGAAAGCATATTCTAAAATATGCGTAATTCGATTTTCAGTGACACCACAAAAACACCTAAGAAGGAGTTTGTAATTATTGAGAACAAAAACAGTGTCTGAAGTAAACACACGACGACTATTCTGTCTATTTGGACCATCAGATCTAATAAGGTCGTATCCGTCCTTTGCTCTATTTAATAGCAAATGACAATGGAAGAGATGTCCAGGAACCGTGTCCAATTTCTTGAAATACTGATAATCCCAAAGACGGTTATTTATGCGAATAAATTTAGCTGACATTTCTTCAACCGTCCAAACACCTTTGCTCCATTCAATAGACAAGGTTCTCAATTTTAAGCGATCCTCTTCACTAATGTTGAACTCACGAAGAATTCGAACACCTTGAAAAGGAACGCATTGAAATTTATCATTATGGGTCATATCCTTGACCCATGGCCTAAAACGATTCTCATTAGGGGCAGGAAGTCCATCTTCTGTATAGAAGAACTTAGCCCACCTATCTTTTAACTTAACCTCAAGAATAGGCAAACTTTTTAAAATTCGCCACCATCTATCAGAATAAGAGTCGATAGGTAATCGTTCTACATGTTCCGTTCCAAAACCATCTGTATATATTTCTTTAATATACCCAGTTTCCGCTATAGCTTGAGGAATTCGTGAATTGATGGGAAATACATACCCATCAACCCATTGATCACTGCTAAAAGCTATGAGATCTGGTCTAACATCCAACAGATTATTGTAAGGAAGGAAACGAGGAAGAATACGAGGCACATAAAAATCACCATTAGGACGAGTTTTTAGCTCCGTAACTTCCAAAACAAGACGATGTTCGAGAAATTCTTTGAATCCAGAATCACCCAAAAATTCCACTTCATCAGTGTGAATATCGGATTCTCCGTTGTATTCAAAGTGTATATCCACACTTTCATCAGAAAAATCTTCTTGTTGAAATTTGATATCATTTCTAAGGCCGATATCATTACCATTAACGATTGTAAAATCTTTAGAGCACGACGTTTTACGCTATGCCACATCTAAACTACTAACCGGTGGCTCTGAAGAACTAGTTTAAGGCCGGTTGTGTATTGAAATTATCTCAAACCGATTCAAACCTAACTAGGTAGAAAGTAGCTGACCCCACGATGTCGTGCAGAGTTTCGGCAGGAAAAGGACCTATGGAATCCCCATCCCTGAGAACTGCCCCGTATCAGAGACAGAACGCGTAGGCTCTGGTGGAGTTGTTTAATTGACTAAATATTATTTCTCTAAAAGAGAGACCTTATTATCACGTGCAATATATCCGGGATCGCCCGGCGCTAAAGTTGGGAACATACAGTATGTCGTTTTCACCATAGTCTCGTTTAACTATGATTACTATGTTCCAGACCTATATCGCTATATACAATTTTTAACCGTGTTTTATCTTCTAGCACTCTTTTAAATACATAATAAAAAGACGAATGGCGAGGCTAAACCTCAACTGTTGTGGAATTTGCTCACAACAATCTTTACCTAATGCCAAACTATTTAGCTGTGACTTACAACAGGCAATAAATCTGTTGTATGGATCTGATGTTTCCTTAGCCGAAGCTGGTCCCACATCATAAAAGACCAATTTGATATTCGTAACACCTAGACATGATCGTCTAAGTCTACTGGAATAAATTTCAAAGCGAACCATGAAATCTAAACCATCTTGTTATCGTACAAGACGCTTTCACACGCCCTAAACGTGATTATCACACTATAATAAACAAAGTTTGAAATCTGATTAATCGTCAGATAACTCTATATACTATACAGAAAACCAGAAAGTTCTTTTCATTGAGCTTACAACATCTCTACTGTCTTTACAGTAGTACTTAGAAAGATATTTATACTCCTCTTTGCAGTTTACGAGTCGGGATGTTTCACCCTGTTTTACCTAACCTATGCTTGAATATACTTGAATCGCACACTTACAATATCGCGAACACTCTCTTGATATTGCAATTAATGTGAAAATAGATTGTTCGAATCTAAATTCTAAAGAGTTAATTTGCATTAGACACAAATTAATACTCACCAAAATGATTTTGACATATGCTTGTAATAATCTCTTTTGAGTTAATAAAACTTACATATGTGTTTAGACTAATATATTGTAACATACATTTGACGTTAGTACAACGTCTACCGACCTTAGGCAAGGCCAGGATTAAAAAT
>Ga0206352_10068888_pt1 | contig 11241 bp, 9 predicted proteins | sample DielMetaTC5am5_FD_146434 | JGI IMG/M metagenome (GOLD analysis project Ga0206352, IMG submission 146434) | Corn rhizosphere microbial communities from Kellogg Biological Station, Michigan, USA - Diel MetaT C5am-5 (Metagenome Metatranscriptome)... | ecosystem: Host-associated > Plants > Roots >... | reverse complement strand
GGGGTAATGGAATAGAGACGGAATATCGACAAACTGAATATAGTAATATAGGAGTGCAGAGGAACAACTTGTCGTGCCCTGCACCTTTCTTGTTGAGCTTGATCAGCTATAATTTGCCAAAGGAGAAGATGCAGCATGCCAGATATTAATCAAGGAAATAGTAACGAAGCAAGACTTCTCTCTGATGAGCGGTTCCTGCGCAAAGTCGCCTATATGTATTATGAAGATGGGAATTCACAGGAAGCAATTGCTGAGACAGAGTTTTGTTCCAGGCAGACTGTGAGTAAAGCCTTACAAAAGGCAAAAGACCGAGGCATTGTCCGTATTTCTATTGTTCCCGATCTCCGCACAGGCTACTTGCGCAATCTCTCCCGTGAGGTACGTAGAGAGCTTGGGCTAGAAGATTTAGTACTCGTCCCTGGCTACAGCTTCGTAAACGTCAAAGAAGGCGCAACGCTCGACGAAGTGGTAGCCGAGATTGCAAGTGCGGCCGCCGACTACCTTGATCAATTACTTACGGACTCAGATATTCTCGCTGTCTCTGGTGGTAAAAGATTCATGCGTAATATTGTCCGTTACTTAAAACCAACCAAGCTACTACCGCACTTACAAGTTGTGTCTACTATCGGGTTCGTCGAGGCTCGTACGAGTTTTGGCGATGCGAATCTTATAGCATTCGACATCGCTCAAGCCTATGGTGCTTCACATACATGGTACACCATTCCTGCATTTATGCCAGCTATACCGGGAGTATCTTCAGAAGCGATCATGTCATCGTATGCTCACCTCTCTACCACACGGGAAGCAATGGAACTCAGTGAAAGAGCAAATATAGTCATGATGGGACTCTGGACTCCAGACACGAATGATGAACTCATTATGAGAGGCATCCTCAATAGGGAACAGATCGCTTCGATAGAGTCATTCCATCCAGCCCTGGATATCAACCACTGGGTTTTTGATGCAGAAGGGCGCTGTATTAATGAACTAATGGACACACCACCATACTATCTCACTGGTTTCCCGATTCCTCGTCTAAAGGAGAAAATCGACAAAGAAGGCACCAAAGTAATTCTTGTCACTGGAGGAGGCGCTTCATATGTCCCCGCTATTCGCGCTGCTCTGAGGGCTGGCCTCGCAAATATCTTGATCACTGACCACATGACTGCACAGCTAGTGCTTGCATCAGAGTGAGATACAGACATAGAGAGACTGGGCAGGAACACCTTTCACCGTTGCAAGAGTGAATGTTCTCGATATTGAGTTCCTGCCCAAGAAAGCAAGCTAGCAATGAAAGAAATGGGAGTAATCCTCTATAAACAAACATTACCCGTACCAAATGAAGTCATACTAGCGTATGGACTTCTATTGCACTCTACCACACGACCTCAAGGCGTACCAATCCCCGTTACCTGAGCCCACATTCCACAGTTTGGGGAATCACTTTTTTGGATATAAATTGTTGCATCTTTTGCTTCTTATGATCGATTATCGCGATCCTGGAATCGCCAGAAAAGAGAACGTTTGTTCCTGAACGCTATCTGTATCGCTATTGCCAAAACAATCAAAAAGAGCAATATAAGTATTAGCGCTAGCGCTTCCCGCTATTCTGAAAAATCATTTTCCCAACTGCGGAATGTGGGCTGAGTATTGGAGGGTGAGTATTTGCTAAGGTGCCAGCCCTACTTGAAGATACTCAGAGGCAAATACGCCGACACCATCCAGCTAGGCATATTCACGACCTCGCTGATCTTTAAATCAACCGCCGCGCCACACAAGCAATAGGCTTGTTCACGCGTCATGTTGTACTCAGAGGCCAGATGATCAATCATGTAGCGTATCGCTTGCTGGGAGTTTTTGAAGAGATCGGGGCCGTGTGCAGTGACGACAAAGTAACCACCCTCGTCAGCAACCGTGAGCTTCTTGCCCGGTGGCGTAATGAAACGCAGTTCTGGAATGTTTGCGTCCTTCTGTAAGGTGAAGGTCAGCGTCACAGTCATTGCAGTTTCAATGCCAGTTCCATTGACCTCGCCATCACCCTGTGCCGAATGGCAGTCACCACAGGAGAACAGAGCACCGGGTACCTGGACAGGGATAAATACCTTTGAGCCGGGGGTAAGATGACGAACGTCAATATTGCCCCCATTTTCGCGTGGAGGAAAGGTACTAAATCGTCCCGGCTCACGCGGCGCAACTCCCATCACACCACAAAATGGCTCGTATGGTATTTGAATATCTGGTCTGAATTCACAGGCGGCCTCTCCCAGTTTATAGTGGTGCAGGTAGGGTTCTGGAAAGTCATCAGGCAGCAATCCTATGTGCGGGATGACGGCATTATACCCCCATCCCTTATGTTTGATACTAATGATATCGACTACCAGAGCATCACCTAGTTCCGCACCTTCTACATACACGGGACCCGTGAGCGCGTGGATGGAGGCGAGATTCAGTGTTGTAAGCACCCCCGACGTAGAATCAGGGCGGATTTGATTGCCTGTCCCTTCCAGGGTCTCAAACACGACTGTGTCACCAGACTGAATGCGCAAGCGTGCTGGATAGCTATTGTCCCAGAAGGCGTGAGGCTGGGTATCATCGAGATGATGTATTGCCATGAATCGTACTCCTTACTTTTCAAAATAAATTCATTCGATTGCTCTGTGCCAAAGTTCGGGGATCACGCAGACCTAGTACACAAGGGCTCAAATATGTCCACGATCGAGTGAGCATCATCTGTTTGTGATGGCTGCTTTTATCATGGATCTATCTCGGCCTCAGTGTACTAGGCACATGGCAATGATCAAGCCAAGTATCAACTACTGAAGTTCTTGTGATCTTGGTCTGGGCTTGCTACCCCAGACAGTGAGTATTGTTCCTGTTGCAAGAAAATCAGGTCGCTGCATCTCCTTGAGAGCCTGTTGGTAGATAACCTCATAATTCTTAGCACCACACCCCCATTTCTGAATGAACGGGCGAAGCGTTTGAAATAACAGCATCAGATTCTCGTAACAAGCCTGTCCTTCTACCGTTCCCGCTCGATACTCGACTGCATAAGCCTTTGTCTGTACCTGCTGGTACCCATACTGATCAAGGAGTCGTGCCAGATGATCATTCAATCCTGTCTTTTCTTCCTTGAAGAGATGACCTGACCGGAAAAGGGCGCATTGCGCCATCTCAAAGAGCTGCGTTAGTGCAGGACTGTCGCTCTGTAAGCCAATTTCACCCTCTGTAATCCGAACAACTCCACCTGGGCACACGATCCGCTGTAGTTCGATTAGCATTTTTGGCCAGTCCCAGGTACGCAGAAAGCTGACGCCAAACCTCAAATTGACCAAATCAAAGAAAGCAGCAGGAAATTCGAGCGTACGCAAGGCATCCATGGTGTGAAACTCGACCCGGTCCTTGACATGATGGGCTTCGGCTTGAGCGTGTGCATAATCGACCATGCGCTGACAGATATCTATGCCTATCAAGGACATGGCTGGATAGGTTTGAGCAGCTTCGATGATCCAACCCCCTGTCCCACAGCCCACATCGAGTATACGACCAAAGATAGTCAGATCAGGCTGCTCTGGCAGGACACCACCCATCACGGCTGTGACAATCCGATCCTGGATCGTCAAACGAGTGAGTTCTTTCTTGTTCTTTCTATCCTGAACAAAGTACGTACTCGGATACTCACCTTTGCGTGAATCGAGACGGCTCCCCATCATATTACGCTCCTTTTGCTTGCAGCCTACCTCGTTCCTCATACCTACCGAGCAACACTGTCTTTCGCTCATCCCCCGCTCCAAGTACGCGTTACTCTCTTGCTCGCTATTATACCGGAGTAGACCTCTCTTGTCGAGAGGGAAAATATGTGCTGGTTAGTGAACCATGAGGGAACACCTGTAACACAGCAATTGATACTCAAGCAAGACAAACCTGTTCAATCTTGCTGCTCGCTGAAGCGGAACTCAATATCAGAGCTGTCTATGAGATGATCTACCGACGGCTCCCCAACATCGTCTCGCTGGTACACAAACTGTTGGAATGATTATTGCCGGGGCTGCATTTATTTCGGTTTGGGCTTGCTTCCCCAAGCAGTGAGGAATTTTAGTGTGGCGAGAAAATCAGGTTGGCGCATCTCGCCGAGTGCTTGTTGGTAGATGACCTCGTAATCTTCACTGGAGCATCCCCATTTCTGGATGAATGGGCGAACCGTTTGAAAGCCACGCATCCAATCCTCATAAAAAGCCTCTCCATTTTCTGTTCCCGCTTGATACTCTCCTATATGAATTTTTGTCTGCACCTGCTCGCACCCATACTGCTCGAGGAGCCGTGGTAGCTGGTTAATCAACCCCATACTGTCTTGTGTGAAGAGGTGTCCTGCCCGGTAAAGGGCACATTGCAACATCTCGAAGAGTCGTGTCAGTGCAGGACTATTGCTCCATATGACGGACTCGCTCTCAGTAACCCGAACAACTCCGCCCGGACGTGTGACCCGCAACAGCTCACTGAGCATTTTCGGCCAATCCCAAGTGCGCAGAAAGCTGAAGCCAAGCCGCAGGTTGGTCAGATCAAAGGAAGCACGACGGAACTCGAGGGTGAGTAGCGCATCCATGACACGAAACTCGACCCGGTCCTTGACCTGAGAGGCTTGAGCTTGAGCACGCGCATACTCGATCATATGCTGGCTAATGTCTATACCCACCAGCGACATCGTTGGATAGGTCTGGGCCACTTCGATAACCCAGCCACCAGGGCCACAAGCAACATCGAGCAAACGATGGAAAACAGTTGGGTCAGTCTGCTCTGACAGGACACCACCCATCGTTGCTGTCGTCAGACGATCATGAATCATCAAACGGGTGAGTTCTCTCTCGCTATCCAGAGCAGCGTATGTGCCGCGACGATTGTCTTTTCTCCAGGGTTCAGGGGGGGCTGGCATGATGGTGCACTCCTTCCTCTTTGCTGTTTATCTGATTCCTCATGCTCATCGAATAATACTGCCTCTTGCTCATTCCGTGCTCCAAGTACGTGTTACTCACTTACTCAGTAGTATACATGAGTAGCACTCACTTGTCGAGAGAAAAAAGCAAGGCAGCATCACTATCAGCCTCTATTATGCTCTACCACACAACATTAAGGCGTACAAATCCCCGTTTCCTGACCGCTGGATCGTATAAGAGCGTTTCTTGAGGTGCCAATCGTAGATTTGGCAGTCGCTGGCCGAGTGTCTCCAACGCAATCTGTCCCTCCTTGCGTGCCAGAAACGCCCCTGAACAGAAGTGAATGCCGTGTCCAAATGCCAAATGGCGATTTGGTGATCGCTGCATATCAAACTGGTCTGGCTGAGGAAATTGCGTTTCGTCCCGGTTCGCTGACCCAAACACTATCATGAGTAAGGTTTCTGCCGGGAACTTGATCCCTCCTACAGTCACTTCCCGAGTCGTCGTGCGGTAGAATGCGTGAACGGGTGTGTCATAACGCAAGATCTCCTCAATGGCCAGCGGTATGCTTTCAGGATGAGCACACAGAGTTTGCCATCTCTCAGGTTGCTCAAGCAAGAGTGCAAGTCCATTCGTCATAAAATGTGCTACGGTTTCGTGACCTGCCACTACTGTACTTACGAGTACGCTCGCCAATTCTGCATCATCGAACGGCTTTTCTCCTGGTAGTGTTTCAAGCAAACCGCTCATCAAATCATCTTTAGGAGCACTTCTTCGCTCATTAACGAGCCGAATAAAATAGTGTTGGAGGCTAACAAAGTCGCGAGCGCACTCCACTTGTCGCTCTTCCGAGAGTGGGGAGTTGAATAGCAATGCAAAGCTATTGGTCCACTTTTTCGCTAAGGTCATGTCTTCTTTAGGAATCCCAATCAGAAAGAGAGCGACTTCAAGGGGAAAAGGATAAGCAAACTGTGAGATAAACTCGGCTTTGTGGTCATGAATGAATGTGTCTACTAATGAGGTCGTGACCTCTTTGATGAAGGGCTCTAACTGCTTAACACGTTTCGGCGCAAATGCCTTGCCCACAGCGTTACGAAACCGGAGATGGTCTTTTCCATCATTGTCGACCGTAGTCGGGACGAATGGGTACCCTTTGCCCAATTCAGCAAACACGGCCGGGGTAAATCTTACAGCCGGACGCAAAGCATCCTTGGATGAAAAGATATCTGGCTGGCCTAAAACGGTCTGCACATCATCATATCTGGTAACAACCCAGGTATCGAGTTCAGGACTGAAGAAAATAGGTTCTTCTTTACGAGCACGGGCATAAAAAGGGTAAGGATTTTTCAGTTGCTCCCCCTCTAAGGGATGGTAGAGTCCCCCAAGAGAGTCTTTGTTTGTTTGAGCCATGTTGTCCCTTCTCGCTAGCCGATATTCGCTAGTTTATGTGGATACCTATGTATGCTACTCTTGATATCTATTTTCTCTTCTCCATTTGCTCTTTGACAGATGAGCAACACTTGCCCTAATTATACATGAACGCCGATGAGTTGTCGAGAGGAAATATATGTGCTGGTCAGTGAACAGTTCTTGGAAGGGGCTTCTGGTGAACCGGCTTCCTGAGCCCATTATCCCGTCACTACAATGGGCTTTATCAGGTACAAGGTGGTCGTCTCGTTTGTCTCCTCTGGTAGCGAAACTTTGTAACGGGGCGAGATGGAATGCCAGGAGCAATTTCCAGCATTCAACCTCTTCAGGCTTGCAATGTATCGTTGCAGGTTTTCAGCGTGGTCAGGGAAGAGAGTAGGCAAACGCTCTCCCATCTCCAAAACAGTCTCGGCTGCTGAGGAAATCATCTGACAGGCTTTTTCAACAGCCTGCCGCAGGCTGCACTGTTCATCATGTTCTAGGACGGTGATAAGATTGTGAGGATCATTCACAATACTTTCCTTGTCTCTAGAAAACACATCATTAACCCATACCACGTGGTTACCAGCAGCCTCACGCAACATCTGTATTGCAGGATCGAGAACAACAGAGGGTGGGAAAAAGAAGCGTTCAGTATATTCGACCAGATCAACTAAGCATCCAGGCATACCTGTCTTATTGCGTAATATATAATAAGATTCTAAATCAGGTATCACTTTCCGAGCACGATTCTCTATTTCGCTCTCGTGACCCATGATGAAGTTCCCAAGGTTTTGGGAAAAGCGCTGACGCCAATGCAGAGGTGTATGTAGAGATATCTCACACCAGAGATCATGGAGAGAAAGCACCAGAGACGGATAAAGAACACTCCGAGAATCGGGTTCACCTATGTGATCAACCGTCAGCAGAAAGGTACATTGGTTCAGCATCGTTCTGACATATGCAGGTGATTTCTTATGTAGGCTATCAGCCATAGTTTCCAATACGCCTGTCCATACTAAGAACTTGGTAGCCCACACCAGTTCATCAAAACCAGCTGTGGGATAGATATAACCTATATAATCCGCAAGACAGAAATACCGAAAGGCCTGTTCAAGATCTGTTCCTCTCTGCACCAGTTCCATTCGATGGAGCCAGGAGTAAGCCTGTGCACATGCATCCTCCGTCAAAGGGTTCAATTGTGACATAAAAGGGCAATAAACATTTGCTGTCATGATTTGTCGCATTGAGTTATCCTAGGTTTGTATTCTCTTGATAAAGAAGTGATACCCTTGTAGGGGAGCTACTGTGCTGATCATTCCTTTCCCAAGAGCTTGCTATCTGTGTTCAATAGAAACAAAAACACCATTTTTGGGATGCAGAGAGAGCAGTGGTTCTGGCTCAACATGATATCCAGGAGCCAGCGAGACCCTATACCGCTGAGCTATAGTGGCAAGAATCAATTGCATCTCAGTCATAGCAAAGGTATTGCCTAAACAGATACGAGGGCCACCCCCAAAGGCCATATAGGCATGACGTGGGCGTGTGGCTGAGCGCTCCACCAAAAAATGCTCGGGATAAAACAGCTCCGGCTTTTCCCAAAAGTCTGGGTGGCGATGGGAAATATAGGAACTCCATACTATAGAGGATTTAGCAGGGATGCGATACTTGTCAATCTGATCATCCTGTATCGCTCTTCGCATCAATAGCCACACTGGTGGATAGAGTCGCATTGCTTCCTGTAGAACCATCCGTGTATAGTCTAGTCGAGGGAGATCTCCGACTGTGGGAATACACCCGGCCAGAATTTGATCAAGCTCGGCATGCAAACGCTCTTCGACCTCAGGATGCTGAGCAAGTAAGTACCAAGTCCATGCTAAGGCACTCGCTGGCGCTTCATAACCTGCTACTAACACAGTCATAACTTCATCATGCAACTGCTTATCATTCATACCTTGTCCATTTTCATCGACTGCATCGAATAATATCGAGAGCAAATCACCAACATTCTCCTGGCACTGACGCCTGTTGTGTATAATCTCATAAACGATAGTGCTCATCTTCTGAATAGCCGAGTAGAAACGACTATTGCGTGGAGTAGGAACAAATAGAGGAGGGAAAGGCAGATAGAAGTAATCAATAAGAAAAGCATTCACCTGTAAAAACGCTTGACAAAAACTATTGGTCTTTGTACTCACATCAACGTTAAACAACGACTTGCTGACAATTTGGAGTGTTAGATTAGTCATCTCTTCAGCTACATCAAATACCTGCCGCTCACGTGCATAGGTATCCCACTGCTGCAACATCACATCTGTTGCAGTAGTCATCAAAGTACCAAGAGCGTCGATATATTGGCGATGGAAGGCAGGTTGGACTAACCTTCGCTGGTGCAACCACTCGTTTTCTCCAACTGCTGTAACTAGCCCATTGCCTGTCAGTAGTCTCGCAAATTGAAACATGAGCACATCTTTATCATAGTTATGATGATTGCCTTGCAAAACATGTTTGATGTAGTCCGGGTGACCAATGAATATCATTGGCCAGATGGCCAAGCGAAACTGCACAATATTACCGTAATGCTTCTGTAATTCAGCTAAAAACTGCAACGGAGCACGCCGAAATGCAAATGTACTTTTTAGAGGATTAAGTGAACGTGGACCTGGAACTGTTTTGCCCCTTAGAGTGATCATCGATCGTCTCCCTCTCCAGTGATATCAAATCTGTTCGCTTACTGTATAAGAGGTGAAAATAAATGGATATTACAGAACAAGTATATAATAAAATTTCAACAAAAGTCAAACAAATAGTGACGCAGTGATGCAGGTAGGGCCATTAAAAAGTTGATATTTCGACCAAACTCTGTGGTAAGCGTCTTGTAGAGAGTGCTGATTATTGCTAGAGCTGTTATGATTTCGATGTGGGCTTACTACCCCAGGCAGTAAGCATGGTCCAAGTAGCATGAAAATCAGGTTGCAGCATCTCTTTGAGAGCTTGTTGATAGATGGCCTCATAATATTTGGCGCATCCCCACTTCTGAATAAATGGGCGAACCGTTTGAAACGCAAGCATTATATCTTCGTAATAAGTCTGTCCTTCTGGCGTTCCTGCCCGGTACTCTAGAGCATAGGATTTTGTCTGCACCTGCTTGCACCCATATTGATCGAGAAGCCGTGCTAGATGACCAGCCACTCCTGCACTTTCTTGCGTGAAGAGGTGACCCGCTCGGTAAAAGGCACATTGGAGCATCCCGAAAACTTGTGTCAGTGCAGGACTGCTACTCTCATGGGTGACTTCACCCTCGGTGACCCGCACAACTCCACCTGGGCAAGTAACGTGCAGCAGTTTGCCCAGCATTTTTGGCCAATCCCAAGTGCGTAGAAAGCTGATGCCAAGCCGCAAGTTGACCAAGTCAAAGAAAGCAGCAGGAAAGTCGAGCGTCCCTAGCACATCCATGACGTGAAACTCGATCTGGTCATGAACATGCTGGGCTTCAGCTTGAGCACGTGCATGCCTGATCATACGTCGACTGATGTCTATGCCCACCAACGACATGGCGGGATAGGTCTGGGCTGCTTCTATAAGCCAGCCACCCGTCCCACAGCCGACGTCGAGTACATGACGGAAGGCAGTCGGATCGGCTTGCTCTGAGAGGACACCCCCCATCATTGCCGTTAGCAAACGATTCTGGATTGTCAAACGGATGAGTTCTTTCTCGTTCTTTCTATCTTGAACTACGTATGTACTGGGATTCTCATTCTGACGTTGGCTAAGAGGGGCAGGCATAATAACGTGCTCCTTTTTTTGCTGTTTCTTTAGTCCCTCATGCTCACTGAGTAACACTGCCTCTTGCTCATTCTTTGCTCCAAGTACATGTTACTCACTTGCTCGGTATTATACAGGAGTAGACCTCATTTGTCGAGAGGAATTGGTATGATGTTACACTCCTTTATTATTTAGAACCGTGGTGATTTTGGTCTAGGCTTGCTACCCCAGGCGGTGAGCAAGTTTATTGTGGCGAGAAAATCCGGTTGGCGCATCTCGTCAAGTGCCTGTTGATAGATGGCCCCGTAATCTTGGCTGGAGCACCCCCATTTCTGGATGAATGGGCGAACCGTTTGAAAGCCACGCATCCAATCCTCGTAAAAAGCCTCTCCTTCTTCTGTTTCTGCTCGAAACTCCCTGGTATGAACTTTCGTCTGTACCTGCTCGCACCCATACTGACCAAGGAGCCGTGGTAAGTCGTCAATCAACCCCAAGCTTTTTTGGGTGAAGAGGTGCCCTGCCCGGTAAAGGGCACCTTGGAGCATCTCGAAGAGTTGTGTCAACGCAGGACTATTGTTTGGTATGATGGCCTCGGGCTCAGTGACCCGCACAATGCCATCAGGGAGAGTGACCCGCAGTAGCTCACTCAGCATTCTCGGCCAGTCCCAAGTACGCAGAAAGCTGAGGGCAAGCCGCAGGTTGGTCAGATCAAAGCAAGCAGCTGGGAATTCAAGGGCGAGTAGCGCATCCATAGCATGAAACTTGACCCGGTCATGAACCTGATGGGCTTCGGCTTGAGTGCGTGCATACTTGATCGTTTCCTTATTAATGTCTATGCCTACCAGCGACATCGTTGGATAGGTCTGGGCCATTTCAATGACCCAGCCACCAGGGCCACAAGCAACATCGAGCACATGATGGAAAATAGTCGGATCGGCTTGCTCCGACAAGACACCACCCATCGTTGCTGTCATCAAACGATCATGGATCTTCAAACGGGTAAGTTCTTTCTCACTATCCTGAGCGGCATATGTACCTCGACCGATTTTGTTTTTCCGTGGTTCAAGGGGAATCGACATGATGTTGTGCTCCTGCCTTTTTGCCGTTTGTCTCGTTGCTCATCCCATACTTCAAGTACGTG
>Ga0206352_10771394_pt1 | contig 11710 bp, 5 predicted proteins | sample DielMetaTC5am5_FD_146434 | JGI IMG/M metagenome (GOLD analysis project Ga0206352, IMG submission 146434) | Corn rhizosphere microbial communities from Kellogg Biological Station, Michigan, USA - Diel MetaT C5am-5 (Metagenome Metatranscriptome)... | ecosystem: Host-associated > Plants > Roots >... | reverse complement strand
GTTTGAACCCAACGAAAACGAATGGGGTACATGCACGATTGGCGGCACAAAAACAGCCTTAGTGGTAGGTGAAATATTACTCGAAGCGTTCGTCGGTGGCGTCGCCGTAGGACTCGCGGCAGACTGACGCAGCTGACCTGGCAAGACTAACCAGGTTGTGTTGAAGCAAGCGCGGGGCCGCCCAACCAAGCGGCCCCGCGCTGCTGCAAGCGCGACGCGCAGGGGCGTGATCCTCGGCGCGGTGGGTGCAGCGGGCGTCGCGCTCGGGATCGGTTGCGGAAAGTGGCCGTCATCGCGCACCGCGGCGGCGCCGGTGGCAAGCGCTCGCGTTACGCATCTGCTCGGTGGGATTCCTCAGCGCGGGCGGTTCCTCGGAAGCCCGAAGGCGCCCTACACCCTTCAGTACTTCGTGGACGTGGGCTGTCCGCCATCGCGCGAAGTCACGCTCGGTCCGTTGGCGGCGGTGATCCGCGGCTGGGTGCGGTCGGGGCTGCTGCGATTGGAGTTCCGCTCGGTGCAGGAAGGCACCGATTCGCCCCAAGCGTTTGAGAGCCAGCAGGCGGCCGCGCTCGCGGCAGGGCGCCAGGACAAGCTGTGGGACTACGTCGAGTACTACTACCAGACGCAGGTGGAAGGGTTGGGGGGCGAGGTCGACACATGCCACGTCGTACCGGGGTTTCCGCGAACCGTGGCGCGGCGTGTCCCGGGGATCGACCCGGCGCGCTGGGCGCGAGACGCGCAGAGAGCGGAGCTGGCGGGGGAAGTGGCGTTGGATGAGCGGGCGGCGTCGAGCGCCGGCATGCGCGACAACACGCCCGTCTACCTGATCGGGCGCACCGGCGCGAGGGCTATAGGCCTCGCTGCGTTCGAGCGACTCCACCCCGATCTGGATCGTCCCCTTGAGCTGCTTCGTACCGCAGTCGTGCACTTATAGGTGGCTACCCCGGAGCGGCTTCTCGCGACAGCCAATCCGGGGCAGCCGGCCGGTTTCAGCCTAGGGAGCCGTTACTGCCCATGTGCCGAAGCTGGTTCCTTCGGATTCCGTGGCGAACGAGCTCAGTACGGCGCCAGTTTCCCCGGCGCCTTCTTCGCCGTTGCCCAGAGTGGTACCAGTCGCGGGGTCGAGGACTCCGCCAACCGCCGTCGTGAACACAACATTTTCTTCGGTCGCCACGTAGACACATAGATTGCCTGGTTGGGCCGTCGGGTTGCTCACGCTGCCCGTGCAGAATTGCGAATGTTCCTTTTCTTTGTCGCCGTTGACTTCTTCGCCAGCGACGTTGATCACGTGCACCTGGCACGGCGCACCTTTTCCACATTCTTCGTTGCTCAGGGGTGCGACGAGGGGAATCGGAAAGGAGATCGCGACCCTGAGATGCCCGGTGGCCGCCGCAGGACCAGCGACCCAGGCTCCGGTCTCGGTGCTTTTGGACGGAAGGGTCTTCCCGATGTTGCCTTCTGGGCCCGGTGCCCCTTTTTCGCCGTTGCAGGCGTGACCCGTGCCCGTGCCGTTGGAGAACTTGGTGCCGCCCGATTTGCATTCGGCAACGGCGGCGGCGGCGATGGTGACGCTTTCGCCATTGGACCCGTTGGCGCCGTTCGTGCCATTGGCGCCCGCAGGGCCCTGGGGACCTCTTGGGCCCGCGACGCCGGCGCCTGCGGGCCCAATGGGCCCCGCAGGCCCGGCCTTGCCTTTGAGCGCCTTGCGCACCTTGGGGCTGATCTGCTTTGTCGAGGTGATCACGTAGCGGCCGGCGGCGTATGCGCCACCGGCCATCGCGAACACCAGTGCGAGGGTTACGGCTACGTTTGTGTAGGTGACCCGCCTCCGAAGAAACGACATCGCGTTGGTTCCTTTCATCGTGCGGGCTGCGAACTGACCTGAGGTACACGCCATGACGCTGCAGCGCGACATTGAGGCCGCAGCCCGCCAGTTGAGTTATCGGAACGAGCCTAGCCGATGGACTGCGGCTTGTGCGCCGGACCTCTGTAAGGGCGGGGGCGCACAAGCGGCCGACCTCGCTAAGCGCTGGAGGCCGCCCCGAGTAAGAGACAACATTTGACCTTGTGGTGCGGCTGGTCCTAATCTGGGGCGGACGGCTCATCTACCTCGCTAGGGCCGTGTTAGGAGAGGACGACGGATGGCAATGGCGGTACGACGCATAGGTCGCTGGGCGCTCGCCCATGGGGTGCGGGGCGTCTTGCCGATCGCGGTCCTCGGGGTGGTCGCGGCGTGTGGCTTTGCCTCGGTGCCGGCTGAAGCTGCGTTCGTGCGTCGCTTTGTGCGCGCCATCTCGAGCACGGGCAGTGGGCCGCTTTCGCCGAGCGGCGTTGCGGTGGGCGCGGGCGACGAACTGTGGGTCGAGAGCGCGAAGGACAGCCTCGTGGGGTTCGCCCCGGCGTATCCGCCGGGGGAAAACCAGCTGCTTCAGACGCTGCCGGCTTCGCCGCCGATCGAAGGCCCGGTTCGCCTCGAACAGCTAGCGATCCAGCGCGAAAGCAAAGACTTCTACGTCGCCGGAAGGACGCCTGCAGACGAAGAAGTCGCCCCTGTCGTCGTGTACGACAGCTCGGGCGCGATCCGAGAAGTCTGGGAACAGCAGTTTCAGGCTGCCCGGATCGCGATCGACAACTCCGCGGCGGGGTCGCTCGAAGACCCCTCGGCGTGCGGCACGGCGCCTTTGGCGCCCGGGGAATGCTTCGTGTATGTGACTTCGACCGGTGAAGCCGGCGGGATCGAAAAGTTCGACTCCAAAGGCACGCCGGTCCCGTTCACGGCGACCGCACCCTACATCGACGCCACCAAAGCCAACAAGATCACGGGTATCCCTGGCCGGGAAAAAGGCGTGTTCGGCGGGGCGGGTCTCAACGGTGTCGCTGTGGACGCTCAAGGCGACATCTTCGCCGACAACGCAGAAGCGCGTGCTGTGTACGAGTACGCGCCGAGCGGAGCGTTCCTGCGGGAATTCAGCCTCGCGAGTAGCGAAGTGCCCCGCTTGGACGAAACCATCGTCCAGCCCGACGGGGTGGCTGTGGACCCTGCCAGCGGGCATCTGCTGGTGTCCGTCGAAGCCAATGGGCGCGAAGTTGGTGCGATCGACGAGTTCGACCCGGCGACGGGAAAGTTCGTCGCCGAGACCACCCAGGCGGCTTCCGGCGAAAAGCTGACATCACCCCGCCAGCTAGCTACCGACTCGCAGGGCGACCTCTACGTAAGCGAACGGCATGACGGGGCCGTCGACGTCTACGGCCCGGGTCGTTTCCTTCCGACTGTGACGCTCGGGCCGGCGACCGAGCGCACCGCCACTAGTGCGCTGCTGACCGCCTCGATCAACCCCGAAGGCTTCAAGCTCACCGAATGCCGCTTCCAGTACGTAAGCGAAGAAGCATTCGCCAAAGAAGGCTTCACGACAGCCAATTCCGCGGAATGCGAACCGAACGCCGGCGAAATCCCAGCGAACAGCGAAACGCACGCCGTGAGCGGCCAGGCCACCGGGCTGACCGCGGGCGTGACCTACCGCTACCGGCTGCTCGCCCATAGCGAAGGCGCACTCGGCGGCAGCGTGGAAACCCCGGCGCTCGCGTTCACCGCCCCGGGACCCCCGAACGTGCTCTCGAGCTCCGCGGCGAACGTTTCCTCGACCGGCGCGCAGCTCCAAGCGCAGATCAAGCCCGACGGCGCTGCCACGAGCTACCACTTCGAATACGACACGCGCCCCTACAGCGGCGAAGAACGCCACGGCACGAACATCCCGATACCCGATGCCAGCATCGGCTCGGGCGGCGCCACCGGCGGCGCGACAGAAAGCGTCGTGCAGGACATCGAAGGCCTCACCCCCGGCAGCGAATACCACTTCCGGGTCCTCGCCGAAAACGAAGCCGGCGTCACGCCCGGTCCCGACCAGACGTTCGCCACCCTGCCCGCATCCTCGACCAGCCTGCCCGACGGCCGCGCCTTCGAGCTCGTGACCCCGGCGAGCAGACAGGGCGGCAGCGACATGTTCGCCGAACCCGAAGGCAACCACGAATTCTCCAACGAACACGACGTCGGGACGCCCGCACTGGCAGGCAGCGACCTCGAGTTCAAGACGCTCTCAACCTTCGGCGCGTTCCCCGGGGCATTCCTCGAAGGCCACTACGCCTTTCACCGTGACCCTGCTCACGGCTGGGGCTTCACCGCGTTGGAGTCACCCACGCTCGGCGTGCAGACCGCAGCTAACGTCATCTTCGATCCTGTCGATCTCTCTCACGTGGCCTTTGAAGACAAAGTCGGGGCAGAAGCAGGCGAACAGGGCGTGCACTCGCTCGACCTCGTCGGAGCGCCCGGTGGTCCCTACACCCAGCTGCACGAAGACCCTCCCCACACGCGACTCAGCACCCGCGAATCGCTCACGACGGAGGTCCTCGGTGCCTCACGCGACCTCAGCCATCTTGTGCTCGACAGCAACAACACCACCACCTGCGGCCCCGAACAAGCCGCGAAAAAGATCACGCAGGGCGACGTGCTATGCGAATGGAGCGGCGCGACCGAAACCCTCGAAGACGGCGAAACCCGCCCCCAGCTGAGCCTCGTCAACCTCGCTCCCGAAAGCGAAACAGAACCCACGAGCACCTGCGGCGCAATCCTCGGCGGGGGCCGAACCGCAGGTCTTGCCCGCAACGCCGTCTCCGCCGACGGCACGCGGATCTTCTTCACCGCTCCGCAAGTCGATGGCCACGAACGCGGCCTCCTCAGCGGTCCGGGCTGCTGGAACCCAGAACAGGAAACCATCACCGGTAAAGCGGTCAACCCGCCGCAGCTGTATCTGCGCGCCGCGGGGCAGACCCTCAAGCTCTCCGCTCCCGCGCCGGGCGCGTTGGAAGGCGGGACCACGCCCCGCGAATACCCAGCAGCGTATGTCGGCGCCTCCGCAGACGGCACACGGGCCTTCTTCATCAGCGAAGCGTGGCTGACCGCCGATCACCCCGACGTGCACGACCGCGAGCTGTACGAATGCCAGATCACGATCGAAGGCGAACAGCCCACCTGCAAGCTGACCCGCCTCTCGATCCCACTCGACGAACACGGCGAACCAAACCCCCAAGCCGGCGCCCAGGTCGACTGGGTCCCCGCGATCTCTACCGACGGCTCCACGGTCTACTACACCGCGTTCAACGTCCTGGCTGACGGCGCGATCCAGCGGATTCCTCCTAACGGCGGCGAAGACGTCAACAGCCACGAAGGCGAAGTCAACGTCTACCGCTACGACAGCGCTGGCTTGGACACGAGTTATGTGGCGGCAGTCGAGACGCGGGATTACACCGATCAGCCACACTGTGCGGCCTTTGAGGAAAAGACATACGTCGGCCCATGCAGCGCCGCGGATTGGTATACCACGCCGGACGGCAGGTTCTTGCTGTTCGGCGCGTCGATCCCGGTCGCGGGGTTTAACACGGCGAAGGCCGGTTGTACGCAGCTTCTGCCTTTCGAGCAAAATTTTTCTGATGGGCGGTGTTCTGAGCTGTATCGCTATGATGCTGCCGCGGCTGACGCCGGTGAGCAGGCGTTCGTGTGTGTGTCGTGTGGCGCGGGTGGCGTGGATTCGGCGGGGAACGCAGAGTTCGCGCGTTCGGCTACGCTTGATAGTGCGGCTGCTCCGCCTGCGGGGATCTCCGATGGTGGCAGGTTTGTGTTTTTCGATTCGCCGGCGACGCTCGTGCCGCAGGCGCGCACCCACACGCTTCATGTATATGAGTGGCAGGCGCAGGGTGTCGATGGCTGTGGGTTGGCGTTGGGCTGTGTGCGCCTGCTGAGCTCGCCGAACGATCCGGCGCCCTCATATTTCCTGGGGTCGAGCAACTACCACACCCCGGACAACCGTAGGGTCGATGGTGGAAATGTGTTCATCGGAACGCATGCGTCGCTCGTGGCGCAGGACACAAACGCGCTCGGCGACATCTATGACGTGCGGATCTGCGAAGCCGAATCGCCATGTATTCAGCCCCCGGTCGGGGAAACGGTTCAGTGCGAAGGCGGCAGCTGCCAGTCCCCGCCCGCGCCGCCAAACGATGCGACTCCGGGGTCGTTGACTTTCTCCGGCGTGGGGAACCTCGCCAGCGAACCGCCGCTCAAGCCAAAGCCGTTGACGCGCGCGCAGAAGCTCGCGCGCGCGCTGAAGCTGTGCAGGAAAGACAGGTCCAAGAAGAAGCGCACGACGTGCATTCGGGCGGCCCATCGCAAATACGGCTCGGTGCGCAAGCCGAAGAAACCGCCGAGGGTCGGTGCGCGGCGATGATGCGCAAGGCTTGTCTGGGGTGGTGTAGCCAGACGCTCTCCCGGAGCGCGCGCTTACGTGGAACGTTCCGTACGCACAAAAGGATCGGACAGAGCTAACGAAAGGATTGAGGTGATGAACAAGGTCATGACGTCAGGAGCGTTGCTTGCGATGCTCGTGTTTGGAGTGAGCGCGCTGACGGCGGTTTCGGCGTCGGCGGCGGAATGGTTATGCAACGAAAAAGCCGTCTTGAAAGCCGAAGAATGCTTAGTCAAAGCGGTAAACTTAGAAGTGCTGTTACTGAAAGACATGAGCGCGGGCTCCGAAATCGAATGCCCCGCCGGCTCGGTGACCAGTGAAGGCTGGGTCGGTCCGGGCGCGGCGGACAAAACGACCAAAGTGACATTAGGGGTTTGCTCCGCGCCGGCGGAAGCCGAAAACTTAGCCGGCGGAAAAGTCAAAAACGCCTGCGAACAAGTGGAACAACTGGCACTGGAGAATCTGCCCTGGAACACGACGCTGGAAACGATCAACGCGGAAAAATGGGATACGATCTCCAGCTCTGGAGTGGGTAACCCGGCGTATCAGATCACCTGCAGAGCGGCTGGCATCCCCGGCATCAAAGACTTATGTGAAGGGGTAGCCGCACATCCCATATTAGTAGCGGTCGACAATTTAGCCGCGGACGAAGAAGCGCCGAAACTGCCATTAGTCGACATCTTATTCCGCGCGAACACGTTTGAAGCGAACGAAAACGAATGGGGTAAATGCTCCATCGGCGGCGAAAAAACCGCCTTAGTGGTCGGCGAAATATTATTCGAAGCGTTCGTCGGTGGCGTCGCCGTAGGGCTCGCGGCAGACTGACGGCAGCTGACCTGACAAGACTAAGCACGTTGTGTTGAAGCAAGCGCGGGGCCGCTCAATCGAGCGGTCTCGCGCGGCTGCAAGGGCGACGCGCAGACGCTCGGATCGCCAGCGCGGTGGAGGGTGTAGTCCCAGAGGGCTGCCATTTCCATACAGAAGGTCAAAGACCAGTAGCGAAAGGACTGAGGCGATGAAGAAGGTCATGACGACAGGAGCGTTGCTTGCGATGCTCGTGTTTGGAGTGAGCGCGCTGACGGCCGTGTCGGCGTCGGCGGCGGAATGGTTATGCAACGAAAAAGCCGTCCTGAAAGCTGAAGAATGCTTAGTAAAATCGGTAAACTTAGAAGTCTTGTTACTGAAAGACATGACCGCGGCCTCGGAAGTCGAATGTCCCGTCGGCTCTGTGACCGATGAAGGCTGGGTCGGCCCCGGGGCGGCAGACAAAACGACAGCGGTGGTATTCGGGGTGTGCACCGCGCCGGCAGAAGCTGAAAACTTAGCCGGCGGGAAAGTCAAAAACGCCTGCGAAAAACTGGAGAACGTGGAAGCGAAGAATCTTCCCTGGAATACGACGCTACAAACGATCAACGCAGAAAAATGGGACACGATCGCCAGCTCTGGAGCGGGTAACCCGGCGTATCAGATCACCTGCAAAGCGGCCGGCCTCCCAGGCATCAAAGACCTATGTGAAGGGGTAACCGCAAATCCCATATTAGCCGCGCTCGACAACTTAGCAGCGGATGCAGAAGCGCCGAAACTGCCGTTAGTCGACATCTTATTCCTCGCCGACACGTTTGAACCCAACGAAAACGAATGGGGTACATGCACGATTGGCGGCACAAAAGCAAGCTTAGTGGTAGGCGAAATGTTACTTGAAGCGTTCGTCAGCGGCGTCGCCGTAGGACTCGCGGCAGACTGACGACATCGGACCTTGCAAGCCTAAGCACGTTGTGTTGAGGCCGGCGCGGGGCCGCTCAATGCGGCGGCTACGCGCCGCCGCAAGTGCGGCGCGGAGAGGTCTGATCCTGGTGGGGGCGGGCGCAGCAGGCGTCGCGCTCGGGATTGCCAGCGGGCTGCGAGCCGGGTACACGCCATGACGCGGCCCAGCGAGAAGGGGAGAGTGCAGCGGGCCGGTTTGATATCGGAACCAGGCTTGCGGACGACCTCCGCGTTTGCGTCGGCTCGTCGTAAACGCCGAAACGCCCGCAAGGCCGATCTCGGCGGGTTTTCGAAATGAGGCAAGAGTAGGAGACAATATTTGACCCGGCGAGGCTGTGGGTCCTAATCTTGATCGGACGGCTCATCCACCTTGCTAGGGCCGTGTCAGGAGAGGACGACGGATGGCAACAGCGGTACGACGCAGAGGGGACCTCGCCGAGCGATTCATCGGCTTGCTAGTTCCTGGGGTCAAGGAACTGCTAGACACCGAGCAGTGGTCGGCGACGAGGCGCAGGCTGCTTGTACCCGTCGTGGTCACTTTTGCGGCGTTGCTCGTGCTGGCGCCGTCGGCGCTCGCCGAAGGTGGCCCGCAGTGGTCGATTTCTTCGGTGTCTCGCCCGACGAACTTCAGGCCGGGCGACGACGCCCATGGCGACGAGTTCGTCGTGTTGGTGACGAACACCGGAGCGGCGGCTAGTTCCGGGGCGGTCACGATCACCGACCAGATGCCGCTCGGGCTCGAACCGGCAGCGGGCGCGAGCGGGGAAGACCTGTTGATTGGCAGCAACCCGGGCGGTCGGTTCAGCAGCAGCTGCGGACCGGCTGGAGAAGAACGCGAGGTCAGCTGCACCTACACGGGTGTCGTGCCGCCGGACGACACGCTGATGCTGTCCTTCCCGGTGAAGGTGACCGCGAGCGAACCGACATCGCTGAACAACGTGGTGAGCGTCTCCGGCGGTGGCGCGCCGAGCGCCGCGATGCCGACGCCGACCGCGATCTCGGCCGAACCCGCCGGCTTCGGCGTCTCCGTCGGTGGGGCCTCGAGCACGCTCTCCAGCGTGCAGGCGGGCGCTCACGCCGATTTGACGGTCTCGACGGCCTTCAACACCGAAGACCATGATGGCGCGACGGTGGGCAACCTCAAGGACACGACCTTCGAGCTTCCGCCGGGGTTTGCCGGCGATCTCGTGGACACGCCGCAGTGCGCCGGCGCGGACTTCCTTCGCGAACAGTGCCCGGTCGCCACCCAGGTCGGGGTCGCGACGGTCGTGCTGTCTGACACCTCGCCGGTGCCGGGGCCGAACCTCGTGCCCGTGTACAACCTCGCTCCCGAACCGGGCGCGGTCGCCAAGCTCGGCTTCCCGGTGCAGAGCTTCCACTACGAGGGCGACGTGACGGTCCGCCAGGCCGGCGAAGCGGGTGCCCCGGCCGGTGAACCGGGCGAGCCCTACGGCCTGAAGACGACGTTCTTCAACGCCACGGCGGGACCTATCGAGGTCGACGACGTCGCCCTGACGGTGTGGGGTGTGCCCGCCGCTCCGGTCCACGATCCGCTTCGCGTCAGATCTACAAACGGCGAAGCGGGCTTCACGTTCGGCGCCTCCTCCAACGCGACCCAAGCGCCGTATCTGTCCAACCCGACCTCGTGCGCCCTCGCTCCGCTCTCGGCGAGCTTCTCGGTCACCTCCTGGCAGCATCCCACTGAAAGCCCGCCGGCGACGGTGATGCCGTTCGGGCCGATCGTGGGGTGCGACGCGCTGGTGATGGAGCCCGCGCTGACTGCCGAAGTGTCCTCGAGCGCCGCCGATGCACCCACCGGTCTGGAGGTTGCGACGAAGATCCCCCAGACCTATGCCAACGCGACGGGGCTCTCCACGCCGACGCTGAAGAAGGAGGTCGTCACGCTGCCGGAAGGGATGACCGTCAACCCGTCCTCCGGGGCGGGCCTTGCGGCGTGCTCGGAGGCGCAGTACGCCGAAGAGGGCACCCAGTTCGTTGCGGGCAGCGGCTGCCCGAACAGCTCGAAGCTCGCAACGGTGAGGATCGTGACGCCGTCGCTGCGCGAAGAAGCGCTTGGCTCCGTGTTCCTCGCGCAGCCCGCGCCGTTCGGCGAAGCGGGGCGCAACCCGTTCAACTCGCTGCTTTCCGTGTATCTGATCGCGCACATCGCCAATCGCGGGGTCTTGATCAAGTCGCCCGGGCTGGTGCAGGCCAACGAACTGACAGGACAGCTGACGACCACGTTCGACGATCTTCCGCCGCTGCCGTTCAGCCTCGCCACGTTCAGCTTCAACCAGGGCGCCAACGCACCGCTCGTGACCCCGCCGGCGTGCCGCAGCTACTCGGTCACGGCAGCGCTGACACCCTACTCCGAGCCCGGCGCGGCGCCGCTCACCCCGCTGGTGCCACCGTTCGCGATCTTCACGAACTGCCCGACGGGCGGCATCCCGCCGTTTGCGCCGCAGGTGCTCGGCGGAACTGTCAGCAACACGGGCGGCTCCTACAGCCCGCTCTACCTGCGCATCTCGCGAAACGACGGCGAACAGGAGATCACCGGGTTCTCCTCCCAGCTGCCGGCCGGCCTGACCGCCAACCTCAACGGCATCCCGCTCTGCTCAGAAGCCCAGGTCGCTGCCGCCAGACACAAGACGGGCGCCCAGGAGGAAGCCGAACCGTCGTGTCCGCCCGCAAGCGCGATCGGCCACAGCATCGCCGAAGCGGGCGTCGGGACGGTGCTCGCGCAGACAGCCGGGAAGATCTACCTCGGCGGCCCGCTCGAAGGCGCCCCGTTCTCGATCGTCTCGATCACGAGCGCGAAAGTCGGCCCGTTCGACCTCGGCACGGTCATCGTGCACCTGCCGCTGCAGATCGACCCCGACACGGCCGCCGTCACGATCCCCTCTGGCGTCGCCGATCAGATCCCGCACATCATCAAGGGGATCGTCATCCACCTGCGCACGATCCGCGTCTACGTCGACAGGCCCGACTTCATGCTCAACCCCACGAGCTGTGCGCCGATGAGCCTCGCCGCCACCGTCATCGGAGGCGGCGCCGACCCCGCCAACCCCGCCGACCAGGTGCCCGTCACGGTCAGCGATCGCTTCCAGGCCGCCGACTGTCAGGCGCTCGCGTTCAAGCCGAGCTTCCACGTCTCCACGGCCGGGAAGACCTCGAAAGCCAACGGCGCCAGCCTGACGGTCAAGCTCGCCTATCCCAACGCGCCGCAGGGCACCCAGGCGAACATCCGCTTCGTCAAGGTCGAACTGCCGCTGCAGCTGCCCTCCCGTCTGACCACGCTGCAGAAAGCCTGCCGCGATACCACCTTCGATGCGAACCCGGCAGCATGCCCGCCCGGGTCGATCGTCGGACACGCCACCGCCGTCACGCCGATCCTTCCCGTTCCGCTCGCGGGCCCTGCCTACTTCGTCTCGCACGGCAATGCGAAGTTCCCTGAACTCATCATCGTCCTGCAGGGCTACGGTGTCACGATCCATCTTCACGGCGAAACGTTCATCAGCAAAGCCGGCATCACCAGCAGCACCTTCCGCACCGTGCCCGACCAGCCCGTCACGAGCTTCCAGCTCACGCTCCCGCAACAATCCAACTCCGCGCTCGCAGCGTCTACCAACCTCTGCAGCCTCACTCGCACCATC
>Ga0206352_10746370_pt1 | contig 12236 bp, 14 predicted proteins | sample DielMetaTC5am5_FD_146434 | JGI IMG/M metagenome (GOLD analysis project Ga0206352, IMG submission 146434) | Corn rhizosphere microbial communities from Kellogg Biological Station, Michigan, USA - Diel MetaT C5am-5 (Metagenome Metatranscriptome)... | ecosystem: Host-associated > Plants > Roots >... | reverse complement strand
TAATCTATTAACTTATTTTCTTGTTGTCTTATTGATCCTTCCAACAGTGTTGTGCACAAGCTCTGGTGCAGGAGGTTCTTCTAGTACTGCAACATCCGCAAGTTCTACTTCAACTTCTGCAACCTCTGCAAGTTCTGCTGCAACATCTGCAACTTCAGCAGCTAGTGCATCAGCAAGTTCCTCAACAAGAGGAGGGTCAAGTTCTGGACAAGCTTCATCCACTGGAACAGCCTCTTCAAGCGCAGAACTCAATCTCCGAAAGGGGATGAGCTTGCGTAAGGTTGCTCGCTTGAGAGCAGGCTGTTGCAAGCTTCAACTGACTAGCCTGAGTACCGCAAGGTACTCCGTTGGAGAGGTCATGCTACCAGGGAATACCCGTCCTAGTTCCCTGCTCTAGCGTCTGTGATTAAAAATTCTGGTGAGTAGGAATGGTGTTGCAGACATGACAAGCTTCCCCAACATTGGCGAAGGGCACCTGACGTGTGTGCGGACACGGGTCTTATCTTTTTTGAGGCCAAAGTGAAGGGCAGACCGCATTTCTAACCTTCCCCTGTAAAGGGCTAGCTATCAAACCAGTGCAGCCTGTGGGCTGTTTCTTTCTTCCCAATCCCTCAAGGGAATGGGTCTCCAGAAGGACGTTTTATGAAACTGGTGCCCAACAGAGTTTTGCTAGTGAGTGAGAATGCGAAACGGAAGCACCCTTTCAGAACCCTTTCGTGTTGAGATTGAAAAGACAAATTGGGTGGTACCACGGGGGCATTTGGAGCTCTCGTCCCTTAAGTAAGAAGATAGCAAGGGGCGAGGGCTTTTGCTATTGTTTTGAGCTTTTGTAAGGTGGATGGCAAATGAGAACAGTTTCTATTGTGAATGTAACGAGTTATACAGCATTGGAGTTACTGCGCTTGTTGACTCAGCATCCTGAATTCATTGTGACCTCAGTGACGGGACGTAGTGCAGTGGGTAAGCGTTTAGAGAACATTTTTCCTCAACTACATGCTGTTCTGCCTTCGCCTGACCGCAATGTGCTAGCAATAGACCCTGCTCTTGTGATTACTGATGAGGCGGAGCAGACCGATCTGGCTTTTGTGTGTCTTCCACATGCAGCCGCAGCTGAATCAGCAATAAGCTTACTGAAGCGAGGTATAAAGGTTGTTGATCTGTCTGCCGATTTTCGCTTACGTGACGCTAATGTCTACGAAGAGTGGTATAAGCATAAGCATCCCGCTCCTGCCCTATTGGAAACAGCTGTCTATGGTCTTTGTGAGCGCTATCGTGAGCGAGTGCGTACTACCTCGCTGGTTGCCAATCCTGGCTGTCACACCACTACCTCAATCCTAGCGCTGATCCCGGCTGTAGCTACCGGAATAGTTGGTCCCAACATAATTATCAACTCGATAACAGGTATCAGTGGCGGTGGACGTACGCCTTCGCTTAGCTATCACTATCCAGAAGCCAACGAAGATGCCAGTGCATATGGCCTTGAAGGCCATCGTCATATGCCCGAAATTGTGCAGGAGCTGGAGGCAGCTGCGGAAGCTGGTGGCCATCCTGTCAAGGATGGGTTGCGACTGACATTTGTGCCGCATCTTGCGCCAATGACGCGTGGTATTCTGGCGACGTGCTATGCGGATTTGTTGGAAGATGAGCAAGGGCGTATTCTCACAAGCGAGGAGATTCGTTCATTCTATAGACAATACTATACCAATGAACCATTTGTGCATATTGTTGAGCAGCCTCCGCATACTAAGTGGACTTATGGAAGTAATCATTGTTTCATCTATCCAATCGTTGATAGACGAACGAAGCGCTTGATAGTTGTGTCTTGCCTGGATAATCTGGTCAAGGGAGCTGCGGGTCAAGCAATACAAAATGCCAATCTGCTCTGTGGGCTGCCGGAGACAATGGGATTGGCTGGTCTGGGTATGAATCCCTAGTTAGCATTTTGTATTCGTTGATTGCTGTCTTAAATTAAGGAGCATATTAAGTGGCCATTTCTTTTTCGAGAACACCAGAAGGCGATATTATTAGCGACCATCATCTTATTGCGCAAGTACTTACTGAGGCACTGCCGTATATCGATTTTTTAAAAAACCGAATACTCGTGATAAAATTGGGAGGAAGTACACTCGAGCATCAGCGGGAGGTCTTGCAGGACGTTATCTGGTTACGTGCTTTAGGGGCCTATCCTGTGATAGTGCATGGCGGTGGGCCGTATATTACTCAATGGCTGACCAAATTGGATATCCCGACCCGTTTTGAGAATGGCTTGCGTGTCACCGATGCGCAGGTATTAGAGGTGGTCCGTATGGTGTTATTGGGGCAAGTCAACCAAGGATTGGTCCTGATGGCATCAAAGATGGGGGGGAAAGCGATTGGCTTAAGTGGAACTGATGGAGGATTGGTGCGTGCGCATATTGCCGATGAGCAGCTCGGTTTCGTAGGCGAAATCGACGCGATCGATCCGAGCCCTATCGATGCTCTCGTTAAAAAAGGCTATATCCCGATTATTGCCCCGCTTGGCGAAGGGCCAGATGGGAGCTGTCTGAATATCAATGCAGATCTCGTGGCTGCTCATATTGCGGGTGCGCTCAATGCAGAGAAACTCATCTTCCTGAGCAATGTCGTTGGCATACGTCGTGCGGATCAGTCATTGGTCTCAGAACTTAGTGAGGCCGAAGCCAAACGACTAATTGAAGAGGGCGTGATCAATGGTGGGATGATCCCCAAGGTCACAGCTTGTCTGGATGCTTTAGCAGCAGTGCCGCGTGTGCATATTGTGGATGGCCGTGAGCCGCATGTCTTGCTGCGAGAACTGTTCACGGATAAGGGCGCTGGTACAATGCTTATTCGGTAATAAGGCATTGTCGTGGCACATGTTGTTTTGACCTTTCTTGGCGGGCATCGTTGTAGCAATGTGACCAATTGGCCCGTCTGAAAATGATAGTTGAGTAACCATGCTTCTTTTGTAGTATAATGAGTTAGGAAGAATTGACTTGTCTAGATTGGAGGAAAGGACATGATCCATCAAGTGAATATTGCCCTGACTGATGAGGAATACAAGGCTCTTTTAGCAGAAGCAGGAAGAGGTGAGGAAGTACTAGAAAAGCACATTCATAAGCTGCTCACTCGACATCTCCACCCATCACTTTCCGTGAAAGACCCTCTCAGCACCCGTGATGATGTAGAACGGCATCTCTATGAGTCTGGACTCATCGACCACATTCCAACGCATCGACCTGATACCCCAGAGGAAGAGGCTGAACTCAAACGGTTGGCTGACCTATTTGGTCAGGGAAAGCCCGTTTCTGAGATGGTGATCGAAGATAGGGGACCACGTGAATGAGTGTCAATCTTTTTTTGACACATCGGCTATAGTAAAGAGATATGTAGCTGAAACAGGCAGTGAATGGATAAGAGCACAATGCAAGCAAACAGAGGGTAATACTATTGTTCTCTCGTATGCCACATTAGTCGAGGCTGTGGCGGCCTTTTGTCGCAAGGCTAGGCAACAAGATCTTAACCAACGTATCAGCGAAGCTGACAGGGACCGCCACGTTAAGCTCTTTCGTCAGCATACACAAGAGCAATACGGCCTCATTCGTGTGACAAAATCTGTCTGTATTCGGGCAGGTAATCTCTGCCGCGTCTATAAATTGCGTTCATATGATGCTGTGCAGCTTGCAACTGCTCTCATCATGAGCGAAAGCTTCATCACTGATGGAAAGACCGCTCCCATTTTTGTGAGTGCCGATACTGATCTACTCAGTGTTGCCGAAGCTGAAGGGTTAGATAGCCAGAATCCGAATGCTTATTCATAACAATATTGGCAAAGAGTCCATCAAAGCATAGAAGAGAAATATATAATGAAAAAGCGCGTTGAACGATTGCGTGGTATGTATGACCTATTGCCAGAAGTGTATCAGCATCAGCGTTGGGTGATCGATCAACTCAGCACATTCCTAACGCAAGCTGGTTATGCTCAGGTCGATACACCCGTTCTTGAGCGTAGCGATCTCTTTGAAGCAAGCTTTGGACAGGAGTTGTGGCAGAAGCTCTATGCCTTCCGCTTACACAACCGTGAACTGTGCTTGCGACCAGAATATACCGCTTCTATCTGTCGTCTCTATCTGGATCACTATCAGCAGCAGCTGTTACCGCTACGCTTTCAATATGCTGGCTCTATCTTCCGCTACGAGGCTCCGGGGCGTGCCCGTTATCGTCAACATACGCAACTAGGAGTTGAGCTGTTTGGCGGTGATTCTTTTGCTACCGATGCCGAGATTCTGCAACTGGCGTGCAATATGCTACACGAAATGCGTATTTCGCAGTATCGCCTTGAACTGGGACATATCGGGGTTGTCAGCGGTTTTATCAATCGTTTACATTTGGATAGCCATGCTATCCATCTGCTGCTCAGTTTGATGGAGCAGATTAGTCGTTCTGAAGAGGGCGAACGATTTGTGCAAGAACGCCTGGAAGCTCTCTATCCGCCAGATCCCTCGCTTGAGAAATTGACTCAAGTAGCTGATCAGGGTGTGCAGGCACGCTATGTAACGTCTTTGTTGGATGGTATCAGTGTCTCATTTGGTGATGACGATATCCGGCGTGAGATTGTTGAGCGCTTCCTGTGGAAGATGGGTCGTAGTGAGCAGCGGCGCCAGATCCTCCACGCTCTGGAATTTTTACGTGCGCTGCATGCTGTTTCTGGACCACCACCCGAAGTTTTCAGCGAAGTACGAGAGTTATTGGATCGCTATGGTCTTGATCCAGCGCCACTGACTGAACTCCAACAACTGGTGTCGATCGTAGAGCAGTGTGGTGTGCCGCGTGAGCAAATTGTGCTCAATCTCTCATTGGGCCGTGGAGTGAGCTATTATACTGGACTTGTCTTCGAGATTCATGCGCAAGAGGACGGTTTTGATGTCCAGCTCTGTGGTGGTGGGCGCTATGATCATCTAATGAGTACTGTTGGCAGTGCTCGAGAGTTAAATGCTTGTGGTTTTGCCTTTGGTGTGGAGCGTCTCCTGTCGCTGATTCCTCGTGAGACATTGCCCCCTATTGTCACGACACAGGCGCTCGTTATTCCTGTGAGTGCTCAAGATTTACCCTATGCTTTGCAGGTTGCTCACACTGCCCGTTCACTTGGTGTGCGTACTGAGGTGGACGTAGCTGATCATGGTGTGAGTGCAGGCTTACGGTTGGCGGCACGGCGGCAGATTCGTCTAGCGCTAATTGTTGGCGAGGATGAGCGACGTCAAGGAGTCGTGACCGTGCGCGATCTGGTCACAGGTGAAGAACAGGTGTCGGATGTTGAAGCGCTCACTTTGCGCACTCACAATACCCAGGATAAGGATCAGTGTCTATGAGCAGAAATGCGGATATGCGTCTGGCGTTGCCGAATAAGGGAGCCCTAGAGGCGGCAACATTAAATTTTCTTGCCGAATGTGGATTGAAGGTCAGCCGTAGTAATCCACGTCAATATCTGGCGCAAATCAAAAGTATGCCGGGGCTGGAAGTAGTTTTCCAGCGTGCAGCTGACATTCCTGAACTGGTGGAAAGCGGTGATGCTACTCTGGGTATCACTGGCTATGATATCTTAGCGGAACATCGAGGCTATGGTGAGGATGAGTCAGAGGATAGTGCAGATGGTGAAGATCCTACTGTGCTCGAACGTGATCTGGGCTATGGTGGCTGTCATCTCGTGATTGCCGTGCCTGAGACCTGGATTGATGTCAGTAATTGTGCCGACCTGTGGCATCTTTCCAGCTACTATCAGAGCCACAAAGGGCGTGGTCTGCGTATCGCGACGAAATATCCACGACTCACAACGCAGTTTCTGGAGCGTCATAATATTACTCATTGCAAAATATTTTCACCCCATGGTGCTCTGGAAGCGGCTCCATTGACCGATACTGCAGACCTGATTGTGGACCTTACCGAGACTGGCACGACGCTGCGCGAGAATCACTTAAAGTTGTTAGAGGATGGTGTCGTACTGCGTTCGCAGTCTTGCTTGATCGGGAATGTATGGTCGCTCAGTCAGCAGCCAAAGGCATTGAAGTTGACTGAGACAATGTTGGAATTAATTGATGCTCGTATGCAAGCACGAGATCATTCAATGCTGACGGCGTATTTGCACGGTGAAAGTATCGAGGCCATGCAACGCCTCTGTGCCAAATTGAATGAGCGATTGAAGTCTGGAGTTTCCAGCATCGAATTTCGTGTCTCGACGAGTGTGGAGCACGGCTGGTACACTATCACTGGCGTAGCTGGGATAGGAAAATCCGCTCCTGAATTGCTTGATACTATTGCTGTACTGCGTGATGCGGGCGCAATTCATATCAATGTCACGCCGCTCACCTATCGTTTTGGCGAAGAATCTATCAATGTACGCGCACTCCGAGGGCGCTTAAAGAGGTTCCAGTGAGCAATGTCGTCATTTTTGATCTTGATGGGGTAATTACCTCTGAAAAAGCCTACTGGGTAACGGCCGGACTGGTGTTGCATGAACTTCTCTATAGTCCGCGCTACTGGAACATCTCTGGAACTACAACCCCTTATCATCCTGCGACAGCGGCTGAAGAGTGTTTTCGCCTGAGCCATGAGACCCTGCCAGAAACAGTGATCCTGAAATTCAAAGCGCGTTCGATTAACTCCAACTGGGACACCTGCTACACAGCAGTATGTATCTGCTTGATTGACTTACTGGCAAAACTGCCTGACTGGTCTCCTCTGTTGCCGCTGCGTCCATGGGAAGCCAACTGGATAGCAGCATTCCGTCAGGCGTTGGCACAAGCAGAAGGACCAAGGACAATCTCAGTAGAGACATTCCGCCGTTTTGAGGCTTCAATTTTCCATGGATGTGTAGGGCTTGAGTTTATTAATCGTTTGAATCGCTATGCGAGCATAGTACTGGGCTGCCAAATCGAAGGAGTTTTTGCACGCTATAGTCCTTCGTGGAAGCTCTGTCAGGATATTTTTCAAGAATGGTACCTTGGTGATGAGCTTTATATGCAGGAGTATGGTCATGCTCCGGCGCAAACTGGCAAGCGTGGTTGTATCTATTTCGAACGTCCTTTGTTGCCAGTAGAGGAGCTACGGGCAACTCTAGAGACATTGTGCTCGCAAGGATATGTCCTGGCTGTTGCGACTGGGCGACCGGGGCAAGAGGCGATTGTCCCATTAAAAAATTACGGTTTATTAGAGTATTTTGACGAAGCGCGTCTTGTCACCCATGTTGAAGTGGCTCAGGCTGAAGCTAGATTAGATGGGCAAGGTAAGACTTCTTCTCTCGTCAAGCCACATCCTTATCCATTCTTAGTAGCAGCAGATCCTAAGTATCAACCTAATCAGCCTGTAAAGCTACATGGGAGCTTTGTTGTCGTGGGTGATACTCCTAGTGATGTGCATGGCGGTCGCGACGCTGGAGCTATTACTGTTGCTGTGCTGACAGGAGCACGTTCGGCTGAAGCTCGTAGCTTGCTGGAACAAAGCCAGCCAGACTTTATCGTGGAAGACGTGACCAATGTTCCTGCATTGCTGGCACGTATTGATGACTTAGCAACCATTCGGCGTCTGCAATTTAGCGAACGGGAAAAAGCCGAGCGACTCCTGCTGCGCTGGTTTGCCCGCCATATGGATTTACAGATTGAGAACCTCATCTTGATGCCAAAACCGGCCTCTGTTAACTCATTGGATGGCATCTATCGGGTTAACGGCCAAGAATACTTTTTCAAAACCCATATTGAAGGACATAATATTCTAGAAGAATACTATCATGCTGAAATGCTCTCTAATGCAGGGTATAATATCATCATGCCGCTGCGTACCATACATGAACAAGATCAGCAGATGGTGATCTATCCAGTTGTGCGCTGGCCCATTATGTTTGATTTGATGCATGTCGTTGAGATCGGAGGTAGTGCTCAGACCAAGATTGAGGTACTTGTTGCGGCTGAAAAGCGCGAATGCGAACGGTTGCTTGAGATCTACCAATCAACTCTGGTGGCCAGTACAGCAGAAGAGCATGCCAAAGCACCAATTCACCAGCTCTTCTGGCAGCGTCTAACTGGTGGACGCCTCTCCAATTTTTATGCAAGCGAACTATTTACTTTTCCTGGTCGGCAGGGTGCTAGAGGACAAGAACAAGGGCTAGTTTTCGAAGATCTCTTGCGCTACCGCTGGGTAATCAACGGTACTGCTATCGATGGAACTCTGTCGACGCTGGAAGATTTGATCGAGCGGGCAAAGGTTGTGCTCAATCCGTCTCGTGCAGGCATGACGGTGATCGGGCATGGTGATGCCCATTTTGGCAATGTGTTTTTGGAAAAGCAGACGAACTATCTATATTTTGATCCCGCCTTTGCGGGTCGTCATTCGCCAATTCTGGATATGGTCAAGCCTTTCTTTCACAATGTATTTGCGACCTGGATGTACTTCCCGCGTGAGGTTAGCCAGGATTTACAGATTAGCGTTGCCGTTCGTGACAGAAGCATTTTCGTTGAGCATAACTATGAGCTGACACCAGCGCGTCGGGCTATCCTGGATACAAAGCTGGAATATCTGCTAAAACCGTTGATCGCTCTCTTGCATGAGCGCGATGCATTGCCTACCGATTGGGAAGAAATGTTCCGTCTCGCTTTGATGTGTTGTCCGCTTCTAACTGTCAATTTGCTGGATCGTGAGAAGCGACCTACAGAGATCTGCTGGTTGGGTCTATCGCAGGCGGTGCAGATGGGCAATTTTGCGATTGGGTGGAACATATGATTGCTATCATTGATTATGGTGCAGGAAATATTCGCAGTATCGAAAAAGCACTGGAGCAAGTGGGTGCGCAGGTTCAGGTCACCGATGATCCTGCTATTGTGGCAAAAGCTCGGGCTGTTGTGCTTCCTGGTGTGGGTTCTGCTGGTGCTGCGATGGCTCGCATAACGGAACGTGGCCTGGACGATGCGATCCGTGAAGCAACGCGACAAGATAAGCCTTTTCTTGGCATTTGTCTGGGGATGCAGTTATTAGCCGATCACCACGCCGAAGGAGAGGTCGCTGGACTAAAGTTGTTTCGTGGTGAAGTGCGACGTATTCCCCATGGCCCCAAAATTCCACACATGGGATGGAATCAGGTTTCGCCTCTCCATGAGAATCTATCCATCTTTTCTGAGATACCGCCAGCATCATATTTTTACTTCGCACACTCTTATTATGTGGAGCCATACGATCAGAATGGTGTTGCTGCAATGACCAATTATGGCTCACCCTACTGTAGTGTTATTGCAACTAGTCAGGTGTGGGGAACGCAGTTTCATCCTGAGAAGAGTGGTGCGATTGGCTTGCATATGCTCAGGAATTTTGTGAAATGGATAAACGCATGATCATATTACCGGCTATTGATATCAAAGATGGTCGCTGTGTGCGGCTATATCAGGGAGATTATGCCCAGGTAACAACCTATGATACTGATCCTGTCCAGGTGGCATTGCGCTGGCAGGATGCTGGAGCGTCCTGGTTGCACATTGTTGATCTAGATGGGGCTGCACAGGGATCGCCTGCGAATGCTGATCTCATTGGACGTATTTGTGAGACAACTACACTAAGTATTGAGGTTGGTGGAGGCATGCGTTCTCTGGCCCACATTGAACAAATGCTTGGGTTGGGCGTAAATCGTGTCATCCTTGGCACCGTGGCAATTACTGACCGAGCGCTATTGCAGGATGCATTGGCTCGTTGGGGGCAGCAGATTGTCGTGGGGTTAGATGCACGCGATGGCTGGATCGCTATTTCCGGCTGGCGTGAGATATCAAAGGTAAAAGCTGTCACACTGGCTGCTGAATTATGCGAGGCTGGTGTGCAGCGTTTCGTCTATACCGATATTTCCCGTGATGGTGCTCTCACTGGTCCCAACCTGCCTGCATTAAAAGAGATGCAAAATGCTATTTCCTGTGCGTTGATTGCGTCGGGAGGAGTTAGCTCTCTTGCGGATTTACAAGCACTGGCAAGCCTAGGAGTGGAGGGAACAATTGTAGGTAAGGCGATTTATACTGGTGATGTAGATCTGGCCGTTGCCATTCGCGAGATTGAAAGGTTCTAAGATGCTAACTAAGCGCATTATCCCTTGCCTGGATGTGATGAAGGGACGGGTGGTCAAAGGTGTGAGTTTCGTAAATCTGCGCGATGCTGGCGATCCTGTCGAACTGGCGGCTTATTACAATCAAGAAGGTGCTGACGAAATCACTTTTCTCGATATCACGGCTTCATATGAAGGTCGTGCGACCATGCTTGATGTTGTGCGACGTACAGCGGAGCAGGTTTTTATTCCTGTGACCGTTGGTGGAGGGATTCGCTCAGTAGAAGATATCCGTGCGACTCTTGGTGCGGGTGCAGACAAAACTTCGCTCAATACGGCTGCGGTACAAAATCCTGATCTGATCCGGGCTGGATCTGAACAATTTGGAGCGCAATGTATTGTTCTAGCTATTGATGCTCGTTCTAATGCTGAGATGCCGAGCGATTATGAAGTATACATTCACGGAGGGCGAACTCCGACTGGCTTAGATGTCCTAGAGTGGGTACAGCGTGGTGTTGAACTCGGAGCCGGTGAAATTCTGCTGACAAGCATGGACCGCGACGGGACCCGACAGGGCTATGATCTGACACTCAACGCGAAAGTCTCGGCAGCTGTCTCAGTCCCATTGATTGCATCGGGGGGAGTTGGCACATTAGAGCACCTGCATGAAGGGTTTAGCATTGGTAATGCTGATGCAGTGCTAGCTGCCTCAATCTTTCATTTTGGTGATTATCGTATTTGTGATGTGAAGCAATATTTACAGTCAAAAGGGGTAACAATTCGACCGTGCTAAAATTTGATCGTCAGGGCCTGATCCCGGCAGTTATTCAGGATGATACTACCAATGAAGTGTTGCTAATAGCATTTATGAATGAGGAAGCTTTGCAACGTACGCGTGAAACGGGTTATGCTCACTTCTTTAGCCGCTCACGTAACAAAATCTGGCACAAAGGTGAGCAATCGGGCAATGTTCAAGAAGTGCGTAGTATCTTCCTCAATTGCGAAGAGAATAGCCTGCTGATACGCGTGGTGCAGCATGGAGGAGCAGCCTGTCATGATGGCTACAAGAGCTGTTACTATCGTCGCCTATTGCCCAATGATACCTACCAGACAATCGCAGAACGTGTTTTTGACCCTGCTGAGGTTTATCATGCTAAAGAAAAATCTAGCCCTGAATAAAAGTATTAGCCCGTTTGATATCTAGAAAGGGAGATTTTTTAGTAAAAATGGATAAATTATCTATCGAGGCACAACTGAAATTAGAGATGACTTTGCGTCAGCTCTATAGTGTGTATATCTATTTGCGTGATCATGATCTAAGTGAAAAATCCAACACATCTCGTCTGCTACATGAGAAGGATCATGACTATCTTGTTTCGCGTTTGGCAGATGAATTGCAGGAGCTGGCAGGGGTACAGAGTGGAGAACATATCCATACTGGCAGGCAGGATGATACGGTTCTGGAGGGAAGCCAGGTCAGCTACTGGCTCTTTTTGCTGGCAGTCACCAACAATCTGCTTTTTGACGAGTTTGCTCCACATACAGCTCTCTTAAAAGGTTATACCAGTCAGTACAGCGAAGATACCGCTGTCGAGCTGTGCCAGGAATGCTTGAAGCTGCTAACAACGAGCAGCTCTGTAGAGGTTGGACGCGGATTACAGACTGGCTTCTCTTTTGTCGGCTGGACTTGTGCAGTTGCAGGAATTAGCCTGCTTGCTCCTGCAGAATTTGATCTGGCACAGATGCGTCGTAAAGGCTTGGCGAATTAACTTCTCTTTGAACAACAAAAGGCATTGTTTGCTTTCTCATAGAGATAGAAGGGCCTCTAGGGACGCCAGTTATATGTCTTCTTGTGCACGCTGAGCATGTAATAATGCACGTAACGCATTGGCTTGGCCCAAGTTCCAAGCGGCTGAACGTATATTTTGTCCAACAATGGGGAGCGAGCTTTTCTGGGAGATAAGTGCAGCGCGTTCGCGCTGAATGATCTCGTGAATGAGTTGGCGATCACTAAGTTTCCAACCTCGCAGTTTGGCATACTCATGAAAGCGCATAACGCTGGCAAAACCCGCCTGATAATCCTCTTCTGCTCTATCATTATTCATTAGTGCATCTTGCATAATATAGCCTCTTATGACAATTAAGAAATGGAATAGCAATCTCTTATATGCTG
>Ga0206352_10156927_pt1 | contig 12315 bp, 2 predicted proteins | sample DielMetaTC5am5_FD_146434 | JGI IMG/M metagenome (GOLD analysis project Ga0206352, IMG submission 146434) | Corn rhizosphere microbial communities from Kellogg Biological Station, Michigan, USA - Diel MetaT C5am-5 (Metagenome Metatranscriptome)... | ecosystem: Host-associated > Plants > Roots >... | reverse complement strand
CGTGGCCAGTAATGGTACTGGCACCAGTGAAGCCCCATAGGATGAACCTTTCGGTCGTATGTTTCACAATGGACCTTAAGGCTGATTCCTCTTGCGGCCGCTAGATGTGGTGAAAACTTATTCTAGGGAACCGTGAGGATTCCTTTGGTGTGGGGGCCTCTCCTGCTGTCAGGTGTCTGGCCGGGTCTGCGGACTGTGTATTCCTAACTCCCATCGTTCACCTAAAATTCTGCCTGCGGGCTTATCTTAGGTTTGGACTTTATTCTGATTTCCTAGTTCACTGGAAGATGAAGTTTAAAGTCCCCACGCGGGGACGCGACACCCCTAGGCTTGGAAACCCTAGGAAGGACGTCACTCCCTAAGACACAAATTGTACTATGTGTCCGGAATGAGTGTTTCGATTCGACCACGAGTGTATAGTTCTGAGGTATACTATGACATACGGTCTTTACGAACTACTTTGCTCCTCCAAGAAGAGGGGGTGTGGTAAGGGTACCCTATGAAGAACTAAACCAGTTGGTTAAAGTCGGCGCACTCTCAAAGTGCACGTCAATAAGTGTTGACGTAAAGCTAAACGTGAATTAACGACTCACGGTCCTGTTATCCAGTCGAGAGTTCGCCTAGACAGAGGGCGGATGATTAAATTCAGCGCATATTAGGTTATGTAGCTTATCTTTGCTGGTAGACGACAGGTTGCGGATCACGCTACTTGGGCCTCCCCCTTGTGTCGATGTTACTAGAATTTCCTATGTTAGATCATGGGTTAGCTGGCACAATCAAGGCAGGATGTTGCTCATTTGAGTGGGGTTGTGTGATCCAATATGCCCCAAGTTTGAAATGTCATGCAGACAGTTAGAGAAACAAAGAAAAATTCTTCGGACATCAAACTAAATGATGATCTTCCGCGTTCATTCGCTGAAGACCAAGAGCTCAGATTTCCTCTGGAAATTTCACGCCAATTCGCGGAGCTCTTGTATGCACATAGCATTTTGCCGAATACAGTCATGCGACTGGCAGGCGAATTGCTTTCAAAACTCCCCGTCTTCGAAAGTAGAGTAAAAGACGGGGCATTCTGTTATCTGTCAGTACCTATTAAGTATGGACCGGTGACCGTAAGAGTGATTGAATGTCTGACAACTATTTTGTTGGCATTTAAGAACGATCGAATTACGGATACTCCCCAAGTGGAGACATTATTCGACTTATGGAGAGAACCGGTTATACTTTGTGAAGGTGCGACCGATCCAACCTTCGAAGAGGGGATAAGCCCTAGAAAGTTTTTCCTCAATCTTCGATATCCTGAAGAGATCAGCGCGCAAACTAGTGTGCAATCAGTGGTGTTTTGTCTAGCGGCTTTTCCCATGGTTGCTTTTAGGTGCGCGATGACTGAAGCCAAGTTGGAGTACCGTAATAATAATAACAAGGAATTTAATACTCTAATGGCGAAATTTCGTGATGAAAACCCAGCTTTTATGAGATTTCAGGGAGAAAATGTTTATATCCCCGAAACAGCTGCGGATGAAGTTGAATATATGTCTGACGTTCCGACTTGCCGAGAGGCAATGGATTGTTTTTTTGAGGACACTATTCTTCCGCAGTCTCGCTGGGAACGATGGAACCCATTGAATTGGAGACGAAGAAGAAGACAAGTTCCGCCTGTTACGCCTATATTACCACAGGGAAGAAATCAAGCATTTAGACATCCGTGGTATAGACGATGGGGTTGGGCTATTAAGAATTCTTATTTTTGGTTCTTCTTTTGGCAGTTTTGTAAAGGAATTGGTTATCTTGTTGGAGGTGTTACTCCCATGATGGCCTATATTTCTGTTTACAGTGCCTTGATCGGCTCTGCTGCCATTCCATTGTTTGGGATACCGTTTTTCGCTATCACCTTGACAGCGACTGGTGTTGCAATCTTTTTGGCTGTAACAATAGTCCTTTGGTGGTTTATGGCTTTTTGGAATACCAACCTTGGTCGAAAGACTAGGTTTGGTTTTTTCGCGTTCGGGCTGATCCTATGCATCTTCGTGATACTGCAGATCGGCCGACTTTGGACATTCTTACTAGATGCGCTTGTGCGATACGCCACGAAAGGCGCAGAATATTTTAGAAATAAGCGCAAGAAGGGGGATGTCGTTAAACAAACTGACGATGTGTTTCAGGAGCAGGGGTTTAGAGAATCGATTACAAGTTTTTTTGAATCATGTTCCGGAACTGTCGGTAATGGCATTAGCGTTGGCTGGGGTTATGTCCTCGAGTCACCTACTGTCGTCCTTGACGTGGCTAAAAATTTTTCAACTTTAGCCTTTTCGATCAAGAACGGTGCGGATTTCATGGTTATGTTAAGAAATGTTCACGAATATTGGACTGTGAAAGATTCCGACTTGTTGATTAGCCAAAAATTGAACGGCATGCGATACATTTCCAAGTTAGGTCAGCCTAAGCAAGGTATGTGGTTGTGGTGTTCTGTTGACAGAGATACTACTCTTGATAAGATTATGTCAAAGACTAGAGGACTCTATATAGTCACAAATCAAGCGTTTCGAAACGCTTGTCGTGAGAGATTATGGGATCCTGATAATGTCGACATGCAACGCTATGACGTCGCGGCTCATTTGGCACAGTATGCGAAACCAGCGTGTAGCACAGTGCAGAAGTTGCGTATGTTTAGGGTTTCTGATATAAAGTTTTTTGTCATCTTTGAAGAAGATGTCGACAGGTTCGAACATGATCCTTTCATGGGAAAGCCTGGAAGCCCGTTACATATGGTGATTACTCGCACCCCTGGTGAAAGAGTTTGTCGATTTGCCACGCCCGTTGCGCATTCGTTTTGGAACGGAACCATGTGGATATCTTCTCGGATGGACTCCGTTGTTGAGTCGAGTTACGAAGATAGCGTTTTTGCGAATGTTGTCACTGGTGGGACTTATGATTTTGCTAGACGAATGATTGATAAAGATCGTGAAATGAATCATAAGGAACGTAATCTTCAAATTGCTGAAGATCGGCTAGATCTAGAGCGACGTAGAACTGAGCATTCTATATCTATGGCAAATGAACGATCGGAAGGGCAACGTGCCATTCGAAATGCAAGCGCGGAAAACAGGAGGGTTCTAGCAGAGCAATTTGCTACGGACAATGATTTCTATAATGATCTTAATCGAAAGACTGATTATAAGAAAGAAGAAAGAGTTGTGCCTCCTGATAATGGTGCTGGCGTTGGATCTGGCGATGAAGAGGAAGCCCCAAAAGATGATGCGTCTTCGACTGAGGACGATGGAATTGTTTATCTCGATTATACTACAATGACTCAGTCTGAGTTACAAGGTTATATTGAAGATTGCGAGGCTAATGGTACCCCATATCGAATTATGAGGGGACCTCCTCTCGACGGGGATGGAGTCTTTGAGAATCAAGGGTTTAAGGACCTTTTTGACTCCGCCAAGTCTCGTGCTTCTGGAGCTCTCTCCATTTTGCAAGCTGACAAGGATTCGGTAGTAACCAATTCACATCAACGGCGCATTAAAGAAATAGCGCAAAATGTTGGATTGAAGCTACGAACAACCTGTAGAGAATGTTCTGATTTCTTCTCAAGGTATCGTTATTGGATTCTTGCGTCATTAGTGATCTTTTTCATCTTGGTTGTACTGCTACTTCTTAGTGTGCGGCAAGCCATGAAGAAAATCGATTACTTCAGAGCGAAGGCTGCTAAAGCGGGCAATAATGTTCGTGCGACTTTTTTGCGGAAAAAGAATAAAAAGTTGATTAAGCAATCAAAGCGCATGGAATTCTTTGTCGCGCCTGTAGCTAGACAATCTATTGAGCAACGTGAGCAGCAAAAAGACAATAGTTCGGTTACCATACCCTCTAGAGCTATCTCGCAAGAGATTTGGGAATGGGCTAAACGTCATGGCGCTGAATCTGAAGTCAAAGCTATGATCGCAGTAATGCCTGAAGAATTGATGTCAATTTGCTTTATCGCTAGAGATCCTAGGATTCAATGGCGAGAAGTCGGAGACGGCGCTTGTAGAGTGCATGCTGAAGTCGCAAAGGTTGAGAAGCAAGGAATATCCGCTGTGATTACTTCCTATGCTTTTGATCCGTCGACAGTAAGCAAGATGAAACAAGAGCTCGATCCCAATCACGATATCGTTCGTATATGGAAGTCTCTGGAGCCTGGTTCCGTTTCGACTGAGATTCGTAATCCGAATCAGTTGAAAGACTGGGTTGCAGAAAACGCTCCTGGTGAGCGAACTTCCCAGAAGATCTGGATTCTCACCCGTGGTCAAAAAGGGATTGGAAGAAATGTGCCTATTGAGGCTACAATTGAATTTATTCCTACCGCGGATGATAAGATCACAGTGAAAGGTATTGCCAGACAGTCTATGGCTCAAATGAAGATTCTGCCGCAAAATCCAATGATGAAAACTCATATGAAGGAAATGCAGGATCTGAAAAATGAGTACTTTGTGTCTAGGCCTTCCGATTATAAGCAACGTGAAGAGGCTTACGAGCAAAAGCGAAAGCAGCTCGAGATAGCCCATAAGAAGTTGGCTCAGGAAAAGAAGGCTTTAGAAGCGCAAAAGAAAAGGAAGGACGCCACTAATGATTATGGGAAGAAAGTTAGATTTGAACAAAGTAAACAATACTATCCCCAAACAGAAGTGGTGATCCCGCAATGCAAGAAAATGCAGGAAGCACAAAAACAGCTCTCGGAGCTTGTGCTTGTTGCCAATTCGCAAGCGACTACGGTTTATCGGCAGTCTAGAACTGTTGAGTGGTCTGATACGGTTAAAGAGTTGGAAAGCTCCTTGCTGGAATATGGTCAGAAGCTCGGTATTCCTATTGCCGAAGGAAATATGCACGTTCAGGTTTGTAGTCTAGTTGCTCAAGCAATGCAAGATCCTGAGATTCGTGATAATGAACAATTTGGCAGAGAAGTACTTGAGATATTTGACGCTGCTAGAAAATTGTCCGAGACGGTTGCTCCTGAAGTTCCAACCTTTTCGAAGCTTGAGCCTTCTCCTCTTTATCGTAAGATTGAAGAGAAGTTGGAGGCTATTAAGCCTAGAAATGGAATTGTTCCTCAAACTCTGCCCTCTGCGAAGTGGGCTGATAGAGTGTTGGACGTCGGAAGTGAGCCTGGAAAAATTCTTGCTCATTGCATTGGTGTTAATGGTCTGTTGCTTTTAAATTACCACTTTCTTGAGTGGTGTTACATACCTGAGAAAAAGAGATGTATGATGTATGTCAGCAACAACTATAATGTTGGGGGATGGGTCGAGTGGGACCCACATGATCCCAAACAGATGTTGAAATTTCATGAGGATGGAATTGCTATACATCGACCTGCACACCTGTCTAGTATGCCCGAGTTCGAACCTGCGGAGATGCCACAACATGAGTATACATGGTGCACTGTTCTCACTCGAGATAACGATTCTCGCAATTTGGTCTTTCGGACGTATGTTTATCGAACTGATGATGTTATACATTATATGTCCGACAATCAATTTGGAATGTGTATGAGCGCAATTACCAGTCGAGATTCTAGCAGAATCGTATATGGTTGCCATTACGGTGCTATTGCTGGAACCACGATGTGTCAAGGTTTTGCGTTTACTATTCCAATCATTGCGCAGTTACAAGAGTTTGCCAAACTCGGACCTTTCAGGCGACAGGGTATTGAGCTTCCTTCTTTTGGGGTGGAAGTTATAAACCCTTATGTCGTTTATGATGCTTTTGGCATGAGTATGAAATGCGTGAAACCGCAAAGCTCATTAGCACATGAACGCAATTTCGTTCCTGGCTATATACTTGCGCCTCCATTTACTGGAAAAAGTGTGTTGGCCAAGACGAATCCTGATTGGTTCATGGACATTGATAATGTTCCTGGATTGCCTCACGTGTCACGCGACGAGATGTCCTTTGAGTGCGATGTAGATTTCTGGAGAGATTATCACCAAAAGGCTTATCTCATTGCAGTGAAGCATGGGAAGTTTTTGCTTGCCTGGATGCCACTTCCTGGTTTAAAGCCAGAGTTTGTGTGGATCAAGAGTACTCGTTGGTACGATGCCTTTAGAGACATGACCATCGTTGACTGGAAAAAGCCCCAACAGGCTTTCCGAGCTGAAGAGATTTATGCTTGGGCTATTGAAAATGGCGTTCCCGTCAAAAACGAATGGAAGGTCGCCGAGTTTCTTGAATCCGCCACTAGACTTTTGCCAGATGCAGTTCCTAACCCGTTAGAAACGTCTGTTATGCAGACCGTATTGTTAAAAGATTTTAAGGGTGAGAAACCCGCTCCTTGGGTCGAATGCGTGACTGATGCTAATCATTTGCGCTCGTCCTTGACTCAAGACGAATTGTTTGGAAGATGGTGTGCACAAGATGCGCAACAGCAAAGCAAATATGTCAAAAGATCCGATTATTTGCCTGCGGTGCAAACTATACGAGCTTTTAAGAAGCAAACCGAGGCAATGAGAGGAGGACCTCCTGAGTCTATTCCGAAATTTTTTGGGGAGCGTGATTTGTCTGATACGCAAATTCTCGCTGCTGAAATGATTTTGCATCTTTGGATGAAACAAGATGACCTGACTTATGGTCAAATATCCAAAGAAGAAGCAATTTTTGGAAATGGAAAAGGAATTTCCTCTATGGATTTCACTACGGCGATGGGTCCTGGTCTTGAGATTTTATACAAGAATTTGAAAGATTTTATTGAGGGTGATTACCCCTTATTGTCATTTCTTTGTGATCTCGATTGGGATTGCCTTGTCGCAGGAACGCCTATTGCTTGGAGCGTCAAGGGCGCTTCGAAGGATGAGATGCGACACATTTCTAAGGTTCTCGATGAAAAGACTAGACTGATGAACCCTGACGCGAAGATATTGACTATTCGAGCTAAACGTTTGTTTGGAGCATTTTTGCTTAAGGTTCAAAAACTGGATACGACCATGAAGGATACTTTCTTCACTGGAGGATTTTCTATATTCCGTCTGGGTTGGTATCACTTGTTCAAGTTTATTTCTGACAATTTTTCGATCATTCCTGATGATCAAGATGTTGAGAAATGGGACAAGTTGTGTTACCCGTTCTTTACCTACTGGAATACTATCCAGATGATGATGCTTGCCGAAACGCCTGAACATAAACGATTAATTTTGTTGCATTTCGACAGCAGTCATCAATCTTCATGGTTGCTTGGTCCACTTGGCCAATTTTGGAAAGTTTCAAGAGGATTTGCTTCCGGGAAACTGGAGACTTATATCTTCAATTGCATGGGTCAAGCGCGTTTATTGATATATACTTATATACTTAGCGTGCCCGAGCAGTATTGGAATTTTGCTGACTTCAAGCGCGCAATAAAGCTTAAGGCTTGCGGAGATGATACTCTGCTACGCTCGCTTGCTATTGACGGCCATTTGGTTACTGCAGCCATGGTTCGAGAAACCTATAGACGATTTGGTTGGAATTGTTCATACAACCGAAAGGACAATCAACCAGCGAAAAACTTCACAGACGTGTTCTTTATGGGACATCGGTCAATTGCAGTTGAGTACAAGGATGGAGAGGAGAACACTGTTCTTCTTTTGCCCGCATTGCCCGTTGGTAATTAAGAGCAATTGTAGAGTGGAGGAAAAAGAAAAATTCCACTTTTATGGACAGCCTACAGGCCGCTTATGCATGTATGGTGAAGGCTTTTCCTTTCAAGTGGTCAACTAATGACGAGGAAGTTGAGGTATTCGGAATGGCTGTGAAGTATTATCTGGATGCCAAGAAAATGGTTTTAGAGACCACACTGGTCCAAACTCAACCTCAACTTATTGAATTGATTAATTCCTTGCCTGGAGTTGAGTCGTGCTTTGAGCTATATTTTGGAGGCTTATGGCCGAAAATGCTCTATAGAGACTCCTTACAGAAGAACATGCACGGGCTGCAGTGGCAGTCCGAGCAAGGAATTAGAGGTCCTGACACGATTACGCGACATTTTAATAATAGTTATGACGTGTATTGGGATTCCAATCTTCAAGAGCCTTGTCTACTCTTAAGGGGTAGGCCTATTAAGTCAAAACGATTCCAATTTATGAGAGGAATGATGGCTGATTTGCCTAAAGCACCTTATTATATCGTTCGTAGTGGTAAACGATACTTGGATGAACAAGTTAAAAATCGCTACCCTGATAAGTTTATAATTCCGTCTTTCAAACGCAATCATCGTGATGTTACGCCAGAAATGGCGGTCGGAACTATGAACGTTTGGAATAAGGCTAATTTGATAACGGCTATACGAGAGAATAAGTTGTTGTTGACTCCTAACCTAATTCCAGATTTTGAGCCTTTGGGGATCATAGTTGCGAAGGATTCGCAGCTACATCATGACCCCCCTATGGTACAGAAAGTGACTGAAGAAATACTTGAAGTTTCTCGCGCAAGGGGAATAAAAGAGTATACGCCTGAAGAATTTGCTAAAGATTTGGGATTGATTCCCAAGAAATGGCATTTCTTTGGTGATAGAGTGGGGTGGATAATGCCTCCCAATGCTCAGTATTTCCAAGAGCAAATGAGTCAACAGGTTGCTGAACCAGATGATTGGAGAGCAGTTGACCATGCGATGGGAGTGATTCATAACGGCTATGTAGTAGCCCCTCCCGGAACTGGAAAGAGTACTTTGGTCGCTAAGTATCACGAATACTTTGTTGATATTGACCATGTTGATGGTCTCGAGAAAGAGTATGTGAATCTCATGTCTGACCCCAATCGAAATGTAAACGGTCACGCGCAGAATTACGCATTAACCGCTTTGATGGCCGCCGATGCTCAACACAAAGTGTTGCTCTCGTGGACCGCAATTGATGACGTACCTCCTCTGTGTTACTGGATAAAGGACAGAGAGTGGTACGAAAAGATTGCGGAACAAAGGGGCGACCCTATGATTGTTGAATGGGCGAGACAGAATTTCGAAAAGGCTCGAAATGATTTGTGTTTGATTATAAAGGGTTTGCCTGCTCCACTAACCAGAAATTGGTATAGCGAGCTTACGCAAAATGCGGTACGAAATGGGAACATCGTGCCTGACGTTTCTGCGACTGCTGAAACGTATGAATTGTTCCCCAATCTTCGAAGTGAATTCTTCGAAGAAACAAAATAAACAGAATCCTCAGCGAAAACTTACTCCCTCCCAAATGGAGGAGGCGAGTAAGAAGCTGGCTGCGAAGGCTGCCAAGATGCAGTCTAGGGCAGATAAGTATAAAAATTTGTCAGCTGGTACCCCTGTTAAGGCGAAAGCCAAGAGTACCACTGCGAAACCCCGAGTAGTTAAATCTGCTGGGGCTTCACCTAATAAGGAGCTAAAACCTCCTTCCACCAGGAAGAGTGTCCCGTTAGATGCTGCTATATCCAAACAGCTTAGAGAGCTTAAGCAGCAAGTTGCCGCCGTTGATAAGACGTCGAAGAAACATGCTGCTGTTGCTAATCAGGCCCTCGAAGCTCAGAAAAACTTGAAAAAGCAATTAGATAGTTTGAGACATAGCAAGCCTCTTCCGAGATCTCCGTTAATTAGTTCTAACGTAACGCGAAATCAGCGTGTTGATGACGGTGATAGCGCGCGAGTTAGCCGCAGTAACGCTTCGAAAGAAACTAGAACGGAATACGATCGGTATGTTGAAGCTGCAATGAGGGCGGAGGCAGAGAGTAAGGGTGAGACCTTCACTGTTTCTAAGCCTAATTTAGCTTCTCCGTTGAGAGCTACCACTACTGCCGCTATGCCTGGTGTTTTTATGAAAAATTTTGCTGGAAGAAAGCCACAACGCAAGGCTTTTAAATCCGGTGGAACTGACCATTTAGTGCTTTCAGCATTTGGTTTGCTTGAGGACTTTAAAGTCCCTTCAGGAACAGTTCCCGGTGAAGCCATCTTTCGGCAACAGTTGAATCCATCAAATTGGTTGAGTACAGAATTTTACATGGAAGCGATGCAATTTGAAGAATGGAAGATTCATTCTCTTTCCATTCATATTCAGCCTTTGGTTTCAACCATGACAAATGGCGCTTTTCTGGGGTTCTTTCATACGGACCCAGACGACGAGGAAGCTTCATATGAGACACTCCCGTTAGGTTATTCACATGAGAATGCAAGAACGTTTAACGTTGGAGTGCCGTCTTTTGTCAAATACCCAAATTCAAAAAGATCCGAATGGCTCTATACAGATGCTGGAACATCTGGTGAGCCTAGGACATACAGTGCTGGTTTTGCCATCGTACAGTATATGGGTGGCATTACTGACCTCACGGTACTGGATTCTTATTTGTGGGTTGTTGGCATAAACGCTGAGATTGAGTTTAGAGGAAGACGCCTGAAACCGATTAGTGAGGTTCCTTTTGCGGAAATAGTGGTCGGCGACCCTTCTGCCTTTCGAGGTAGACGGTCGCAAATGCCGGCGACGGTTTCGTTATCGTCGTTTTTCCAGGGAGCAACAATCGATTACCAGAAAAATTTTGGCGTTACAATTTCTCCTGCTGGAAACGTTGAGTTTGATCTTGGTCAGTGGTTTGGTTCTAGGTTCTACATTGGTATGGATATTATAGTAGATGGGACTGATGCCATAGCTCAAGTCGGCGACATAGGTAAAACGACTGATGGTTTGACTACAGTTGAGTCTGAAACGGCTAATATTACTGTCGATCCGATTGACGCTCAAGCGTTTTCTTGGTATGCTATTGTGACTCCGGTGGCCTTAGCCGCCCTAGCCTCCATGACTTTTGGATTGGAGGGAGTAGGAACTGGAGTTATAGTTACCGCTGCAAAACTCCTTCTCAGTGTTTTACCTCCAGAGGTTGAGACGCTTGATGAAGCTCATGAGGTGTTGTCTACGCGTTGTCTTGACGCAGACAATGGAATGCTTGATCATTTCAGAATGAGGACGACCGCGAGGTTGACCGGCCCCAGGAGACTTATTTCAAGTCCTGGGTCTGACGTTCCTTATCGTGACGCAATTATGGGTGGTATCTATGGTTATTTGGGTTCAAATAAATCCATAGCTGGAGTTACATCCTGGAAACCCTTTTTGGAGAGCGATTATGTAGTAGCAGATTATAATTTTCAGTTGGATAAAACTTCCGGAATTTTGTCTTTTGACTTAACTTCGGAGAAGAGTTCTGCTTCGCTCACTTGCGTTACTTTGCTTGTTGAGTATTGGTGGCAATCAGCTGGTTCTTTTAACAGCTCGGTTGGAGTGACTGTTACGGGTCCTATTGAGGATTCATACAATGACGGAAGTCCCGCTAATAATATTACTCGAGTTGAATTTCATGAGTATTACTCGACAGGCCCTGACCAAACTCGTTTTGGTCCTGGACATTATACGTTCGATATTAGTATCAATAACCTTTTAGTGGTTCCTAACACTAGAACATTGATCATTGCGAACGTTGAAATGATCATGTGGGGAGGAGATGGTATTGCCAGAGCTACGCTTGGCTCGCATCCTAGTTATCAAATGTATCGAAAGAAAGTTGAAGCTAAGATAGGAGGAGCTAAGAAGGCTTGTTTGAGCTACATCCCCAACGAACCCGAGTATTCCAACGCCTTAGTTGCGAATGTCTTTTCACAGAATGCTGGTTCGTGGGACATTCCTGCCGGACAGGATTTGCTGCTGAGCAATTTTGAGGAGATTACCTCGTATGGTATTAAGACCACGTTGTCTGAGGCTGGAGTGAATTTCGAGTTGACTGACTCGCAAAGTACTCAGCAGCTCAAACAGATTGTGTTGTCTATTACGTGGCGTGCCATTTATGGTGGCGGCGTGACAACCGGGGGCGCCTCTGCCTCGTCTGAACCGTCTGGTCAAATAACGACGCATTCTGGCATTAACTATTATAGTAATGACGGAATTACGACCTTCGGTTCATATGTGAAGGTCCTTACTTCAAATGAGGCTGGTGGCTTTAAACCCGGTCTTTACCATATTGCTCCCAGAATTTCTGTTACTGGCACTGATGCCCATATCTATAAAGTCGCATGGTCAATTGCATTTTATCCGCACGACGTGGCTTTTGATGGGATAGACCATATGGTTGCAGAAAGGCGCAGGTCTGTAGAATTGTCTTCCTTAAAGAACAATCATAAATCCAGCCCTACATTTCTAAGAAATTGATCTGATTTCTTTGGAATTTGGGGAATGGTGTGATTACAATTAGTTCCTTTTGACTTTTTTGGAACCGGTTATTAGTGATTACTAGATTTGGAGTACGTTCGTCACTACACGAGATATGACCCCTGGGGTTGAAATTCCCCTTGGTAACATACTCGACGAGCCG
>Ga0206352_10054491_pt1 | contig 13047 bp, 1 predicted proteins | sample DielMetaTC5am5_FD_146434 | JGI IMG/M metagenome (GOLD analysis project Ga0206352, IMG submission 146434) | Corn rhizosphere microbial communities from Kellogg Biological Station, Michigan, USA - Diel MetaT C5am-5 (Metagenome Metatranscriptome)... | ecosystem: Host-associated > Plants > Roots >... | reverse complement strand
GGGGGGTGTTTCATGTGCAACATCATAGAATTCCAATGCTATGGTTGTGAAGAGGACCTTCTCCTAGCCCATCGCAAACACTACCACCGAAATAAATGGCTCACAAGACTACAAACAATACAATAATGTACATGTTCTAAGGTGACTGGAGTTTTATGCCGTCGGAGATACTGGTTTTGTGTGCCCAGGTTTGCCTACAATGGCTTTCTTCACTTTTGCGAGTTGGTGTTTTACCTTCGATCCCACGCCAGACAATAGGCTATATTTTTTACGTGTCTTCTGGGCTGCTCCTGGTGCTTCAGTTTTTATTGCTGCTTCATCAGTTAAATTCTTAGTTCCCTCTATGTCCTTTATCTTCTCGTCATAAATCTTCTCTTCTGCATCAGCCTTTGGACTTTGTTCTTCATCTGTGCTGAATTCTGGCTTGGTTACGTCCACAAAGTTTTCTTCAGCCTCAGAAGCTTCTCTGGGTGAAACTACATTGAGATCACGTTCCTGGACCTTTGAATCAAACAGTTCCTGGTCTTCATTGGATGTTATGCTCACTGTTTGCTGAGGACTTTCAACTGCTTGCTGAGGTCTTTCAACTGTCTCATGCACATCCATTTCTTGGGTCAGAATCTCTTTCTTGGCCACAAGTTGCTGGTCTCCTTCATCAGTCTCTTTAGGAGACTTTTGCTCAGTACCATTGTCCTGGTGTTCCTGAAAATTAGATTCCCCTAATTTTTCTGGCTTCATTTCAGTTTCGATGTCAGCAGCTTCATCTTGCTTATCTTGGTTGATCTGCATGTTTGGACCATCAGCCTGAATTTCGACTGCTGTTGGAAAGTTTTCTTCAGATATTTCCTTTTCATGGGCCAAAATTGCCTGACTGTCACAAACTGGTTCGGTAATTTGAGTTTCTAGCTCATTAGATTTTTCTTCAGGCCTTGTTATTTTCTGCAGATTTATATGTGAACTTTCTACAATCTCTTTAGAAACTTCATCTTTGGTTGTGTTTGCATGCTGGTCCTCTTCTTTCTTATCTACTTCTTCATTCTCCAGTTGAATATCAGTAGAATATGTGGCCTCAACTCTGGCAGATTCAGTGGGTTTTGTAGACACAGGGTTTTGAGCACTTGTAGTATCGCTAGATAAGTCATTCGCGTCAGTCATTCCTGATTCTGTCAACAAAGGTGCTTGCTCAGAAACTACATCAACACTTTTGTCTTCAGGTAAAGGTTCAAGCACGAGCCTTGATTGTCCTTCTCCTAGAGTATCGTCTTGGGGAGCCATTGTGTTTGTTGAGTCATTCAGGCTGCTCCTCAAGCTTCCATTTTCATTTTTTGTTGATACCTCCATTTTTTCCTGACACACAGTACCAACTGTTCTGTTGTCCAGCACAACACTCGAAATATCAATATCTCTAGTTACCATTTTTGTAGAAACACCAGCTGCTTCTTCTGTCTGCAATTCACCAGAAATTCCATCCTGGGGATTGTCTTGGTATGCTGGTATTTCTAAAGCACGAGTGTTCTTTTTGATATCCTCATCAATTTCAATTGATCTTTCTGTGTGCAGCTGATCATCACTTTGTTCTTCGACCATTTCCTGTGTTTCTTCAGAGCATTTAACTTCATGTTTTTCTTGTTCAACAAAGGTGGGATTGTCATCCACCTTATTTTCTGTAGGAAGTGACCCCAGACTTTCTTCTTGTTCAGAAATGAACGTGCAGCTGTCATCTTCTGTCGCTTCACCTTGCTTCCTTGCAGCCTCAGATTCTGAATCTTCATTTGCATCACTGCTCTCTTTTCCCAATATTAGATTCATCAGAAAATGGGAGACAGGTAATTCTTGTTGAACTTCTTTCTTAGCCTCTCCAAATTCTGTATCTTGCATGTCATCTTCATCCTTTTCTTTTAGAGTTTGATTCTCATCTCGTATGTCCTTTTCATCCTGTTCATTGGGAATTTGATTCTCTCCTGGTTCAGTTTGAAGGAGCTTCTCTGATGAAGGCATCTCTCTTTCTCTTTCCTCTAAGCTGAGCACCTTTTCAGCGGTGTTGCCATCCTGTGCCTGATGTCCAGGAAGGTCAAGATTGAGGTTTTCCATAGTGTCGTTCACACTTTCTTCCTTTGATGTTGTAATTACCAATGGAACATCAATATCCCTTCCAGTGTCAGTAAAGGTCTTGAGACTTCCGTTAGACGGTGCTCCATCAGCTCCGCTAACCTTGTCAGTAATATCTTCATTGAACGTTACTGCTTCAGTGGCTGCTGTACTAGTCTCTGTTTCCTCATTTGAAGCAGTCTCTTCAATCTTGTCAAATGAATTTCCTTCTGTTTCAAGTTGCAGAACATCATCTGCAGTAATTTCTTCTTGACATTGTTCTGTTTGGTTTATATCCGCGCCAGATTCATCATTTATTTCTTGCATAGCTTCAGTATCTACATCATTTTTCTCAGACATTGAAAGCTTTTCATCTTCAACCTTGTGATGACTGCTTGAGTCTTCAACATTGTTCTGTATGGATGATTCTACAGAAGGTTCAGAAGTGAAGTCTGGTCCTTTGTTTTCTCCTATCTCTTCAATTTCTCTAGGATTTATACTTGTATTGTCATGGATTATTTCTTCGCATAGAGATGTTGTATCATCAATTTTAGCATCCACATTGTATGGTTCATTGGAATGCGGTTGAGGTGACTCTTCCTTTTCAGAATTTGTCTGTAATTTATCATGACAAATAGCATTGTCTTCATGTATTTCTTTACTTTCTTCTATTTCATCTGCGATCTCTTTCTCTGATGCTTGAATGATGTGAACAGGATCCTCTTCTTTTCTAATTTCATCAGTTGTTTGGCCTTGTTCATTAGTAGAAGTTTTTGATACTATATCAACATTTTCTGCATTCTCCTGTTCATCTTTGTTATCATTTTTGGCAGCATCATCTTCTTCAGTTCCTTCACTTGTTTCCTTAATGTTTTCAACCTTCATAGCCATAATGCTTGGGGTGGATTCCTTGGATATATGTAGGGCTTTATTCTTGAGAATCTCACTATTGGCTGCCTCTGTTTGTTCAACCTTGAATGCATCATTGTCTTTTGTGTTGTTTGAAGCTCTGTTTTCGAAATTCTGGTACTCCACTAGTGGTTCTTTGGCTAAATCATCCCTCTTGTCTTCATGTTTCTGTTCATCTACCTGAAGTTCATCATTCTGACTTTCAATCTCCTCAACTTCTTTCTGCTTTTGATCTGAGTCAATCTTTTGCAGAGCCTCATCTTGTTCCAAAATGGATAAGGCCTCTGTCTCACAACTTTGTTGTTGAAGTGCTTCTACATCACAATGTTGCCTGCTATCGTGATCACTGATTGGCTCACTACTTTTCGTTGTATCATCCTTTTCTATAGTATCTTGTGCTGCCTGAGGATCATTTTCCAATAAAGCCTGTGATGCTTCTGCAATGACACCTTCTGTGAGAATCCACATGTCTACATCTCTATCTTGGACATGAGTTTCGTTCTCTCCACTACATTCACTTATCATTTGGCTTGAATTATGTTCGGTTCCAGCATCTGGCTCTTCTTTGACTTGATGGATACTGTTTGAAGCCTCTACTGTATCATTGCCATAAGTTTGAACATTATCTTCATCAATCATGTTCTCACTTCTCCGAGTTGTTAAAACAGTTTCAGACAAATCACATGGACCGTCCTTTAGTTCTGCTGACTTCTGTATTTCATCTTTGATTCCGTGTGCCAAAATGATATTGTCAGTTTCATTCCCCATCGTTCCTTCATTTGATTCTACATGATGATCTTCTGGTGTTTCTCCATTATATGTTGGAGTTTGTTCCTCTGAAACAGCAATATTGGATTGATCTCCTTCATTAATGGCTTCAGCGTGCTTCTTTTCCTCTGTTGCTTCCAAGTCATCCATTCGCTGAATATCATAAGTCGGTTCTACTGTTGCTATTTTATTGACTGAAGCTAGTTTCTCTATTGCAACAGCTTGGGTTGTACGAAAGTCTTCTTCAGCTTCAGTGGCATCGACACCCTTGATTTCTTCCACTGGTTGCTCTTGTTTAATGGCAACAGGTGGGTCAATTTCTCTTGCAACAGAATCTTCTGTAGTCCTTCTAAGGACGACAAAATTGCTTTGGTCTGAGGTTTCTTCTGTCTTCACAAGCTGGCTGTTCTCATTGTCTTTGGATAATTCTACCTGTTCTGCTGGCTGGGCATATGGATCTGGATCACTTTCCAGTTCATTCCTTTCTTCAGCTGCATTATCAGGAGTGGCAATATTACTTTGCTTGGAGGCTTCAGCTTCAATTGCTTTATTGTCTTCCACTTCTGGTAGTTTGTCCTCATGAACCTGCTGATTATCAGCACTTGGTTCACCGTCTATTTCTGGCTTCTCAAGGGTAGAAACTATGTCTTCTTGCTGATCTCCAGGCTCTATGGCTTCAATGTCTCTTGTTTCTTCTGTTAAACCCAGTTCTTCCACTTCTTGGACATCAGGAGTTGTTTCACTTCTTGGTACTTGGTCTGCCTCTCCAGGAATAGGAAAGCTATTGATATCTGAGAATTCATCAGTTTTGTCATCTTCGCTGTCCTTGATTTCTTGAGATGTCAGATTCTGCACTTCCTGTGTACTAAAAGATGGTTCTGTTACTGCTGTATTTTCTTCTGTTGGAGTAAGCTCATCAGAAGCAGAGTCATGGGTCTCTCCTGGATGTTCCGTTGTGTCAGCGCTGACTTCAACTGATTCTAGCTCATGAACAGGTTCAGTACCAGCATGTGGGGCATTTGGTGTTGAAGTATCGTCTTCAGTGTGTTCTTTTATATTTGCATCACTACTATCATGAGGGACTGCTTCAGTCTCCATGGTTTCCGTGTCCATCTTTTCTGATGTATAGTCACTTGATACCATACCATCCTCTGTTTCAATTGTTCCTGTGTCCTTGTTCTCTTCTAGATCTGTCTCATGGAAAGATGATGTATCAGCAGTTGCATCTGTTTCTGGAGCTGCTGCCTCAGCAAGAGCAGTATTACTTTTCACAATTTCGGTGTCCTCAGTTTCTTCTGCTAACTGTGAATTGTCTGCTTCGGTGTCAGAACTTGGTTCTGTTGATGTGAACTCCTCAGAAGAAAGAGTGTTAGATGAGACAATTTCTTGAAATTTATCAGCTTCGGTTTCCTTGAGTTTGGCAGATTCTTGATCCTGAAGTTGTTGGTGATCAACATCTGGTTCAGTGGTTGCATCTTCTGGGACAGACTCAGAGGCAGAGATTGTTTTTTCCTGAGAGGTACTTTGACATTTTTTGGCTTCTGTATCATTACCTTCAATTGATTCTGGTTTCAGACCACTTGATATTCCTTCTGTTGTTTGCTCCTCTGACTGAGCAGCCAGATCACTTTGGTGGGGGTTTCCGTGCATTTCTGTGGCTTCAATGTTGCTCACCTCTGTTGATTCATGCAATTTGGTTGTGTCTGGATTTTCTTCTTGACTTGGTATCTGAAAGACAGTAGCATTCATTTCAAGGGATGTTTCATTCACTTCATCAATTTGAGTGTTCTTTATCTCCTCTGATCCCAGTTCCTGCACAGCCTGTTCAGGTGGCTCGCCTTCAGGGACATTGCTTCCTTCAGATGAATCCCCAGCAGAAGCTGTGTTGCTTGGGTCAGAGATTCCTCCAGATATTATATCTTTGTGACTATCATTTACTTCTGAAGATTCTGTGATGTTCACTTCTTGATTGTCAAAACTTGTTTCACTTTCTTTTATATGATCTTCTTGAGAAGGCTCCTCTGAAACACAGGTATTGCTTTCTCGAGGAACTGCTTCAATTTCAGTGGGTTCAATTTCATTTGTTTCCGTTGCTGATTCTGTCTGCTGTATCTCACTTTCCTTTGTATTATCTTCTCGAGCTGAATAATCGAATGGTGCATCATTCCTCTGATCAGAAGCTTCCTCTGATTCAACAGGTTCTATTCTCTCTGTTTCTTCTCGTTCCAGCTCCTGTTTATGCATTTCAACGATATCCTCAGTCTGTAGCACATTCTGTTCAATTGCGTCATCAACAATCGCCACATCAGAGACTTCTGCAATATTCTCAGCTATGTTTTGCTTAGTTTCTTCTGTTGACTCTGCATCATCTACTTCTTGACTACCAAAACTTGGCTCATCTTCTGTCAAATTATCTTGTACTGTGTCCTCTGAAGTAGATATTGTTTTTTCATGGTAAGTTCCAGTGTCCTTAACTTCAACTAAATCTTGTTCAAGAGTTTGATGGATTTCACCCTTATGTGGTTCATCTGCTGTTGAATCATTTTCTACTGCAAGTTCCTTGGAATGAGTAACATGGTCAAGTTTGGTGATTTCTTCAGCTTCAGTGGCTTCAATGTCCTTTAGTTCTGTTTCAGTCACTTGTGGTTCACTTGTTGCTGTAGCATCTTCCTGAGCTAGGTCATTGAAGATAACAGCATGAGTCTGGTTAGAAGCTTCATCCGTTTTAATTTGTTCCAACTCCTGAACTGGTTGTATATCTATTATTGGTCCACTCTGCAGAACATTATCTCGAACTAGATATTCTCTGCTGCTCATGTTGGTGATCTCATCATCTTTGCCATCTTCAGGGCCATTGATTTCCTCTGGTTCCACATGATGTGCATGTTGGATTTCAGAACATGGCTCTGAGGTTGCTACATGGTTTTCTGGAGTTGTCTCCTCAAAAGCAACACTGTTTTGTTGCATTTCTGCTTCAGTATTGACTGCTTCAGCATCTCCTACTGATTCCCGGCTTTGTTCTTGAATATTTACAGGTGGCTCTCTCGTTTGTGCATCATGTTCTGGAATTGTGTCATCAGGGACCACCATGTTGCTCTTGTGCTCAGTTTCATCAGTCTTTACATTCACCAGGCCATCAGTTTCTTCAGCAGATTCTTGGTTCAGCACTTCTTGAGCATCGACCCCTGGCTCATCAGACTGTTCAGATTTATGCACCTCTTCCTGCAATACCTCTGCATGTATCACATCAGCTTGTTGACCAAGTTGATCTACTTCTATCATCTCAGGCACCTCTTCCTGCAATACCTCTGCATGTATCGCATCAGCTTGTTGACCAAGTTGATCTACTTCTATCATCTCTTCTGTAGGTTCTACAACACATGTGTCTTCAGAAAAGCTCTCTTTGTGGTCAGGAAGGATAACACCATCTACTTTAACTAGTTCATCTGTTTTTGCATTTCCATCGGTAGTATCTGGAATGGCATCAGAGATGTCCAGATTGATCTCAATAGAAGTTTGAATTCCAGAAGGTGCTTCGGTTATTACATCAACATCAGGAGTGTTGGCCGTGCTTGCAGGTTCTGTGTTCTCAGTTGCATTTTCTGGTCCTAGATCATGGTATTGTTGACCTTCTTTTGTTTGTCCAATAGCTTCTTGTGTGTCTTCCTGCACTGTGTTATTTGTAGCAATTAAGTTATATTGATCTTCTGGAACTGCATCCTCAAGAGCAACACTGCTTTGTTGCACTGGTGCTTCAGTATCAACTGCTTCGGCAACTTCACTTTCTTCTACAGTAGCTTCTCTTTCTTCTAATGATTCCTGGTTCTGTGCTTGAATATTTACAGGTGGCTCCCTTGTTGTCGTGTCATATTCTGGTGTTGTCTCCTCAGATGGTGGCATGTTGCTCTGGTTGCCTGTTTCTTCAGTCTTTTCATTCACTGGGTCATTGGTTTCTTCAGCATAATCTTGATTCAGCACTTCAAGAGCATCAGTTGCTGGCTCATCAGCATGTTCAGATTTAGGCACCTCTTCATCCACCACGTCTGCATCCATTGCATCAGCTCTCTGGCTTTGCTGATCTTCTACATTGGCCACCTCTTCTGTAGGTTCTGCGGTAGATGTATCTTCAGGAAAACTCTCTTTCTTTTCAGGATGGATAACACCTTCTGTTTTAACTAGTTTATCTGTTTCTGTGTTTCCATCAGTAGTATCAGGAATGGCATCAGAGATGTCCAGATTGATCTCCACAGGAGTTTGAATTCCAGAAGGTGCTTCGGTTGTTACATCAACATCAGCAATGTTGGCCATGCTTGCAGGTTGTGTGTTCTCAGTTGCATTTTCTGGTCCTAGATCATGGAATTGCTGACCTTCTTTTGTTTGCCCAATAGCGTCCTGCGTGTCTTCCTGCGCTGTGTTATTTGTAGCACCTAAGTTATGTTGATCTTCTGGAACTGCGTCCTCAAGAGCAACACTGCTTTGTTGCACTGGTGCTTCAGTATCAACTGCTTCAGCAACTTCATTTTCTGCTACAGTAGCTTCTCTTTCTTCTAATGATTCCTGGTTCTGTGCTTGAATATTTACAGGTGGATCCCTTGTTGCTGTGTCATACTCTGGTACTGTCTCCTCAGATGTTAGCATGTTGCTCTGGTTGGCTGTTTCTTCAATCTTTTCATTCGCTGGGCCACTGGTTTCTTCAGCATATTCTTGATTGAGCACTTCAAGGGTATCAGTTGCTGGCTCATCGGCTTTAGATTTAGGCACCTCTTCTTGCACCACGTCTGCATCCATTGCATCAGCTTGCTGGTTGTGCTGATCTTCTACATTGGCCACCTCTTCTAAAGGTTCTGTGGTAGATGTATCTTCTAGAAAACTCTCTTTGTTTTCAGGATGGATAACACCTTCTGCTTTAACTAGTTCATCTGTTCCTGTGTTTCCATCAGTAGTATCTGCAATGGCATCAGAGATGTCCAGATTGATCTCCACAGGAGTTTGAAATCCAGAAGGTGCTTCGGTTATAACCTCAACCTCAGGAATGTTTGCCGTGCTTGCAGGTTGTGTGTTCTCTATTGCATTTTCTGGTCCTAGATCTTGGTATCGCTGACCTTCTTTTGTTTGCCCAGTAGCTTCCATCATGTCTTCTTGCACTGTATTATTTGCAACACCTAAATTATGTTGGTCTTCTGGAACTGCCTCCTCAAAAGCAACACTGCTTTGTTGCACTGGTGCTTCAGTATGAACTGCTTCAGCCACTTCTCTTTCTTCTACAGTAGCTTCTCCTTCATCTACTGGTTCCTGGTTCTGCGCTTGAATATTTACAGGTTGATCCCTTGTTGCCGCGTCATATTTTGGTATTGTCTCCTCAGATGCTGGCATGTTGCTCTGGTTGGTTGCTTCTTCAGTCTCTTCATTCACTGGGCTATTGGTTTCTTCAATAGATTCTTGATTCAGCACTTCAAGAGCATCAGCTGTTGGCTCATCAGCATGTTCAGATTTAGGCACATCTTCCTGCACCACGTCTGCATCCATTGCTTCAGCTTGCTGGCTCTGTCTATCTTCTACTTTGATCACCTCTTCTGTAGGTTCTGCGGTAGATGTATCTTCTTGAAAGCTCTCTTTCTTTTCAGGATGAATGATACTGTGCGCTTTAGCTGGTTCAGTTGTTTCTGTGCTTCCATCAGTAGCATCTGGAATGGCATCAGAGATGTCCCGGTTGATCTCAACAGGAGTTTGAATTCCAGAAGATGCTTTGGTTATAACATCAACATCAGGAATGTTTGCCATGCTTGCAGGTTGTGTGTTCTCAGTTGCATTTTCTGGTCCTAGATCCTGGTATTGCTGACCTCCTTTTGTTTGCTTAGTTGCTTCCAGTGTGTCTTGCTGCACTGTGTCATTTGTCGCACCTAAGTTATGTTGATGTTCTGGAACTGACTCCTCAAAAGAAGCACTGCTTGGTTGAACTGTTGCTTCAGTATCAACTGCTTCATGAACTTCTCTTTCTTCTAATGATTCCTGGTTCTGTGCTTGAATAGTTACAGATGGCTCCCTTGTTGTCACATCATTTTCTGGTAGTGTCTCCTCAGATGCGGGCATGTTGCTCTGGTGTGTTGTTTCTTCAGTATTTTCATATACTGGGCCATCTGTTTCTTCATCAGATTCTTGATTCAGCGCTTCAACAGCATCGGTTGCTGGCTCATCGGTGTGCTCCGATGTAGGCACCTCTTCCTGCACCACGTCTGCATCCTTTGCATCAACTTGTTGGCTCTGTTGATCTTCTAGTGTGACCACCTCTTCTGTAGGTCCAGTAGATGTATCTTCTGCAAAGCTCTCTTCCGTATCAGGACGAGCGACAGTGTTTGCTTTAGCTGGCTCATCTGTTTCTGTGTTTCCATCGTTAGTATCTGGAATGGCATCAGAGATGTCCAGATTGATCTCCACAGGACTTTGAATTTCAGAAGGTGCTTTGGTTATAACCTCAACATCAGGAATGTTTTCCGTGCTTGCAGGTTGTGTGTTCTCAGCTGCATTTTCTGGTCCTAGATCTTGGTATTGCTGACCTTCTTGTGTTTGTCCAGTGGCTTCCATTGTGTCTTCTTGCACTGTGTTATTTGCAACACCTAAATTATGGTGCTCTTCTGGAACTGCCTCATCAAAAGCAACACTGCTTTGTTGCACTGGTGCTTCAGTATCAACTGCTTCAGCAACTTCTCTTTCTTCTACAGTAGATTCTCTTTCATCTACTGGTTCCTTGTTCTGCACTTGATTATTTGCAGGTGGCTCCCTTGTCGCGTCATATTCTGCCGTTGTCTCCTCAGATGCTGGTATGTTGCTCTGTTGGGTTGTTTCTTCAGTCTTTTCATTCATTGGGTCATCAGTTTCTTCAACAGATTCCAGCACTTCAAGAGCATCAGTTGCTGGCTCATCAGCACGTTCAGATTTAGGCACCTCTTCCAGCACCACTTCTGCATCCATTGCATCATCTTGCTGGTTCTGCTGATCTTCTACTTTGACTACCTCTGCTGTAGGTTTGGTGGTAAATGTATTTTCTGGAAAGACTTCATTCTTTTCAGGATGAACGAAAGTGTGTGCTTTAGCTGGTTCATCTGTTTCTGTGTTTCCATCAGTTGCATCTGGAATGGCATCAGAGATAACCAGATTGATCTCCATGGGAGTTTGAATTCCAGAGGGTGTTTCAGTTATAACCTCAACATCAAGAATATTTGTCATGCTTGCTTGTTGTGTGTTTTCAGTTGCATTTTCTGGTCCTAGGTCTTGGTATTCCTGACCTCCTTTTGATTGCCCACTAGCTTCCAGCGTGTCTTCCTGCTCTGTGTTATGTGTAGCACCTAAATTACATTGATGTTCTGGAACCGACTCCTCAAAAGCAGCACTGCTTTGTTGCACTGTTGCTTCAGTATCAACTGCTTCAGCAAGTTCTATTTCTTCTAATGGTTCCTGGTTCTGCACTTGAATAGTTACAGGTGCTTGAATTGCTGGCTCATCAACAGATTCTTGATTCAGCACTTCAAAAGCATCAGTTGCTGGCTCATCAGCATGTTCAGATTTAGGCACCTCTTCCTGCACCATGTTTGCATCCATCACATCTGCTTGCTGGCTCTGTTGAGCTTCTACTTTGACCACCTCTTCTGTAGGTTCCTCAGTGGTTGCGTCTTCTAGAAATCTCTCTTTCTTTTCAGGATGAACAACAGAGTGTGCTTTAGATGGCTCATCTGTTTCTGTGTTTGCATCAATAGTATCTGGAACAGCATCAGAGTTGTTGAGATTCAGGTCCCCAGGAGTTTGGACTCCAGAAGATGCTTCAGTTACAACCTCAACCTGGGGAATGTTTGTCATGCTTGCAGGTTGTGTATCCTCAGTTGCCTTTTCTGGTTCTAGATCCTCATCTTGCTGACCATCATCCTGTTGCTCAATACCTATCACTGTATCCTCATTCACAGTGTCATTGTCTATAGTAACACCTAAATTAGATTGATCTTCTGGAATTGCATCCCCAGAACCACTGCTTGGTTGGATTCCTTTTTCGGTATCTTCTATTTCTTCTAATGGTTCCTGGTCCTGCACTTGTGTATTTACTGGTGTAGCACTCATTGTTGCTTCATGTTCTAGTGTTGTCTCCTTTGGAGCTGCCATGTTCCTCTGGTGTGCAGTTTCTTCAATCTTTTTATTCATCGAGTCATCAGTTTCTTCAGCAGGTTCTTGATTCAACGCTTCTCGAGTATCAATCGTTGGCTCATGAGCTTCAGATTTGGGCTTCTCTTCCTGCTGATCAGTTTCTTCACATTTAACCTCTTCTGGGGCCACATCTGCATCCACCGTGTCATCTTGTTGACTCTGTTGATCTTCTACTTTGGCCACGTCTTCAGGATGAACAACGCCATCTGCCTGAGCTGGTTCATCTGTTTCTGTCTCTTCATCAATAGTCTCCGGAATGCCATCAGAATCATTCATACGTGACTCCACAGGAGCTTGGAGTCCAGTAGGTGTCTCAGCTACAATCTCAACATCGTCATTGTTTGCGATGCTTGCAGGTTCTGTGTTCTCGTTTGCCTTTTCAGGTTCTTGATCCTGGTCTTGCTGACCATCATCTGTTTGCTCAATAGCATTGTCAGTTTTCAGCGTGTCTTCCTGCACCAAGTCATCATCCACTGTAACACCTAAATCTTGTTGTTCATCACCCTTGGATTCTTCATCTTTCTTGTGCTTCAGAAGGCAGCTGTCTTCTGTTGTGCTCTCTCCATGACTTAAACCATCAGCCGCATCTTCTTTGTTGATTCTGTTGTTCTGATCTAGTTCTGCTTCTTCCTGATCATTGTCATGTGGCTGCTCGACTGAAACCTTCTCTTCTTTGTCTGTATGGCCATTCAAAGAAGATGCTTCACCATTTAGATTATGTTCTGGAGGAAGTTGGACATCAGAGGGTGCTTCTACTAAAACTTGATCCTCTGGAATCTTCAACGTTCCTTCAGTTGAATCGATGGTTTCTCCCATGCTCTTGATATCCATCAGAGATGAAAGCTTGCCTTCTGGGTGTGCATGCAAATGGAATGTTCCCAAAACCACAGCTTCCACTGGGACTTCCGTCCCATCTGCTGCTTCTCGCTCTTCGTCTTCTGTCGCCGTTGTTCCAGATCAGAATGAGAAGGAGGAGGAAGAAGAAGAAAGTTGGAAAAAGGAAAAAAAGAAAGATGGAGTGGCTTCTCCCTGAAAAAGGCCGGTGGTATCTCGAAAAGCTGGTGGTCTTTATACCGACCTTTCCTCTGCCCC
>Ga0206352_10556016_pt1 | contig 13390 bp, 11 predicted proteins | sample DielMetaTC5am5_FD_146434 | JGI IMG/M metagenome (GOLD analysis project Ga0206352, IMG submission 146434) | Corn rhizosphere microbial communities from Kellogg Biological Station, Michigan, USA - Diel MetaT C5am-5 (Metagenome Metatranscriptome)... | ecosystem: Host-associated > Plants > Roots >... | reverse complement strand
GAGGAAAGGTTGGAGCCATAGGAGAAGAGATAAGACGCTCAATAGCAAATTCACCAAAGGTGAAGATACGCATAAATGGGTATGGTGGATGGGACTGCTTAGTGGTAATATTCATAAATTGTTGTTTCTCCTCCTCTTACCAACTCGCTACATCTGTACCATAAAGCGAGAAACGTTAGCTGCAGTGCTATAAACATCTGTATTATGAAAAGCAGAAGCATATTGCTATGAGTTGATTATAACATAGGGCCTCGGGCTCTCTGTGAGGGTTTCGTGAGGTTTTCGTGAGGTTTTCGTGAAAAAATGATAGCCAACAATGGTAACGGAAAGCATTTGTCTTGACAGCAGTCGAGTCACTGATGTATCATCCACAAGTGGGAGCTTTTCCTTCCCATTACATTAGGCAAGAACGGGCGGTTGCTGAAATTGGTAGACAGGGCAGACTTAGGATCTGTTGGCGATGAGCCGTGAGAGTTCGAGTCTCTCACCGCCCACTTGATAACTAAAGAACGCACTATTGTGGGGATGGTAAGTGGAAAAGATATGGACTCATTCGAGATTGAAAATTGCGGGAGTGGCTCAGTGGTAGAGCATCTCCTTGCCAAGGAGAAAGTCGCGGGTTCGATCCCCGTCTCCCGCTCCAATCTGTCTAGACGGAGGGAAGCTGACAAGGTTTCCCTCGCTGGGTAAGCACAGATGTGTTCCATAGCAAGATATAGGTCACAATGCTTGAGAGCAAAGCGCGAATGATTATCCATTCTTGTGGAGGGGATTCTATGGGTGGAAATGACCTCGTTGTGCTTCCCCAGTGTCTATTCATGAACAACAATTACTACAACCATGTGTTATAGTTAAGTACAACTCTCTATTCAAGAATAATCTTTTGGAGGGAATGTGAAGGTCTCTGTTGAAAAGTTACCAACAAGCGAGGCCGTCCTAGAAGTAGAAGTGACTTGGGACGAGCTGGAAAAAGCCTCAGAAAAAGCCTATCGGAAATTAGTGCAAAAAGTTGATATACAAGGTTTCCGTCGAGGAAAAGCTCCTCGTGCTCTACTGGAACGTCGCCTAGGAAAAGAATACATCTATCAAGAGGGACTCGACGAGCTTATTTCAGATGCTTATCGCGATGCTCTGAAAGAGCATGATTTGACTCCCATCAGCCAGCCAAAGCTAGATGTCCCAGCCTTTGAAATTGGTCAGCCTTATCATTTCAGCCTCACAGTGCCTATTATTACCCCTGTTGAGCTTAGTGATTATACATCGCTGCACTTCGAGCGCGAAGAGGCCAGCGTAACGTCAGAAGAGGTTGATGAAGAACTAGAGTCATTCCGTAAACAGTTGTCCACCTGGGAAGAGGTTCAGCGTCCAGTCCAGTATGGGGATCGCATCAAAGCAGATTTAAAACTGGTCTCAGACGAGCAGACTCTCTCCGACCTGAAAGATAATGTCTTTGAAATTACTGAGGAACGTCATGGTCTCTTCACAGATATGGATGAGCATGTACTCGGTATGACCGCCGGCGAAAGCAAATCGTTTACAACCACTATTCCAGCAGATTATAGCAACGAGAAGCTCGCTGGCAAGGAAGCTATCTATGATGTAGTGGTCCATTTGGTTGAGGAGAAGAAACTGCCAGAATTGGATGATGCCTTTGCAGCAAAAGTCAGTGATGGCCAGTATGAAACTATTGAAGACCTGAGCAAAGTACTGAGTGATAATATCCTTGAGAAGAAGAAACGACAGATCACTAATGAGCTGCGCGAGAAAGTATTAGGTACCATCATCGACCAGTCCACCTTTTCCATCCATCCTCTGCTGATTGAAGAGGAAGCCGAAGAAATGGCACACCAATTCGGACATATGCTCGAACAGCAACACCTCAACATGGATCAGTATTTAAAGATTGTACGCAAGAGCCGCGAGGAGTATTTAGCAGAAACTCGTCCTGAGGCGGAAAAGCGCGTCAAACGTCAGCTGGTCTTAGAAGAAATATCCCGCAGAGAAAATATCACAGTGGAGGCAGAGGAAATTGAGGCGCTCCTCAATGCCTATACTCAAATGGGCCAAGAACTCCCTCACTCAGAGGATCAGTTACGATCCCTAGCCTTTAGTTATCGTCGTGAGAAAGCTCTCTCACGTCTAGTAGAATTAACGACCGATCCCGATCCCGATGCGGAAGTAGAGACGGACAGCGAAACCGAAACAAGTATTGTCAATGCTCAGTCTGCCGCCCTGGCAGGGGCAGAAGGCGAAGCTGAGACAAATATTGCTGATGCCCAGGAATCTGTGCCCACTGGTGAGCCTGTAACTGATGAACAAGCTCAAAGTGAGACCTTGAAAACTGAGGAAGCCTCAGTTGCAACATCTCTAGCCAGTGACACCAGGAGAGAGACTGTAGAGTAAACATGCGACCGCTGGTTGCACTGTTGCATATACAGGAAAGGTGACATACGTGGCGAACTCAAAAAATATGCGTACTACCTATCGTTGCTCGTTTTGTGGCAAGAGTCAGGACCAGGTGCAACGCCTAATAGCAGGACCTGGCGGTGTTTATATCTGCGATGAGTGTATCGACCTATGCCGGGAAATCATCGAGGAGGAGCAAGCCACCGTTGCCAAACCACGCCTGCAAACAGGCAAGATGCCAGCACCAAAGAAGATTTACGAGCAACTTAGTCACTACGTTATAGGTCAGGAACGTGCCAAGAAGGCACTAGCAGTAGCAGTCTACAACCATTATAAGCGCATTGGCGTGGGTATGCAGATTGATGAAGTGGAGCTAGGCAAGAGTAATATTTTGATGATTGGTCCAACTGGTAGTGGCAAGACCTTGCTGGCACAAACACTTGCTAGAGTCCTGGACGTTCCTTTCTGTATTGCAGACGCTACGGCTCTTACAGAGGCTGGCTATGTTGGAGAGGATGTGGAAAACATTCTCTTGCGCCTTATCCAAACTGCAGATTTCGATGTGGCACGTGCCGAGCGTGGTATCGTCTATATTGATGAAATCGACAAAATTGCTCGAAAATCGGATAATCCATCCATCACGCGTGATGTGTCCGGCGAAGGTGTACAGCAAGCTCTGCTCAAGATCATCGAGGGCACAATAGCCAATGTACCACCACAAGGCGGACGTAAGCATCCGCACCAGGATTTTATTCAGATCAATACAGCCAATATCCTGTTTATTTGTGGGGGGGCCTTTGAAGGACTTAGTAAGATAGTTGAACAGCGCCTGGGAAGTAATAAAACGATGGGCTTCCGCGCCAATGCGCTCTCAGAAGTAAAGTCAGCGGAAGAAGCAGAAGAAAATGTTCTAGTCCATCTCATCCCAGATGATCTGCTCAAGTATGGTTTGATACCTGAGTTCGTTGGTCGTCTCCCAGTCCAAGTCTCGCTAGATAACCTGGATAAAGCCGCGCTTGTGCGTATCCTGACCGAACCAAAAAATGCTATCGTTAAGCAATATCAGAAATTCTTACAACTCGATCGTGTGGAGCTCGTCTTCACCAGCGATGCCTTGGATGCTGCAGCTGAAGGTGCTATCAAGCAAAAAACAGGAGCAAGAGGACTGCGTACAATTATCGAAGATGTGCTCCTCAATGTGATGTACGAGATACCATCGCGGGCTGATGTCAAAAAAGTGATCATTAATGGTGATGTGATCAGATCACATCACGAGCCCTTGCTTGTCACGCGAGGAGGTAGTAACGCCTATTCTGAAGATGAGTCTGCTTAATGCAGACTCATCTATTTTATAGCAGAGTTTACTGAGTTGTGCGACTGATTAGTCTGGAGAGATAGGTGGAAACCAATGAGTGAACAAGAACGCCCAGATAGCTTGCCAGTAACTGATGCCAATGAATACCCTCTTGTGGCGTTAAAAACGATCGTTGCGTTTCCTCACAATCGTCAAACACTGGTAATTGCCAGTGAGAAGACGGTACGAGCAATTGAAGATGCGATGATGCGCCCTGACCGTACACTGGTTGCGGCTACCCGACGCAGTGTCGATATTGACGATCCCCAGCCCAAAGATATTTTCTCAGTTGGTACACTTGCAGAAGTAAAAACTCTGCATCGGCAGCAGGATGGAAGTCTTCAGGTGCAGGTGCTGATCAGTGGTCTCAGTCGCGTAACGATAGAGGAGTATGTTGATACCGATCCTTTCTTCCGTGTCCGTGTAACTCTTCAACCGGAACCACAGGCCCATGGGCCACAAGCTGAAGCCCTTGTTCGCCATGCGACTAGTCTGTTTGAGCGCTACGCCCAACTCCACCGACAATTTTCAGTCGAGGATATCGATTCGATCGTCGCTCTTAAGACACCTGCTCGGCTCGCAGATACGCTCGGTGCACATCTTGTCACCAAGATGGAGCAGCAACAGGATTTGCTGGAAACATTTGATCCAATGGAGCGCCTGGAGAAAATCTGTGTGATCATAGGTAACGAGATTGAGATACTTGAACTCGAGACCACAATCCGCAGCCGCGTCCGCTCACAAGTGGATCGCTCACAGAAAGAATACTATCTGCGCGAACAGTTGCGTGCTATCCAGGAAGAGCTAGGGATGGAGATCTTGTCGGAAGCCGACGAGTTGCGAGCCAAGCTCAAAGAGAAAGACTTGCCGTCTGAGGTAGCTACCAAGGTTTATAAAGAGATTGAGCGCCTGGAACGCACATCACAGCAATCTGCCGAGCTCACGGTGATCCGCTCTTATATTGACTGGGTATTGGCTTTGCCTTGGACGGAGCGTACTGAAGACCGCTTTGATCTGCTGGAGACACGCCGCATCCTTGATGAAGACCACTATGGTCTGGAAGGCATCAAAGAGCGTATTATCGATTTTCTTGCAGTACGCCAGTTGCGTCTCCAAGCAGCACAGCGTAATGGTCAGATGAAAAGCGAGAGTCTAGGACAAATTCTCTGTCTCATTGGTCCGCCAGGTGTAGGCAAAACCTCGCTGGGAGAATCTATTGCCCATGCCTTGGGACGTAAATTTGCCCGCATTTCACTGGGTGGTGTCCATGACGAAGCCGAGATCCGAGGACATCGTCGCACTTATGTTGCCGCCCTGCCAGGACGTATTATCCAGAGTATGAAGACTGTTGGCGTACGTAACCCTGTCTTCTTGCTCGATGAGATAGATAAGCTCTCGTCAGAACACCGTGGTGATCCCTCAGCAGCCCTGCTAGAGGTTCTCGATCCTCGACAGAACAATTCGTTTGCCGATCACTATTTAGAATTGCCCTTTGACCTCTCAGAAGTGTTTTTTATCTGTACTGGCAATGTCAAATATCAAATTCCACGTCCTCTGGCCGATCGCATGGACATTATTGATCTACCCGGCTATATGCTCGATGAGAAGGTCAACATTGCGCAACGCCATCTCTGGCCCAAAGTATTGCGAGAAAATGGTCTGAGTTCTGAGCAGGTAAAAATTACACAGCCAGTTATGCAGCGCATTATTACTGATTACACTCGAGAGGCAGGCATACGTAACATGGAGCGGCAGTTGGCAACAATTTGTCGTAAAGCGGCTCGCAAAGTACTGGAAAAACCCAATGTACCAGTACGTATTACTGCGCACAATCTAGAACAATATTTGGGAACTACACGCTACAGCAATATGCCACCAGTACCCAGAACCCAGATTGGGACCGCAATGGGACTAGCAGTGACAGAAACTGGGGGTATCCTTCTCCCAGTCGAGGTGGTCACCATGGTCGGCAAAGGAGAGTGGTTTATCACTGGTCAGCTTGGAGACGTTATGCGCGAATCAGTCATAGCTGCACTCTCATATATCCGCTCACAAGCCGTTGAGCTCAATATCGATCCAGCTTTCCAGGAGAATATTGATCTACATATCCACTTGCCGGAGAACGCTATTCCAAAAGACGGTCCCTCAGCAGGTATCACTATCGCAACTGCCTTGATATCAGTGCTCTCCAAGCGACCAGTACGTCACGATCTGGCTATGACGGGAGAAGTAACCTTGCTAGGAAATGTGCTAGGTATCGGAGGTCTACGGGATAAAGTTCTGGCTGCTCAGCAGCACAATGTCCAGACAGTGCTTATTCCAATGGCTAATAAAAAGGACCTGACAGACATTCCAGCCAAAGTTCGTCAGCAGATCAACATTATTCCAGTTGAAAATATGAACCAGGTAATTGAAAGGGCATTGTTGCCAGAACAGACCAGATCTGACGAGCCTTTGTCACTGGAACAGCAGGCACCACTTTCCCTTCAGCCAGAACAGTACCACCGCGGTGAGCAGTCCTCTCACCGCAAGAAGAGAGATGAGGCCGATATATACGACTCGCCTCCTCTTGTGATACCACCTGATCAGGCAAACCGTGACCAGTATCCGTCAGCGAGGGCAAAGCAGAAGCCTTAGTCCAAGTTAACGTCAACTACTTGACAGTCATGGTATCATATCTCTGGGTCGGCGTAACTCAGTTGGCAGAGTACCGCACTTTTAATGCGAGAGTCGGGGGTTCGAGTCCCCCCGCCGACATTCCTATACGTTCCGCCTACCTTCTCCACCGAGAGAGGGCTATGACCTTGTCTGATTCTATCAGGAACTCCGTAGCTCTCGTTAGGGGCTTGCAATTGGGAGTGGTTTCTGCTCGTCCGTTGCAGGTCTGGACCTGACCAGACTCGGCCATCAGAGCTTTGCTCTGACCCCTACCAATAGAGGGTATCCGACAGGCAGATTCAGGTCGAAGAGATGCTGTTTGTAACTTGAATACAGAGCTTAGGTAATGTGCAAGGATGTAACAGCGTGAACAGGAGGCAGTACCGCCCCGGCAAAAACGCCGTGTATAGTGGTACTGATAAGACGTGACAAAACGTATACTTGTTGTTGACGACAGAAATGAGCTACTTCACCTGATGCGTCGTGTACTGGAAGACGAACAATATCAGGTCTCTATTTTACAGGAAGGTAAAGATGCCTTCACACGCGTGAAAAGCATTCCACCTGATCTGCTTATTCTCGACCTCAAGCTGGGTGATGCATCTGGACAGGAGATCCTCAAGCAGCTCAAAAGTGATGCGATCACAGCTGATATTCCAGTGATTATTTACACTGCAGCTGTCCTCGAGGCTGACGAGGTTTCGAGTTTGATCGAAAGCGATCCTCAGTTCTATAACAGCGTTTGTTTGTTGCGCAAGCCTTTCGAACTTACCGTTCTGCTGGATAAGGTAGAAGAGCTGCTGGGTAAATCTGAACACTAAATTTGACTGGATCCTATCCAGTTATTTTTGTATAAGAATGAGGCAACGCAGAGAGCAAGAAAGGAAAGCATGCCATGAAATTCTTAATGGGACTGCTTCTAGGACTTGGACTCGGGGTCATTGTTGGGCTGCTGGTTGCACCACAGTCAGGAGAGGCAACGCGTGCGCAACTGAGTGAGCAGGGTATCCAGCTTCGTCCAGGTGCTTTTAGCGAAGGAATTCGGGCACGCGCTCAGGAGGCTCTGGTACAGGGAAACAAGCTGTACAGCCACACAAAGGCAGAACTGACCGATCGTTATGCCCGTGCAAAATCTGGCGACTTATAGGTAATCATGCATTTAATAGATAATAATGCAGCTGATGAAGTTATTCATGAGCTGGCAAATTCTGTCACAATCGCGAATATCTGGCAAGCATATAAGTTTCTTAAGCCAATTATTCATCACACCCCGCTGAGTCCATCACACACTCTGAGCCAGATGACTGGTGCTGATATTTATCTTAAGTGTGAGCATATGCAACGCTCAGGAGCCTTTAAGGTACGCGGAGCGGGTTATAAGATTTCGCGTCTCTCAGCTGAACAGGCACGGGTTGGAGTGATTGCAGCCTCTGCTGGCAATCATGCGCAGGGAGTGGCAATTGCTGCTTCACAGAATAATATTCCCTGTACAATTGTGATGCCTGAAAATGCACCTCTGACCAAGGTAACGGCCACCCAGAATTATGGCGCGAAAGTTGTACTCTATGGCGCAACTTATGATGATGCCTATCAACATTGTTGCGACTTACAGCAAGAATCCGGTGCAACTTTCGTTCATGCTTTTGATGATCCTGAGGTGATAGCTGGTCAGGGAACACTGGGATTGGAGATGCTAACCGATCTCCCTGATGCCGACGCAATTGTGGTTCCTATTGGAGGTGGGGGTCTCATATCTGGTATTGCGATTGCTGCTCGTGCACTCAAACCAGATATTACTATCATTGGCGTCCAAGCTGCTGGTGCGGCCAGTTGTCGTGTCTCCCTTGATGCTGGCACACTGAAGACTCTACCTGCGATTACAACGATTGCCGACGGGATCGCGGTTAAACGACCCGGTGCTTTAACTTTCTCAATTATTCAAAATCTGGTCGATGATATAGTCCTGGTTGAGGATGAGGCAATCATTAACGCCGTCTTGTTGCTAATGGAGCGCTCTAAGATGGTGGTCGAAGGAGCGGGTGCCACAGGCCTTGCAGCGATGCTAAGCGGGGCAATCAGCCTCGAAGGTAAAAAGGTCCTTGTTCCTCTGACTGGCGGCAATATCGATATGAATCTCGTAGGACGTTTTATCGAACATGGTCTGGCAGCTGCAGGTCGCTACTTCGTAATCCACACCCGTTTGGCTGATCGCCCCGGCGAGTTAATGCGTATGCTGGCGATTATCTCTGAGATGCGTATCAACGTAATCGACGTTCGCCACCAACGTCTCTCGAATCGTTTACCGATTATGCAGCGTGAAGAGACAGTGACGCTCGAAGCACGCGATCGTTCGCAATGCGAGGAACTATTACGTCGTTTACAGGCAGCTGGCTTTATGGTGGAAGAGGCACAATCCTTCGAATAGCAACTCTCCCTCCACTTATTAGCTAAAGTATACCTGTCTCAAAAATGCAGTAAACACCTGCATTTCTTCCCGATATTTCTCCAGATTTTGGGCTCGAACGTCTAATGGATGCAAGGACTGAAACGGCTCACCGTGGACAGTTAATGTGCCATTCCCAAAACTGTCCACTTTGAGCACTAATTGTCTGTCATATGGGACATGACGATCATGGTAAAACACCTCCAAATAGTCCATCACACGTTTTGGTTCCTGGAAACATGTTATGTCTGCTTCCTTAGAGAGACGAAATAGTTCACGTGTCCGTTTCTCGATCTCCTCAGTTGGTGCATGTTCCGCTTTGGCTCGTTCCAATTGATCAGTAGCCTCTTTGACTTGAGCTAGTAACAGGGCTGGTCCCTTAGCATGGAAGCGAATCCACGGCGTGGCTCGTCCGCGATCTAGGTGACCTTCACAGGACATAGACGTACTGATGCCAAGCACATTCAAGGCAACTACTGTCTCAAGAATGCCTTTATCAATTGGCATTCCAAGCTTATCCGTCACCTGAGACATCCTGGCCGTAACTTCATTCCAATTCTGCTGTTTCTCGTGCATAGCACTTATACTGGTTCAATACGAAGCAGTACCTCGCCTTTTTGCACAACTGCACCATTAGTGCTAGCAAGCATAACAACGCGTCCCGTGGTTTCGGCAGTAATTTCGTTAAAGACTTTCATGGCCTCGATGAGTGCCACAACCTGTCCCACATGGACAACATCGCCAACTGAGACGAAGGGAGGCGTTGTTGGCGATGCAGCAGAGTAATACACGCCTGTTAAAGGTGCAACAATGGGGATACTTTGATCCGCTTTTGCTGCTCGTTGGACATCAGCCCCCCCAGCTTGAGTGCTAAGCATAGTAGCACTCGCCGTTAACACCAAGCCGGGACTGCGCCGGATGATGATTTCGGTCTCTCCTTCGGTTAGCTCGATTTCTCCGACTGTACTACCTTCAAGGACCTGAATGATATCTTCAACGCGCTCTAACCACGAAGAAACTGGCTTTTTCTGCATATTCATGTATATACTACTTTTCGTAACGTTTAAATATCAGGCAGGTATTATGCCCACCAAAGCCCATTGAGTTTGACATGGCAACATTTACCGTAGCATGGCGAGCTTCGTTAGGCACATAGTCAAGGTCGCATTCAGGATCGGGATGATGCAGGTTGATTGTCGGCGGAATAATGCCTGTGAGTATTGCCTGAGTAGAAACCACCGCCTCAACTGCTCCCGCTGCTCCTAGAGTATGTCCAGTCATTGACTTAGTAGAACTTATCGACACACGATAGGCATGATCACCAAGACAGGTTTTGATAGCCTGGGTTTCGACACTATCGTTGTACTTAGTGCTGGTACCATGAGCATTGATGTAATCAACCTGGTCGGGACGCAGATTAGCCTTTTGCATAGCACGGCGTATGGCACGCACCAGTCCAGCTCCTCCCGGCGCAGGTTCAGTCACATGGTGAGCGTCTCCTGTGCTGCCGTAGCCAACCATCTCAACAAGAATGTTGGCTCCGCGCATTTTGGCAAATTCCAGATCTTCGAGGATAAGTATCGCAGCAGCTTCACCCATCACAAAGCCATCACGCTTAGCATCGAAAGGACGGCTGGCTCCCTGAGGATCCTCATTATGGCGCGAGAGGGCATGCATATTGTCGAATGCTGCCATGGCAATCGGCGTGATAGCTTTTTCTGCTCCACCAGCGATCATGACTTTTGCATCGCCGCGACGAATAGTCTCCCATGCCTCACCGATGGTATTTCCACTAGTCGCACAAGCAGATACTGCGGCCCAGTTTGGTCCGCGTGCTCCAGTCATGATTGAGACAATACCGGGTGCACCATCGATAATCATCATATTGATAAAGAATGGGCTAATGCGGTCTGGTCCTTTTTCATGAAGGATTTTGAACTGTTCGTGCTGTGTGACCAACCCACCAATGCCACTCCCAATGTAGACACCTACATCATCCGCAATCTCATCGGTAATCTGCAAATTTGCATGTGCAAGGGCTTGCTTGCTAGCAGCAATAGCCAGTTGCTCATAAGGATCGTTGCGCCGTGCTTCCTTACGGTCCATATAAGAAGTGGGATCAAAATTTCTGATCTCACCACCGAAATGGACTCGGTGTCGGCTTGTGTCATATCCGGTAATTTCGCTGATGCCGGATTTGCCCTGGCAAAGGGCATCCCATGTGGATGCCAGATCATTTCCCAACGAGGTAACCAGTCCCAATCCGGTTACAACTACGCGAGACATAAAGTCACCTCCATCTGTTTGTTGCGATATCGGCAAATGATGCCCTGGTTTCTTCGTTCCATTTACTCTCTTCTACACTAACTACTCTGGTACCAATCGACTTCATCAACGCCCCAACCTTACTATTAATATTCTATCAATAGTTTGCCAATCGGTTACGTCACGATCTAGCGGATGGGACCCGATTCACCGTGCTCCTTTAGGTGTTGCGCCCGCTATACCCCTAAGGGCTTACTAATCTTCGTAGTCTTCTCAGATACCCAGTGCAACAGCTTCTTCCTGAATGAAGCGCGTATAGGTATCTCCCCGAATAAAAGCCTCGTGTTTAAGCAAGCGCTGATGAAATGGTATTGTGGTTGTGACCCCTTCAATGACAAACTCTTCGAGGGCGCGTTGCATACGTGCAATCGCTTCATCGCGTGTGGGCGCCCAAACGATGAGCTTGGCAAGCAATGAGTCGTAATGCGGTGGTACTTCATAGCCAGTATAGAGATGGCTATCTACACGCACTCCAGGTCCGCTTGAAGGTAAATATTTCTCAATGACTCCAGTCTGTGGCCGGAAATCTGCATTAGCATCTTCTGCGGTGATACGGCACTCGATGGCGTGGCCTCGGATCTGGATATCTCGCTGTTGGAGTCGCAAAGGCATACCAGCTGCAATACGAATTTGCTCCTTCACAAGATCCAGACTGGTCACCATTTCTGTGACGGGATGCTCAACCTGCAAACGCGTGTTCATTTCCATGAAATAGTAGCGGTTCTGCATGTCCACCAGAAATTCAAGCGTACCAGCGTTGCGGTAGCCAACATTTTGCACAGCCTGGACAGCTTTCGTACCGATCTCTTCACAAAGTTCACGTGACAAAATCGGGCTAGGCGACTCTTCCAGAACTTTCTGATTACGCCGTTGGCATGAGCAGTTGCGTTCACCAAGGTGGACACCATTTCCATAGTTGTCGACCAGCACCTGGACCTCGATATGGCGAGCACGTGCCAGATATCGTTCAAGATAGATGCCATCGTCATGGAATGCTTCGCGAACTTCGTTCTGTGCTACAGTAAAGACGCGCTCAAATTCATCGGCACTTCTGATCAGACGAATGCCACGTCCCCCACCACCAGCAACAGCCTTGAGCATAAGTGGGAAGCCAATCTCCTTGGCTGCATCCTGTGCATCGGAGAGAATGTGTAGGACGGGTGTACCTGGCAACGTTGGCAAACCCGCTTCAACCATCGCTTGACGTGCGGATACCTTATCGCCCATAATCGACATCACTTCGGCCGTTGGTCCAATAAATGCCAAGTTGACATCCTGACAGATTTGGGCAAAACTGGTATTTTCCGCAAGGAATCCATAACCCGGATGAATCGCTTCCGCATTCGAAATAAATGCGGCGCTAATGATATTGGGAATATTTAAATAGCTTTTCCCACTCGCACCAGGTCCAATGCAGATGCGTTCATCTGCCATCTGCACGGGGAGTGAATCCCGGTCAGCTTCTGAATGAGCAATTACACTGCGTATACCCATTTCGCGGCAGGCACGAATGATACGTAAGGCAATTTCACCTCGGTTAGCAATTAAAATCTTTCGAAACATAGATTATAGCCGAAACAAGCGCATTTTCGAGCACTTGCTTCGCCATGCTCCTCTCACCTCGAGCCCTCGTGAGGGGGTGTTGTCGCACAATTATACCATAGCGAAGGGCTAAGGATCTATAGATGGGGTTCCGTGCTCAGAGATCTGCCTTGATAGTCCATTTGAGTACATGGATAGAACTGCTTGGAAGTGCCTTCAAGCTCAGTTCTCTTTGCTTGGGCTTCTTTATGTGTTTGAATGAGGGGACTTGTTCAGTTACCTGGGAGGAAGCAGAAAGACCGTGGAGAAAGCATTACTTCCTTCACGGTCTCTGTGAACTAACACATTACATAAAGAGGCCTAATTTTAAAGGTGTGGGGCGACTAGTTATCCCAGCACCAGTGATGCCATCTATCCCAGTGGCCATGTCTATGCCATGGGTGTCTGCGATCCTCATCTCTATGGTTGTTAGAGCCTCTATGGTTGTCATGATCAAAGCCACCACAGATGGACTCAAGCTGCTCATCAGTCAATTCGATTTCGGTAAAGAGATTAGTAGGTGTTACGATTTGTACATCATTGTTAATCATTCGGGTATTTCCCTTCTTTTGTTGTTAGTATACTGTGATATTGATTTAGAATGTCCTCTCAGACCATGAGCG
>Ga0206352_10449855_pt1 | contig 14047 bp, 1 predicted proteins | sample DielMetaTC5am5_FD_146434 | JGI IMG/M metagenome (GOLD analysis project Ga0206352, IMG submission 146434) | Corn rhizosphere microbial communities from Kellogg Biological Station, Michigan, USA - Diel MetaT C5am-5 (Metagenome Metatranscriptome)... | ecosystem: Host-associated > Plants > Roots >... | reverse complement strand
TTCTTTTCATTTTTTTACATTTTGTACAAAGGATTAGTTAGATCTACCTTTTCTTTTTTTTCTTTTTACAAACACAACAATTTTAATATACAATATAAACAATAGATCATAAATGATACACAAAGAGAAAATAAATGACAAACAAAAAAAATCAATAAGTCATCTTTGAGATCAAAGGAATGGGTTTTCAATTTTGTTCTTCTTCATTTTGCTCTTCTTCTTGTTCATTTGTTTCTTTAAGTTGAGATTTTTCTCCCCAGAAATTAATTAAAGGTTGAACAATATTAGGAACAGAGGCACGATCAACCATACGACGTGGAGGTTCAGGATCTTCAACATGATTCATTAATGTTTCAATCACATTATCTACATATTTTTGTGGTTTAGATACATTTTCTGATTTTTCATTACTTTTCGGAGTTGAAGGACCATTCAAAGAATTGGCGGAATTACTATTTTCTGTAATTAGATCAAGATCATTAGTAAGAATTCGTTTATCAATTGAAGGTGCACTTCGAATATTTTTCATGGAATGACTCTCTCCCATGAATGTACTATCAACAGATGCTGATAATAATATAGATGCAACAGACGGGTCATGAGGAAGTTGTGGAACAGGTGGAGGTGGTGGTAATACTTCTGGTTCTGCAATTTCATCAAGTGAAGTTTGGAAGTAAACTGAATCTTCTGGTTGTAAAATAGGTTCAGCACGAACTGGAATTTCTTCAACAATAACAGGTTCTGGTACAATTATGGGTTCAGGCTCAGGTTCTGGTACTGGTGGTAAAGGAGGAGATGGTTGACGAACAATAGGTTCAGGAATTGGCTCAGGAATTGATTCAGGTTCAGGGACAGGAATAACCACAGGTTCCTTAATTGGTTCAGGTTCTTTCCTTTTACGACTTGATAACAAAAGGGCCATAACAAGTAACACTGCACATATTGCAATAACAATTCCAGCAATGGCTCCAGAAGACAATGCAGATGTAGCAGCGATACTAGCAGCTGCAGGAGTGGGACTGGCTGAAGGATAAGATGGAATAGTGAAGGGACTAGTTTGAACACTAACAGATCCTTGTACAATATTAAACGTATAACCATCACCAGCATCTAAATCTGTAGGTAATGTAACATCAACAGATTGAGTAGCACCGTCCTCAGCAATGGTTACAGTCAAATTACGGACAAAGACACCATAACGGTACAATTGAATTGTGACAGGTTCATGAGGTGTGAAATGTGACGCTTCCCATTGCACATGAACAACGATTGGTTGAGGTACTCCACCATCACCCGTAGTAGGGGTAGGAATAACTGGTGCTTCAACCACAATAGATGGTCCAGTGAGATTAAATTGATTTCCAGTTACAGGGAATATTACCCATGGATAAGGTGCGGTTTCATTAGACAATAATTTAGCAACGAAGTAGTATCCGGATGCAGGAGTTAAAGTTGTAGGAAGTATAAAAGTATGCAAATTATCGGTAGCAGATACATTAACAGATACGGTGGATTGTAAAGTGGATATAGTTTCATTTATGGTTATGGTAACATTGGTTCCATTCGTGGTAGTGTTAGATACTATTATGTCCCTCCATAATTCCAAAGTTACAATAGTCGTATTCACGAAACCAATAGATGACCAAGTAAGGTCAGTGGCTTCAGCTGTAAAGACATTACTAACGTTATTCAGAATGAATCCAGCTCCAATCATACTAAATGGATCAGAGAAGATATTGGAAGGATTTTGCCATCCGAGAGCATCCGAGGAGCACGGACTACTAGAGATTTCAATAACATAATCATCACCAGTTTGTACTTGATCAGATACGGACCAGAAAATACTTCCATTATGAACATTGACTTCAGATTCAATATCCATAAGATAAACGTAAGAACCATTCTGAATTTGATACAACTTTAGATCAACAAGAGCGTTGGGAGAGAAATATTGTGAAACCCAATTGATTGTAACGTTTTGGAATATGGTCCATGAAGAAGAAGCATTGACGGGAATTACACTTGTAACGGATGGTCCAGTAATGTTAAATAATTCACTCATAAATATAACTCCACTCAAATCTTGGGCCAAATCGGTAGGAAGGTCGACAAGATCCAATTTGAAGAAATAGTTAGATCCTGAAGGATATCGGGATGAGATAACAAAATCGGAAACGTTTGTAGAATCAGTGGTGAGTGTGTCAGGTAAAGTCTCAAGACCAATGGCATGGTGAAGATCTCCAGGGTAATCGGGATTCATTTTCAAAAGAGACATAGTCATATTGTGGTATGGATGTAAACCACGCATATGGAATGAAATGTAAGGCGTAGAGGCAGTATTAAAGTTTTCTCCCGCAACAGGTGATTCAAACACCACACCAATTCCGCCAATTGAGAATAGAGGAGATTGAGTCATTTCCATTCCTGAACTTTGAATATTACCCACAGATGGAGACATATAAATGAGAAATCCGTATGCATTAAGATCTAAAGGTAAATCAATTGCCAAAGAAGTATCTGCCACAGTGTAATTGACAGCAATCACTTCAATTAATTCAATAGAGGCGTTGCCAGGTCTTGATCTATAGAGACTGATATCCACCATGGCACCGGAATCAAAGTTGGCAATTGTGTAGTTGATAAAGTTGTTTTGAGTGTAAAGCCATCCATTCTCATCGGGAGCTACGAAAGTCTCAATGAAAGGTCCTTCAATTGTGAATGGATCTCCATCGATAAGACCATCTGTATAAGGCATTGGCACGCTCGAGTCGGGTATTGATGCCTTAATAAAGTAGGATCTGCTTGTTTTCAATGATGAAGGGAAACTAGACACATGATAAGTTCCAACATTCGCAGAGACATTTCCAAGAGACATTACAAATTGGGAATCAAGAGTCCAAGTATCGACATTCCAAACATATTGCCAAAGATTCAATTCAATGATAATATCTTCATAGCCCAAGTTGGTCCATGTGATATCCATGACTGAGTTTGCAGTTCGGATTGGACATTCGATTGTATTACTATATGTGAAAGTAAGGTTCAATCCATGAATTTGGAAAATGTCTGATACGATAACAGATGTTGCATTGGCTCCCCATCCAGAACTAAGTGTATCATTACTTTCTCCAATGAGAATAGAGTAAGTTAAACCAGAGGGTATATCATAAGGAACATCCCATGTGTAAGGAGAATCAACAGGGGTACTAGATGTAATAAGTCCGTAGAATGATGAATTCATTCCGTCTTCTGCTGACCAAAGTTCTATTCGAACCATAGCACCCGCGGAAAAGCTTTCAGATAACCATGAGATACTATAGGAACTCAAGATATACAATTCATCACCAGCAGACGGAGTTACGACGTCAAATACGGAAGGTCCTTCAATTGTAAAGTGAGCTCCATTGGTCAAGGCTTCAGTGTATAAAACATCCGCTCCGTCAGTTTGAATTACAGCCTTGATGTAATAATAACTTCCATTCCTGATGAAGGAAGAGAATGATTCCACTTCGTAGATACCATCAGCTGCTGATACGTCGAAAACAATCGGTGTAATTTCATCATCACAATCATAAGTTCCGTTCCATAACTCTAAACCAATAGTAACATTGTTAAATCCACGTGAATTCCAAGTAATATTCATAGACGTAACAGCGGTGTGAACTGGATCCGCAACCGTATCATTATAGGTGAATTCGAACATCAATCCATTAATTTGGAAAAGATCGGAGTAAACATGAGCAAATGCATCATCACCCCATCCATCATCAAGTACACCTGTTCCTTCACCGATTAATATACTATAATTAGATCCGGTAGGTATATAGTACGGCACTGTCCATAAATAACTTTCTTGATTGGCGGAAACATTGTTAGCAATGTCAAGAACTTTAACGGTATTGGCATTTGACCATAACTCAAGTCGAACTAAAGCCCCTTCAGAGAAATACAAGGCATCCCAAGCAATAGTGTATAACTGCAAAATGTCCCAAGAAGAAGTTCCAATGGGTGAACTAATGCTGTCAACCATCGGTCCTTCAATTGTAAACTGAGTTCCATTATTAAGAGCTTCAGAATACAAAATATCCGCATCAACACTTGCGACGGTAGCTTTAATGTAATAGTGACTACCATTCCTGATGAATGAAGGGAAAGATTCTACTTCGTAGATACCGTCAGCAGCGCTGATATTCTGAGCAAGTGATGTAATTAAAACGTCATTAGAGTCGTAAGTACCATTCCACAATTCAAAGTTAAGGAAAATATCGTCAAATCCACGCGAATTCCAGGTAATATTCATTGACATATCGGCTGTCTGAACTGGATCTGCAACCGTGTCATTATAGGTAAACTTGAACATCAATCCTTCAATATTGAATAGAAGAGAAGAAACGAGAGCATCGGAAGGGTTTCCCCATCCTTGACTAAGTACATCCCCATCAGCTTGACCGATCAATACAGAATAATTAGATCCGGTAGGTATATAGTAAGGAATTGTCCATAAATAACTTTCTTGATTCGCTGAGACATTGGTTGTGATATCTGCAATTTTATCAGGGCTACCATTCGACCATAATTCAATTCGAAGTGAAGCCCCTTCACTAAAGTAAAGAGCTTCCCAAGAGATGTTAAATGTTTGCAAAATTTCCCAAGTATCACCAGCCGAAGGCGAGTAAATTGTATCAACCACGGGTCCAGTTATCCTGAAGTAACTTCCATTATGTAGATTATTCATGAATATATCATCGTCATTAGGTGTAATAACAGTAGGGACAATGTAGTAAGAGCAACTAGTTTGAAGAGAAGATGGGAATGGTTCGGCTAAATAAAACCCAGCGGAAGCTGAAACATTTTCTGCAATACGAAGGAGGAAAACATCCATGTACCCAGAGGCAGTCGCATTCCATTTGTTGACATAAAGATCAAGTGAAATATCAATATCATTATACGCCAATTGGTCCCATGTAATATTCATAGTAGTAACAGCAGTGAAAATATCATCCGACGAGTAACAATAAGTGAATTCCAATGATACTCCTTTAATAGAAAATATATCGGACATCACGAATGTAGTGTTGTATGGTCCCCATCCATAACTTAATGCATTTCCTTCTGAAATTTTAATATAATAACCATACCCATTGCTGGTATTGAAAGGAATGGTCCATTGATACTGCCCTGCAGATGCATTTGCGCTATCATCAATGAGTGCATAAAAAGCTGCATCCTTCCATAATTCTAATTGAAGAGTAGCATCTGGTGAAAAGCCTGTACTGGACCACTCAATTGTTTCTACAGTCAATATTTCCCATTGATTCCCTGAAATAGGACTAGTGACCGATGGAATACTTGGTCCGAAAATAAGGAGCGGATTTCCATCCTGAAGACCAGATGAATACAACGGATCAGTTACATTTGTATACATAATAGGTTTAATAAAGTAAATCCCTGAAGTAGAAAGCGATGATGGAAAAGATGAAACTAAATAGCTTTGGTCGGCCACCGATATATTTTCCGCAAGTGTCAATAGGAATTGGCACTCAAGCGTTGTTCCATTAAATTGTATCTGGCAGAGTTCCAAACTTATGCTGAGACCGTCATAGCCTACTTCTGACCATGTGATATTCAAAGAGGTAATTGCAGTAGTGATACCAGTTACAGGATATGAAAGGGTGAGTTTCAATGGATTGATATTGAATAAACCTGAAGTAATCGTAGTAGTGCTTGGACCCCATCCTGTACTCAACGCGGCATCTCCTTCTCCAATCAGAATGAAATATGAATTTTCGCCAGAAATATTGTATGAAATTGTCCAAAGATACATTTCATCAACAGCCGATGCATCAGTGGTAATTACCATTACAGAGGAATTACTAGTCGGCGAGCTGGACCAAAGTTCAATTCGGAGTTTTGCACCAGGTGAAAAGTTGATAGCTTCCCACGTAATTTCATGTGTGGTTGTAACATCCCAGGAATCCATGAATGCAGGGGAAGTTACATTGAAAACGGAAGGTCCTTCTATAAAGAAATAATCACTTGAATATGTCGTACCGGAGATAAGATCTGATCCATCGGGATCTACAGTAATTTGTACAAAGTAACCAGATCCACCGAGCACATTAGAAGGAAGTGTGAATTCAAAGTTGTCATCGGTAATATACGTGTCTTTGATATACATGACTCTGGATGTCGTATTACTTGTGGAATTGTAATACATCAAATCAGCTTTAATATCCAATGAAGAATTCAACCCAACTGTAGTAAAAGATATAGACATAGGACTTGCGGTAGCAATTTCACTTGAAACATTTGGTGACATAAATTCAAAGTATGCACCTTCAATTGAGAATAAAGGACTATCAGTTGGTGCTAATCCTGCTGAATTTCCAAAAATGGATCCTTCAACGTCTATGAAACATTTTTCTAATGCAGGTAAATTGTATGGAAGTGACACATTCCAGCTTCCAATACTATCTGATTCCAACATAATATCAGATGTGAGTCCGGCAATAAATTGATTAGACCCAGATTTTGTGTCACAATACAAATTGGACGATAAGATGGCATCCAATGGTAAGTTATATGCATGGAAGATAACGGTGGTTGTGTAGTTGTAAGACCAAACTGCGGAATAATCAGCGTTGGGATTATTGTAACCTCCCCACGGTCCTTCCCATTGAAAACTGGTTCCATTAGCAGGTAAATGAATAAAGTCATAAGGTAATTCTTGAGTTGAAATTAATTCCGCTTTAAAGAAATAATCAGATCCAGCGGGAATATTTCCGGATAAAGGCCACATAAATAATCCTTGAGTTTGAGAATCCACATTGCCGGCAACAATATCAATGAAGGTTTCATTTCCATTCTGAAGTTGATATAATGAAATCGTAAGATTGTAACCAAATAATCCGAAAGCATCCCAACTTATATTAAACAGGTTTGGTTCCATGAATACTGGGCATGAGCCGGTGAATGAGAAATCAACTCCACGAATAGTGAAAATGGATGTGTTGACTGGACCGCTCCAGTGATATTGTTGTTGATTAATTGCATATATTGTAAAGTAATACGAATCACCAGAAGGGATTGAGTCTGGTAATGTGAAGTGATATTCCTGACCAGTAACCTTTACATTGGTATTAGCGGTTAAAATAAACTTGTCATCAAATCCACCACCAAGAACCGGCACTTGTTGCCATAGTTCAATATAAGCAGTCACATCACTTAGAATATTAACGCTATCCCAAGTTAGTTGAATAACATCATTCACTTGTAGGAGTGTAGAACCATTATTCGCAAGGAAATCAGTTACGTTCGGTCCATGAATTTCAAATAGAGGTCCTTGGAATGAAGCATAGCTAATGGCAGGGTTGGCCCCATCTAAAGCGGTCTCCAAAACGAGATAATAATCATCAGAAGGTTCTACATACGGCACGTTGAAACTGTAAGATAATATTCCTGCATTGAGAAAACCAATAAACGTCACTTCCGAACCATTTCGATATAAGCTTACGGTCATTAATTCAGAATCATGAATCGTTGACGTAGTGAAATTGAAAAAGGTAGATTGACCAGTTCCAACATAAGTGGTATTATCCGGTGAAATGAAATTAATGTATGCTCCAACAAATGTAAATTTGCCACTATCTGAAGGCATTAAACCTGCAGAATTTCCCCCTTCACTATTTTGAATTGTAATCCAACAGGTCATATTTTGATACGGAATATCAATGGGGATAGTCACGTTAACATTTGAAGTTCCATCTTCATTCAAAGTAATGTCAGAAGTAAGTTCTTTACTATATGTTCTTGGATCATCGGACGATGCTCCACGATAATAGAACGTTGCTGTTAATGCCGCATCAAGAGGGAAATTATATCCATGAATTGATATTGTCGCTGGATCGTCATATGACCAAATGGTGTCAGAAGTAGGTGAGGTTATATAAATCGTTGGTCCTTGAACCGAAAAGTTAGCGCTAAAGGCTGGGAATACAGTAACAGTATAATCCCAAGTTTCGGTATCAAGTAATGTAGCCATTAAACGGTAGTTTTCACCAGTGGGAATATTTCCAGAAAGAGAAATGTAACCGGTCGATTCGGATTGAGCATCAATATTATCAATAACAGTACTAATGATGGTTGAAGTTTCATCAACCAGATAAATACTGACGTTCAATCCATCTAATTTGAAACTATCCCAAGTAATATTTATCATATTTACAGCGGTTTTAACTGGACAAGGGAAATCATCGATGGTGAATGCGAATTCCAAGCCATGGATATCGAAAATATTTGAATCAGCAGATTCAATCCAAGTCAGATCAAACTCGCTTTCAGCTCTAATTCTAATGAAATACATAGTTCCAGTAGGGTAATTCCGATTGATTGTAAAGTGTTGCGCAGTAGCGGCAAATGCAGTACTAGTGTTGAGAGTGTCAATAAACGTTTCTTGGAATGTTCCATTTACAGAAGAGACATTCTGCCAAAGTTCAAGTACAACTGCAGTCGAATCTGGCACATTCTGATAAGTCCAATTTAAAGACAAAACGTCATCAACATCAATTGTAGTTGAAGGATCAATTCCAACTATACTGGTAAAACGAGCTCCATCAATAGTAAATAGAGGGGAATCAAAAACTAGTTTGTTGAATGGGTAAGAAACCGAATCTGGAACAGGAGTGATCTCAAAATAGAAACCATCTGAACCATTCATTCCAGATGGAATCAAAAAAGGAGTGTTGCTATTGCAAAAGGTTAACTCTGAACTAGTGCAATTAATTTGTGTAGTATTCATGCTAATACTGTCGTTATGATACAAGCATATCATCATTGGAGTTCCCGGATTGATTCCATTGGTTTCGAAATTCACATTTGTCGAAGACGCCACTCCAATATAAGTGGTATTCAGAGGTGCAGTATAAGTTAAGGTAGCTCCAGGGAAAGAAAATTCCGGTACACTATCACTAGGAAAGAGTCCAAGACAATTATAAATAGGACGGACAGTAAAAAACAAATAGGCATCCAAAGCTGGAAGGTTAAGTGGCAAATCAACATTAACTAATGCTTGAGAATCTACAAAAACAATGTCTGTTCGTAAAGTAATGTTGAATCGAAGATCCTCATCAGGAGGAACATAATTCAAATCGAGTGCAACAATTGCGTCTGTAGGCATATTTTTTGCGATTATTTTCAATTGGATTAGGCCATCATAACCCAATGTTTTTGCGGTGTTTGTTGGTGTCCACATGTTAATGTAAGGTCCATGAATAGAGAATTGAGATCCACTGCTAGGTAAAACTGGGAATGAATAATCCAAAGTTTCTCCTTCAACCAATGAAGCTTTAAAGTAGTAAGATGTTCCAGTGGTAGTATTGGCAGAGATTTGTACATTTTCTAGTATGGAAGCGGTGGTATTGACATTTGTGGCAACATTATAAATAAACACTTCAGACCCGTTAACCATTTGGTATAAATCAATGTCAACAAGTTTATCATCTAATAAGTATGCACTCCATGTAACGTTGAGAACAGAATTTGCAGTGCGAACAGGGCAAGGGAAATTATCGTAAGTGAAGATAAATTCCGGTCCACGAATCTTGAAAAAGTCCGATACTGCAGGTGTAACAGTTCCGTTCGCATTTTGATTAAAAGAACTTGTGTCAAACTGAATAAAGTAATATTGACTACTTTGCGTTTCTATCGGGATAGAATATGTTGAAAGTTGGCTTTGCACGACCACACCACTTATTGTTTCAATTATTGTATCCGTATAGTTGCTAAGATCCGAATTGTAATCACGTCGGTATATAGAGAACTGAGAAATAACGGAACTCTCAGGAAAACTTTTCGCAATCCATGTAATCGTGATCTCAGTCCCTGCATTGTATCCATTCTGATCGAGACTGATATCAATCACAGTAGGCCCATAAATCGTAAATGGATCGGATCTAATATCATGATTTAATGCCTCGGCATAGAAAAATGAATTATCATTTGACCAAAACTGCAAGTAATAAAATTCGCTAGTTTGGATTGTCATGTAGGGTACAATGAATGTAGAATCACCAATATCTGTGTTAAGCAAAAAGTTTTCATCATAAATCGTGTAAGTGAAATCCTGATCAACTGTAAGAGAACTATTGTAATATCGTTTCAAGAAAACGGTCCAAGGTCCTGTTAGATTCATATGAGAGCTATTCCATTCCAGAGCGATACAGGATTCAGTATACCAAGTAGAATTTAAACTTGGTTGGGTTATATTTAAAGTGGCTCCATTGAAGCTGAAAGCATCACTTTCAGCGCTACCGAAAGACTTGTCTTGCCCTATGTCAGTGTTAGCACTCAATAAGATTGTGATAGGGCTCAAGGATCGCAAATTCAACGGCATATTATATTCAAGTATGTTGGTTTCCGAATTGTTTACGGTTACTGTAGGAAACAGGTCAATTACGTACTGAACATGGCCATTTTTATAAATCCTCAGCCCAATGGCAATAGTCTGGTTTTCCAGAAATCCTTCCGGAATAAATTCAATTACAGATGGACTGTCGTACGACCATATATCTGTAGAATTGGGATGTATAACGGTAATTTTTGGAATGGTCAATATGAACGATGAACCCTTTATATTCTTGAATAGATCAATGATGGCAGAAGACTGAACTGAATTAGGATGAGCAAGGCTGGCGGAAATGGTAGAGTTGAAAATACCACCGTTGAGCCAATTTGGGACATACCAAGAATAGAGACCAGCGCCAACTTCAGGGTCTGAACTAATCGTGGTGACAGCTGCTCCGTAAGTTAACCCTAAGATTAACACAGTATCGACAGGTATTACACTAAAAGCCCAAGTAATATTGACAGTCGAGCCTGATCTGACACCATCAGGGAATGAATATGTGAGTTCGAAAGAAGGCAATCCAATGTCAAAAACACTACTATTCAAATATCCATCTAACCAACCCGCTGTAAGAGAAGGGGAATTTAATTCAGAATCAGAAACTAATTTGATAAAGTAATTGGATCCAGCTGTATAGTTTAATGGCATAGGTATCAACACGTATCCAGTATTAATGTCCGTATCTTTAACTAAAAGATCAATTTTGGTATAAACTAAATCAGGAGTCTCTCCTGTGATATTCCATAATTCAATATTAAAGACAGCTCCTGTAGAAAATCCTTCAGCGACCCATGTTACATTAGTTGTACTTCCCCAAACCCAAGCTTCCGCCGTAAAATTAGAAATTTCCGGTCCTTCAATTAGGAATGAACTGCTACTGAATTTTTCTCCAATGGTAGCACCATAAGTAACGGTAAATGTAACAGTATAATTACCGCCAATATTAGATGAATTTAAGGTCAAGAGATTCCATGGGTTCACGACCGGGTCAACATTAGTAAGTGTGAGTATTCCATCTTGTGGATTAGGACTAATTTGATTCAATGAAATATCTCCGACGACATTGGCATCAATTAGATTGGTAACAAAAGTCAAGTTGAAAGGTTGTCCGGTAATCCATCCGACCGGAGTAGGTATGGAAATGGAAGCTCCATTGACGACATTAACATATCCCAAAGTCAATCCTCCATAATATTCAATTGGTTCACGACATCTTGATACAATATAAATTCTATAAACTCCATCAATAAGGTCGGTTACAAGAGGTAAAGATATACTAGTATCATTGAGTATAATATTGGATACAATTTTAAATGGAGTTTCTTGTTCATCTCTTGCCCAAATATTGACAAAAACTTCCGAGAAATTTTGAGCAACAAATTGAATAGAGATATTGTTTGATAAATCCCAAGTTTCATTAGTCATCAAATTGGGATGAATAGGTTCCAAGATTGGAGGAATAATTGTAAATGTTTCTGAAGAAGCATTTTGCATATTATAATCATTGATGTTAGCCGTTATAAACCAAGTAATATTGTAAGGATCATTCCCTCCAAAAGTAAATTCATATGTTGCCGTGTCAAGATAGAGGGTTGTATTAGTCAAACCCATGTTAGGAAGCTCTTCAAAACCGATTTGATATGAGTATAGATCTTCTTCATTAACAATTGCGTTCAAGTAGAAATTGTAAACTTTCAAAGCTGAATTTGAAAAACCAAATGTCTGCAGATCAATAGTATACACATTGCTGGCATATAAAGTATCACCTAATGAAGAGATATCGAATACAATATCAGGAATAATATGGAAATGATCAGAGTCTAGTGTAAAACCAGACAGCGAATCATTTACTCCAGATATTCTCCAGAAATGCTCTCCAACTGGAGCATTACTCAATGAGATTGAAACCAAACCATCAAGAGCTTCTACTGTTTTGCTAACTTCTGGAATGAGAGTACTTGTTGAAGAATTATAGTATCTGTATAAATCCAACTGAATCATTTCACCAGTGTGCCAATCTGAAGTTAATGACCAAGTAACAAGGGCGGTCGAATTATATACATAAGAATTACTTTCACCAAGTGATCCATAGGAAAGAATGGTATGAGCAACCAATTCAAAAACGGTCGAATTGAGGGAGCCTGTGTAAGCGTCTTCAAAAACTGGATCTGGTATGAATTGGAACATATATGAACCTAAATCCAAAGTTTCATTCAAATAATAATTGTAATATAAATCATTTACAACAGCTGGGAAAGAATCTATTAAATACAATCCACTGGAATTTGAAAAGTACAATGATAATAGGGCGGTGTAATTTGATGGCCAGTCATTGGCTAACCATGAAATATGAACAGATTGGCCACGAGCCTCTCTTGAGTCAGATACCGGAGTTACAAATGAATCAATCTCATAATTCGTAATAGTGAAATTGGTATTAAATTGATGACCACTATATCCCGCTGATAAATCGTACTCCATATTTGCCGAAATTGTAACGTTGTATGTTCCAAGTTGAGTGCCAATTGGCAAGTCTGCCTTGACATTGACTGTTTGATTCGCCGGGACCACGACGATCGGGTCGGTATAGATACCAATTCCCGCATGATCAAATATATCTACGATCAGAACAGCTCCTTCACTAAATCTAACCGTATTGATTGTAAATGCAACCTGTATTGGCGTTACCAAATAGCGAATCGATGTATTTGCGAATACCACCGATTCAACATCGGGACCCTGCATCTGGAAGAGAGGGCTGGTGGTAAAAGTGGCATTAAATTCGTCCACAATCGCCAACCGGTATCCGTCGCCACCCCCATCACAATGAAGGAACCCAAAATCAGATTTAATAGTGAAATTTACTTCAAAGACTCCTGTTTCAAACAGGCCGTAACGTTCGAGGAAGTATGTATGACTATGATCGCAATTCACATATTGTAAAACCCAAGAGGCCGCTCCTGGAGGTGATCCAATCACTGAGCCAATGACTGCAGTTTCATTAGTTCCTGTTGACCAAGTATCTGCGGTAGTAGGAGATGTAAAACCTACTTCAAATGACGCATTTATGAATGGAAAACATGTTGCCAGCCACAATAGGGCAAAGGTAAAAAAGCTTTGCCTTTGTTTCCTCATAATTATTATTATGATTACGTGAGATCAACCCTGCTTTTTTAAATTAAATTTCTTAATTATATCTCTTATTATGATATCCTATAAAACTCTATTGGTTAGTATAGCAATATTAATTCAGTTTTCTATAAAATGGAAAAAAAGGTTAATTCTTATTGATTTTGTATGTATAAATTTAATCTAAAAAATCAATATTATTTCTTCCGGTCTCTTCTCTTTCTTCTAAAGGAGATAAAAAAAAAGATCTAATTCTATACGAAACAGAAAATGGAAAAGAAAAAGAAAAAAAGAAGACGAAAAAAAAAAATAATCTAAAAAACCAGGAGGTTTCTCTCTTCTTTCTTTTTTTTTTTAAGATTTCTAAAATTCTCAAACCTGGTCCTCTAAATATCTATCTATTCTTTCTCTATGCTTATGGTTAGTAGGAAAAGAGGAAAAGGGAATCTAATCCTCGTTAGAGAAGAAGAAAAGGAGAGAGTGGCGAAAGAAATCTTGAAAGAAAAAAGAAAAAAG
>Ga0206352_10620220_pt1 | contig 14319 bp, 6 predicted proteins | sample DielMetaTC5am5_FD_146434 | JGI IMG/M metagenome (GOLD analysis project Ga0206352, IMG submission 146434) | Corn rhizosphere microbial communities from Kellogg Biological Station, Michigan, USA - Diel MetaT C5am-5 (Metagenome Metatranscriptome)... | ecosystem: Host-associated > Plants > Roots >... | reverse complement strand
TGCATAGGCTCCCTTAGACGGAAGCTTTCACCAGCCCTCGGCCCGATGAACGTATAGTGATCTAGACATTCCTCCGACGCTTAGGCTAGATAATCATCCGTGAGGAGGGGTTGGTATGTCGGTTAATGGCCGGCTGCAAGAAGAAGCATGCTGCCATCGGCTCAGACGAAAGTCGTAGATACAAAACGATGTCTTCATGGGACTAATACCACCGATCATTGATCCGGGATTGGAGGTTGCACAGGATTGAGAATGGAGAGAATGAAATGAAAGAGAGAGGAGAGGAAGAGGGACTTACCGGCTGCGAGTTGCAACGCACCGGATTGACCCTCCAATCAAGGAAAGAAAATAACTTGAAGGATTTTGTGGATGCTCCTGAACCATTTGGGATAGTGAGTCGAACACTAATTACCAGGTCGTACATTTATTGTAACCGCGCAACGCGAACGGCCACTCCTCTTTGAAACAAGAAACGAAACTCTTTTCAAACTCAACCCGTTTGCGTGGGTGGCGGTCGCTTTTCAGCCATCCGTACCATCCATCCAGTTGGAGTGTATCAACTGGAGCGACTTCTCCGCTCGGGCATAGAGCGAACGGACGAAGTTTCCGTAGTGGCGGGAAGGGGTGCCACAGTATCCTGCCCAGTCGAGCTCACCCTTTGGGGTGCACTCGTTCCAGAAGCAGGTGCTGTTATGGACCTCCGTGTGCGAGTCAAATGCCACATCCAGTTCTGGCAGGATCAGATTGTCCTGCCCGATTGGGGCGGCAAGGAGTTCCGTGACTTCGAGGTTGGCGATCGAGTCGCGACCTATCTCAGATGGCCTGATGTGCATGCAAATGTCGCTCAGGTCAAACCATCCGAGATAATATAATGTTCGACAGGTCTCTAGCGTGAGACCTAACTCGGGCACTCGCGGTCCAACCCAGCGCAGCTGGCCTGTGAGACAGGCCAACTGCGTGAGGTGCAAGCCAGACACAGTGTCCTTGCCCCAGATGGTCTCGTAGTCGAGGTCTATAACCAACCCGCGGTTATAGTCCTCCATGCCCGAGGAGCCCACCTGGCGCATTGTCAGGTTGTCGCCTTTATATTGGTCGAGTGGGTCGACCATATATACAGGCTCGCCGCCGAAATAGAATTTTGTGGGTACCTGCCCCGGGTATTTAGAGCCACGTGGGGATGCCACGTAGTTGCAGGCCTCCTCGAAGTATAGGTCGCCTGGACAGAAATCGTCGGAGCGTTTCTTGCCGACGTGAGCCCTCCCAACAGCCATACTGGCCATCGCCTGCTTGCGAGCCTGCTTGAGCTGTCCCTTAGACAGAGTTGCCGCTGCTGGGGGAGGGGGAAACCGGTATGGTGTCCCGTTAAGTGGGTTTGCCCGAGTGACGTAGTCGGTCTCGGTGCAATTGTAGTTGGTCATACCGATAGTTGACCAATACGATCCCTCGATAACGGAGCACACCCATTTCATGCGCTCCTCGGGTACTGGCCAGGCCACCAACTGGGCCCTTGCTTTGAGGAATTGTAGTTCCCCTTCTATGTATGCAGGGCTCGCCTGCTCGATGTGCCAAACCCAGAAGTGATCCATCACTTTCTGGGCGAAGAAAAGCTCTTCCTGAGAGCTGAGATTGTGTACTTCCACCCAGTTGGTCGGAGTGAAAGCACTTTTGAGGGTGAGGCTGACAGAGCGGTTGTAGGCCGCGATGCCTGTGATGCCCTTGAAAGGGATGCGAATGTGAGTGAGAGTGGAAGACATTTGAGATGTTTGGGGTTTGTGAGTTGTTATGACAAATACAGCACACAGACGGTCCCGCCGTTTCACGCGATTTTCCTCAGTGTGTGACGCAGAAATGGAAAAGGAAAATATGGAATACGAGATATGAAAATATGGAATATGAGATGTTTTGTGTTTGTTTTGTGTTTTGTATGGCACGCTTAGTACCATCACTAACTTGACGCTCCGCCACTAACTGTGCGCTATGAGCACCTCTCCTTTTGGCTATTCCTTCGAACAGTCAACCGCAAAAGCGTGTGAGAACCCACATAGACCCCCCGGCTCGCTCAATGGCGTCCGGACCCATGTGGTGTGGTTCGCTGGCTAAAGAGTACAGGGTTCCTATTGGCCCCAGCCCTCAATAGAGGCAGCACTTCCCACAAGGTTCAGGTTCTGCCTGACCTTATCTCCGCCTTATTTAGGTCTCCTTCTATCTTAGGGGCTCTGAGGAGATTGGTTCATAACTAATGGTCTGTGGTTTCACTAGCTGTGCGTGATGAAGGCTACGTGTTTTTTCGGCCTGAACTGGGTTTCACCCAGATTCCATGCTTCGTGCCATTGGGCAGAACCTCCTGCGTGGCTCCCGGATCCCCAACGTTGTGGCCACGTTTCACATGGTGCCCTAGAGGCGGTCTCCTACCTGGCTAAGCGAGGCACGTTGATGTAATCGCAGTGTGTTTTCCAACGCCAGGGGCTACCTCTTAGAACAACTCAGTTTAGTGGATGGGCTGATCGTCATTCCGGAAGTCTCTTTGCGAACTTCAAACGGCCTTTTACCGTACCGGTCAGATCTTAGCAATCCTTATTTGTTGTTTTTCTGGGAGTCATGCTTCTCTCACTGGGAGGAGACTCTCGCTCTCGTAGGTGTACCAGACCTCGTATTTTATCTGCCGTGAACACGGCGAACGTCCCTTCTCTTTCGGGCAAGCAGGACCCTCCTAACGCTTAGGGCTCCCCTGTCTCCGTGACGGTGCAACCTGAATTGCAAGTACGCCGAAGAACCAGTGTTGTATCAAGACGACCTTGGATTACCTAGGTTATTTGGACCCAATACTGTGGGCTCCATCCGGCTCGGCCGGGTAGTGTATCACCAGGGCGAACTTCGTTGAGAGGCTCCGCCAATGACCTTGAACCTCAATGGTTGCTGTGTCATGACCGGCATTGCTTTCCGGGGAAGCACTCCGTGCTTGCCTTGGCCTGTGTCATTACCGGCATTGGTTTCCGGGCGGGTTCGTCCCCTGCTGCACGGCGGATAGGCTTGGGGTGATAAGAAATAACACACCCCACCGAGTCTCCTGCTGCACTCTCTTGGCGGTTTTATAAATAGGCCGCCGCATTGTTTGTTCAGAATAAAGGGGTCCCGACTCCCCTTGTGCTTACATCACCTTTCGCAGCACTTGCTAGGTGATGAGTCCTACGGGATGCCATCTTAGGTGCACTACCTAGGCGATCCTGCCTCAGTTGGCTTTCGAGTTACGAATGGAATCTAGGAATTGAAAGGAAATCTAAGATAGACAGGTAACTGATGGCGCCAGGCCGAACAACTCCATCTTGACCCACGGACCCACCTGCGTTTGGTTGTAAGACATCGGACGAACCGATCTCAGAGACTACCAATCCCTGAGCCTTTTAGGCCTCACCGTAAGACGCCCACGTGCTATGGGAGGATATGGGATGTCATTGTTCAATGCATCATGTGTGGTTTTAATTCTCCACATGTGCTCGCAGTCCCTCGTTAGAGGCACTCTACCCCGCAGCTGTTTAGGCTGCGCTTAAGCCGATCGACTTATAGTTGGTCAGTCCCGTTTGGCGGGCCCCTTCCTACAGACTGGTCACAGACCTGAATGTACGCGATCTACAGAGCTACTTTTATGCATTCTGGTGGGGCGCTACTCCCTTAGGCCTTATTTACGGCCCAGTTAACCAGGCAGATGTCCCTCACATGTCCACCTCGATTTGAGGTGCAAGCAGCAAGGCAAGCATCCCTACGAACCATGTCAAATTGGGATTGGGGTGATATTCTCGCCTGAGGGGGACGGTGGTTGCCACCTGGAGTGGTGTTGGCCATCTATTGATCCCCCTCAAGTGATTTTAAAAGACGCCATGGTGCCTTCCCATTGTGGTGAGCTGTTGATCTTCAACGTGTACACAGCAAGTCGCTTCATCCATAATATCTGGATTTGGCGTCCCTGGTCAGAAAACTGAAGACCCGCCGGTCGCCAGCAAGGATTTGGCCAAGTGAAGACCTGGTTGAAGGCGGTCGTCATGGAGTTATCCGTGCCATGGAGGAATTCATCTGGCATATTGGCTGGCACTCTCACGCGGTCCAGTCTGTAAGCATCCATGTCGTGGAGTGCCAGGGGTGACGCGATTGTGGTGGTATTGTTGGCCACCATGATGCACCATTGGCACACGGCTCTCCACCCGTAGATGCGCGAGCGCTCGTTTGGGGTCGTCCCAGGAGGTGGCACGAATGCCACTGGGGCACCGGCTTCAAAGATACGCGGTCTCACAGGGTCGTCGATGTCTAGCGGCCGCATCCAGGGCAGAGTGCCTGAACGGATTGCAGTGATCATGCCGCGGAACAATTCGAACCCAGCCTCGAATATGCGTGGCCCTGCATAATGGCCAACCCCGGCAAAGAACACAGAATTAATTGCTGCAAAGTTCTCTTGCAGCATGTATCGAAAAGTGGCGCCTTCGAGGCGCCACACCCACCAATGGCGCATCAGCCACGTGACAACCTCTTCCTGATAAGTGCACTGCTTGAAGCGCACCGTGACGAATTCCGTCGCGGTTATCCAGAAATGGCGAGTGACGTGGAAATCTTGCTCGCCGGTGGGGTTTAAGTTGAGGATTGGGGCCACCCTGGTGTGCCCGTATTCGATGGCAGGATCAACCTGCTGGGACGCCAAACCGTTGCCAGCCCGGAGTAGCGTCATATTTGGTGCTATTTGGTGATCACCGGGTGCAGCTATCGGGAGCCCACAGGAACAAGGGGGGGTAACCCCTGCCTGTGGCCCTGGTGCTTCACACTCGGTGAGACGCCCACACTGGCACACAAGACGTGTCAGATGGTACATGTTCGCGGCCTCATTGAGCCGGTCCTGTTGCCAAGCCCGGGTGTAGTGCTCATGAGATTGGTAACCTTGTGCGGAAAATTCCATTGTGAAGATGTGATGTAGAGATTGTGAAAGACCAGATACACATATCTATTGGTGCCTGCACCAAGGGCGGCCAGCCCTCCTGATAGATTTCAGCCCCGACTCCTCAGTGTGTCCAGGGGGCAGGCGAGTACTCTTGCTGTCCTTAACATATGCCCTTGCGGCCAAAGTAAGGGGCGAGGATTCGGCGCGACGAGCCGTACTCATGAATCCCAATTTTATTTTCGTTTAATCTGGTGGGTTTTGTGGTTGGTAGAAGTTACATTGTCGTCAATTGCTCACCATAGCCAAGGGCTATCTGACTGGTGGTCCGCTCATAACTGGTGTAGTCGTATGCACAGGGTGACAAGGGATTGCCCCAGTGCATACCATGCCACCGCCAGTGATAAGCGCAAGCCTGCCAGTTTCCAGAATAGCAACAACAGTGGGAACGCGAGACCTATGTGGCCGTAAGATGCCATGACCATGAAGCAGTTCCCTAACGGGAGGTATTTAAACCCTGGGATCTTGGTGGCATAGTAGAGGTTGGGTATCGGTATGACCAATGCCCCATCCTGCAGCTCGTCGGCGGGCACATGTGTTGATCGGTAGAAAACGCGCTGAGGTATCTTGGCTCGGAAGTGCGTGGGCTCGAGTGACAGCTCGAGTTCAGTCCTCCGATCCCATAGTGAGACGTGAGGTAACCATCCGCTGGAAAATTGGAAGGGCCGCACTACCAGATAGCGAGTGCTGTTGACACCGCGGATGATGGGCAACACAGTGGCGACGATCACACGTGATTGGTTGGTATAGACGACGACATCAGTAATTGCCTCGAAAAGGTGGGGCAGAGTGATTGGGAATCGGACGATTGTGACAAAAGTGGTTAGTGCAGCCAGGTCAAAATGAGTGTACGCAAGTCGCCCTGCCACCACACTGACGGGGATAACCCCGACGTGGGAGGCTAGTGCCATACAGATCGCAAAACACAATGGTCCTAGGACGATTGTCAGCATGTTCGTTTGTCCGAAGAAAAATGTGGCCCAGGTTAGGCCAAAGAAGATCTGGCGCCCCTTAAACCAAAGAGTGAGGGCAATAGCCAACCATGAGAACACCATAGAGGAATAAAGAGATAACAGCGTGTACACACCAGTCAGAACACGGAAGGGGTTCAGGGCGAAGCAGTGCCCCAGGACTTGCCAAAAGGATACGAATGGGGCGGCAGCCGCGATTGGCAGTGGGTTGATGACAGGCCAGAAATTGATGATCCCTGGTGACAGATATGTGGTGTCAGCACAATCACGAATTGCAGTGACCTTGGCCCCAAGGTATCTGGCAGTCTCGATGGTACCGTTGCCTGTCGCATGCACTTCGTCAACGGCCAGGTCACGGTAGTCATAGGTCGTCAGTCGTTCAAAGCCATCCGGGGTCTGGTATGCAAGAGTTGATGACCCTGGCACGAGCACGCGCCCACGCTTCCGAGGGGTGGGCCTTAGCGAGTGCTCACCGTCTGCGGACCGGGGCATACGCCATAACCCAGCCGTGACGGAGATGCGGTACCCAAACGAAAGCCAGCGCGCTACCTTTAGGCCAATGGTGAGTAGTGGGTTGCCCGGTACCTCGCCACCCCTCGTCAATAAGCGAGAGGGCTCCAGGTCTACGAGCGTTTGGCCAGGCAATTGCGCGAACAATTGCCGAGGTACGATCGTCTGGTAGTGCTCTGCCAAAAGGAAGGCAATCTCAAAACCACGGCCGAACGGTTGAACTGAGTCGAATAACGACCCGTTCCCTTCAAGCGTGGCCAAAAGAGTGCGGCCGTCCTGCGCGTTGTTGAGGTGCAGGCTGAGACAGATGCGCGGGGTGAAACGTCGGATTTGCTTGGCCATGTACTTGTAGGGCACTTGGTCGCCTGTGGTGCCGATGGTAAGAGCGAAGGTGTCGACTGGTGATGCGAACGATGTGTTGAGGTGAAGAAGAGCAAGGAAACGAGCTTGGTACCCAGAGAAATTGTGATGTGTGAACATCAGTGGCGTGCGGTCGAATGGGCAAGAGGTTGGCACGATGTATTTGTGCTCACGCCCCTCGGGGACGAGCCGAGTGACCTGACCATTCTCTAGCACAAAGGCCACGTGTGGCCAACACTTGAAAGCGGTCGGTAGAACGGCCACCGAGTCCCAGATGCTACTTTGCCGCACCACCACGGGGTCATGCTTGTAGAAGTACAGCTCGTCAGGACCATAGGTGTGCGCAAACTCTGTGAATAAGTGGATGAGATCGGTCTTGATGTCAAGATCACCCACTACACCATAGTGCGCAGCATTCATCACTGGACCGCGATGGTACTGATTCCACGACAGCACAGAGCGCTTTGCAGCCCAAAACTTCGCACGCAATTCTAGCGGGGGTGCGTCTCCTGCGCGAATGTTGCCAATCACAAACTGGCAGCCGGGGCGAGCGTTAGCGATGTATGGGAGCAATCTGTAGTACATCATGCTACGACCACTGTTGTTGATGTAGGGAACATCAATGAAATGCACAGGTGGTAGGTCATGGTTGATAGCTCCCTTGGCACCGTGACCAGCAAAGATGATGACCTCATCTGCCTGGAAATCCTTTGCTCGCTGCTGGACCAACGCTATGTCAGAGAGGTAGGCGCCGTCACCGGCCGTGACGAAATACTTGGTGTGTGGCCGGAAGATGTGGTTGAGAATGTCCACGCATCTGGTGATCTCCAAGGCGACGCCAGATCCTGAGCGGTCGGGTCGAGGCTCGCTGATTGTGAAGTCGGAAATGGGGTCAGGCGTGCAGATATACACGTGGTCCTTATACTTGACATCGCGGAATCCTCGGTTGGTTTCGTTCCATCGCCAGACTTTCCCGTCTGGCACAACCCACCCTTGACCTGTGAGAATTGGGATGACCGGTGCTGGAGGGGGGATGGGTTCCAAAGCGGCGTAATCACGGTCGATTGTGCCTTTTCCACGCCACACTGCGTCCTTCTCGTATTCAGGATTTGATAGCTTGCGGGTCACTGGCCGAGGCAATGCCAGGGACAACTCGAGACTGGTGGTCGCGCACCATGTTTCGACCTTCGGGTAAGTAAGCGAGTGTCCGCTGGGGTTGTCCACGCCGGCAATCGCACCACGGGATGTGTACGCTGTATTCTTGTAAAAGAATTCAAGAGCAAACAGGTCCCGGGATTCCACGATGTAAGTGTATGACTTTGTGGTTTGGCAGACAATTTCATCGGCGCCATAAACCCAATGAGCCACACCAACGAGAGAATTGAAAGCCCGGCGCAGCTCACGCCAATCACCCTTGGAAGGTAGGGCCGCCAAATGCAAGCACACGGGGTTGAAGCCCCAGGCGTTGTAACTCACGAGGAGCTTGTGGGCGTTAGCGGCACCCAAGAGGTGTGGCGTATAAACACCAAGTGAGCAGACGGAGTTTGCGATGATCGCAGTGAAACGGCTGAGGCGATCGTCAAAGATTGGAGCAAGACGAAAAAAGGCGAGTGACCTGGGAGTGAGTTGAGGCCACGATGATAGGTCGATAATATGCACGTTCTCACGGGCATCATCGCTCGGGCCTAGTGTGAGAACAAAAATCGGGATCTCGGGGATTGAGGCCTCGATGTCGTTGAGATGGATAGGCCGGCCAGCGGCAGCTGTGAGGACATAGGGGGTGTTCTCCGGCAGGTCGGCGAGCTCCCCATAAATAGCGTTGGTGATTTCGTTGACAACCGAGCTGGCCCAGGCCGGCGGGGGTAGGTCTTCCCATGACAGCGCATGAAGAGAGGGGTGGCACCCGTGCAACCCGGTGTAATTCACATCGCGGCAATGGAGCGCAGCTTCATTGGGGCGATATAGGCTCTCTCGGTATTTCCGCCCGGTTACTGGGTGTGGGTTGGTGGCCCACTCCACAGCTTCCTGTCGGCTGTCGCGAGAGTCGAAAAGAGGCGGGATTTGTTCATCGGCTGGCAGGTCGTTGATGGCAGCCACCAGCCGTGGAAGACCCTCGCCCCATGCACCAGCATGAGACGGATTTTGGATCGAGAAGATCTGAGTGAGGAGTGCGTGATAAGCAGACATGGTTGGTAATGTTTTGGTTGGTTTTGAGGGTGTGATGTGGAGAGTTGTAAAAGATTAAAACACATATCTATTGGTGCCTGCACCAAGGGCGGCCAGCCCTCCTGATAGATTTCAGCCCCGACTCATCAGTGTGTCCAGGGGGCGGGCGAGCACTCTTGCTGTCCTTAACATATGCCCTTGCGGCCAAAGTAAGGGGCGAGGATTCGGCGCGACGAGCCGTGCTCATGAATCCCTTTATTTGTTTTCTCTTCCGAGTCTGTGTGGCACATGACCATGTGTGCCGCGGCGGGTTGCGGTCCCCTGCTGCACCGACGGGATTTAAGCGCGCTGCTGAGCCCGATTTAAAGGAGAATAAAAGACACGGTCACTGAATAGGAAATTTGTGGAAAAGGGACAGGCAGGGTCTTGAATGGTCTGCAACCTACGAGGGAACTATTGCGCCGGCAATGTTCCGCAAACGGCTCACTCGATTACACACGCCATCCGTGGTCCAGACATTAATGGGAGTCGCCTCGAAAAATGACCGTATGTGATCATCCGAGACCATGCCCCTGTCAAGTCGGACCTGACGGCGAAGAGTGACCCAGGTGAGAACTTCACGGACTTCCTCAGGTTCTTCGATGGTGCCCTCTAGGTATGCCAGGTAGGTTCGGAGGTCAACCATACGGGAGCAGTATTGGCGTAGGCGACAAAGCAAGTCGTACAAGGTGCCATCAAGGCCGAGTCTCAAAAACGTCATCTGGTCCCGTGTTGCCCACGGCATGCCAGCGATGGCGTTCTGACAAGCTACGACGGTGTTGGTGATCTGGTAGACTTCGAGTAGCTTTGGTCCTAGTGGGTGATTGATGAGCACCTCGGCATTCGGGGGCTGATAGAGCGGTTGAGTCCCATATGGGACACGTGCGCGCCAGGCATACCCACCGCGTTTACGTGCGACGCGTCCGAATCCTTGGACTTCTTGCTCCCGTGTGGTGTTCCTGATGCTAGAACCCTCCTCGGTGACATGATTGACCCGCCCGGTAGAGACGTAGTGGAGCAGGGCCCATGGAAGGTCAGTCCCCGTAATGCCAATCGTGGTGCAAAACACGAGGCATGGCTCTTTGGGTGGTGGCACACCACCATACCAAGCATAAGCCTTGAAGCCGCTGGCAAGGGCACGGGCCGTGGCGGAGAGAACCTCAGGGATGGTCGGTAATAGCACCATTGCATTAGAGAAGACCAACTTGGCGTCTGGAAAGTCCTGAGCATGGATGTAGTCTAGCATGTCCTTCCAGTAGGTGGCGGGCACTTGGTCGTTAATCACCCTGTCAAACCTGTCTGGGAAACCGGATGGCACATGGCGGAAATGGCGGATGCGAGACAGCAGCGTCATATCAGCAGTCGCTGTCATGGCAATGACCAAGGTATCTGCAGGCACGGTCAGTAATAGCATGACCATGGCAGGGTCCTGGAGATGGCTTTCATCGAGCACGAGGATGTCATGTGTGCCGATGGTAGTGCGGGAAAGCATGCCATATATATGACCTGATGTGCCGACGATGGCCCGTGAACCTGGGCCCGCGCGATTCTTGTGGGTTGACTTGACCAACCACTCGGCGGGGGCGGCCCCCCCGAGGTGAAAAGAATCACGTAGGTGCTTGTAAGGTGTTGCGATCCAGATTGTGGCCTCAGGGTGCACGCCCTTGAGCTTCTGGATCAGGGCAGCAATAAACCAGGTCGACTTGCCAGTGGCCGTACCAGAAGTGAGGGAGACCGAATCACCTATCTGGGCAACTAGCATCCCGGCGAGAGGCAGCCAGGGATTGGACTTGACCACCGTGTGATGGACACCTTCCTGCATGCCCTTCATGGCCACGATGAATGCTCCAATCCATTCCACGGTTGCAACCACCAGGTCATCAAAATAGCCTACGGGGATCCAGTTGAGCCAGTTGTCATCCACAAGGTCGGCGAGCTGCAGGGCCATGGACTTGATGTGAGGGATTTGCTCCTTCTTGATCATGGAAGACAGGATAACAGAGGAGCCGGCCGTGGCAAGGAAAACCAAGATGGATAGGACGGCGTACACCGACTGGAGGTCGAAGACCCAGAAGATCCAGATTTCGGCGAGTAGGCCGAAGAGATAGAGATGCCGACCGCTCTCGACAGCGACTTGGAAACCCCAAACCAAGAGCATGGCAATGGCCATCTTGCAGGTCAGCGCATTGCGAAGGTCGAGGGGGTGGTCCGTCCCAAACACGGTCCGCACACCCTCCTGTGTGGAGATGAGAGTTTTGAAGCCCCAAACGTCGGAAAGCGCGGCGAAGGGACCAACCTGACAACGTGCATCCAACTCCACCAGATTGCCACCAGTCTTGGCAAATATAAACCGCTCATACAAGTAGTTGACCCCATCAATCGACTCATACATCGGGGCTGCCACTTCTGGCATGAGGTACTTGATGGCGGGGCGGCCGTACATGTACATGCCCTGTCGGAATCGAGACAGATTGTAGAAGAATGGCATGTAATAAGGGTTCAGAGCTTCGGTTAAGCCTAGGGCCTTGACAACCTTGGATTTGTATGCGTGGCCAGGGCCTACGTCACGTTGCGCGCCGATGAGGGCAGAAGGGTCTCGCGGGTTGAGGTGCAAACGCAGCACCTTCTCGTATGAAGGCATCGATTTGAATAGGCGAGCAAACTTCCGGTAGGAGGGATTGTTGGTCGCTTCATCTGACAAGGGAATGACCGTGGACTGGCGCAGCAACCCATCAAAACCGGCGATGTCTTCAAAGGTATAGTGGGCCCTGTGCAACCCCTGGTGACGCATGGCACGCATGAATGAGGCCTTGGCATCAGAAAGGAGCCAATCATAGATCTGGGGTTGGTGAGCCGTGAGTACCATGTGCCCAGCGGTGCTGAGGAGATAGTGCTCATGCATAGCCATAGGTGGCCGGCGGGCGGCTGCCGACACTAAGGCTGTGCGTTTCAGCATGATACGGTTCGCCTCAAAGATGACCCCAACACCCCCATGAATCCGTCCAATCGCATTCTCAGCCTCGGCGGTGAGGGCCGGTGTGAGGCGAACAACACGACGACCAAGGTAGGACATTCCGAACATGTCTTCGGACTCAACAATTGTCAGTTTGAGGCCAAGTTGCTCCTCGATGTAATGGACCAAGGCCTGGAAGTCGAAGCCAGGCGTGGAGCAACCCCAGATATTGTCGTCCGACGTGTTGTAAAGGGTGTTCTCGCTGAAAAACTCCCCTGGGGTCTTCCCTGTCACACGGCACCACCCATAGATGAACAACCCCTTGACAGTCCAGGAGTTGTCCCAACTTGTGGCCGATTGACCAGTGGCACCACCACGGTTCTTCCGAAGGTAGGTGGCATTAGGGAGCGATAGGATCCAGGAGTCACGGAGGTTCTCCACACGAGCGCGAACGGCGGCCGCCATCTGGCCACGGTAAGGGATTGAAGAGTCAAGCCCAAGAGACATCAGCTCCTCCAAGATTGTCTGACCCACCTTGGGACAATTTGCATCATATTCGGTGAGATCGCCTTCGATTTTACGTGCATGGCTGTTCACAGCCTCGAATAGCGGGAGCAGTTGAGGCTCGTTCATTGGCAAACCTGAGCCAAGGTCTGTGTAGTCCCAAGTGATGCGCTTGTTACGTTCAAACTGGAAGAAGTCATCAATGAATTTGGTGAGTAGGTCTTGAGCTACAACTGTGCGCATTTTGGCCTGCGCCTTGGTCAGTAGCACCACCTGGGATTTCGGGAAAGCATGATAGAGTGATTGAGGTAGCGAGCCAGTGGAGATGCAATGCTCGGCAGCGCGTAGGATCGCCTCGAAGACACCATTCTGCAGCAAGTCACGTCGCTTTTTCCAAGTGGAAAGGAGAGGAATGCCTGTGGAGTATTGCATTTCCATGGCGTTAGCGATGGTCTTCATCGAAGAGAGTTTCGGGGCCGTGAAAGCATCTGGGAACTGGTCATACATGGCTCGTGCCACCTGGGCGGCGAGCTCATAATCTTCGGGACGAGACTCGAGTGCCGCAGGCACATACCGAGAAAGGGAGTTTGCCATTTTGGCCTCATCAGCCAGAACTGCTTGATCAACGCCTTGAGGGGCACCACGCTTTAGCCAAAGCTCAGCACGCTCTGTGAGGAATCCATCCTCAATCAGTTCGGTGGCGACGGGGGTGCCCTTGAGGGCATCGATCAGTTGTTGAGGGGCCCGGTGAGTCTTGCCGACGGTGGCGCTGATGGGTCGCACGAAAGTCTGGTCACTAGGGATCTTATTCTCGTCATCCTTGATGAACGAGTTGATAAGATCCGTCGTGGCTTTAACCGCCGCGCCAAGCTCTTCATGCGATTGTTTGACCATCGGTGGGGCTTGCATAAGCAAGTACTCAAGCCGGGAGAAAGCAAAACGAGAATTCCTAAACAATGGGGCCCAAGCTGCCTTGGGCCGGGAACGCATCTCGGGGAAGAAAGAAGCCACGAAACGCACCGCCTCTGTGAGCAGATACATAACACGGTCTTCGCCAACCAGGGCAAAGATCAACTTGATGCCAGCACCGATGAGTTTGATAACGTTAGTGGCGGCATCCATGATTTCATGCATGAATGCCCCGAGCACAGCTCGGACTTTGTCATTATTCAGATGGGTCAAGGCTCGCTTGATGCCATCTCGGAGGTAACGGAAGGCAGCAGAGACGCCGAGGTCCCCCCGCAGAGTCAGGGCTTCGCTGGCGGCCGTGCAGAGTGCCTCGATGGTATTGTCGGGCACTCTGCCAGGACCGTCCGCTCGCTCTTCAAGAGCTTGCGCCAGCGCCAACAGGAGATGGTCGGGTGACTTACCCCGGCGTATGCCTGCTGCTGTGAATAACACAGCCCAGTCAAACGAATCAGAATTGAGTAGGCCAGAGGCCACTTGAGATTGGAATTTGGCAGTTTGCGACATGTTTAATGTTGCGTTGATGGGACTCAGAAACACATACAGCGGGCACTGCCCCAGCGACGTCTCGCTGGCCTGCGCTGTTTCAGCCTCGACTCTTCAGTGTGTCCAGGAGGCACGTAGAATAAACTACAAATTAAACTCTAGCCAAGAGAAGTGAAATGGTACGTCGAAGGGCGGTAAATCCTTCTCAAACAACCGACGCAATTAGCACCCCAGAGATGGTGGTGACTAAAGAGCGTGAACCACACCCAGAAACTTAAGAAGCGGGCAGGCCAAATGGCCATACGCTTTCAAGCCTGAACTGTGGAAACATCCCGTGAGCTTTAATCGCGACGACCGGGAGACCACCCTATAGACCGGCTATAGGG
>Ga0206352_10139174_pt1 | contig 14564 bp, 5 predicted proteins | sample DielMetaTC5am5_FD_146434 | JGI IMG/M metagenome (GOLD analysis project Ga0206352, IMG submission 146434) | Corn rhizosphere microbial communities from Kellogg Biological Station, Michigan, USA - Diel MetaT C5am-5 (Metagenome Metatranscriptome)... | ecosystem: Host-associated > Plants > Roots >... | reverse complement strand
CCAAGTCTCTTGTGTGGAGAAACATACAGATTGACTGAATTCGCTGAAGGGAACGAAGAAGCTTCCGAGTAGGGGCATAGGGGCACCCTTCCTTCTTCCCGAGAAGACTACACCAAGACATAGAGACAAGGAGACATTATTCAAACCTCAGATATGTATTCGCCTAAATCATTGAGTAATGATAGGATGAGTGAGACTACAGCCACCTCAACTGAAACTACCAACTTGATCAACATGAACGCCAGACTCCCCACTGCAAAGACTGACTTGCTTGTGTGGTCATTTTCCTGAGTCTCAAGAGAAATCCTTTGCCATTGTGTGTGTTGTGTGAGATATTTAACCCATACTGTCCTCTGACACAGACTACCACGACAATAGTGTGATTGTGTCTCCGACCTGACATCCATAGGGCAGGGGACGGAGTTGTCAACAACTCCCAGCCTCCCATCCCTACACAGCAGATGCAAGTACAACTTGCTTTGTTTCTACCCTTCTACACCTCCTGATGTACCAAAAGACCGTCTGGAGCCCCCTTCTTTCCCTGAGGATCTACGACAGACTCACCTCTTGTGGGCCACCAACCCAGACAGCCACAGCTACCCCCAGTCTACAGAAGATTGTGTCTGAGGCCAGAAGACACAAGACTGTGTGATACCCCCTTTAAGAGATGCGTCAAAGTCGTTACTTATTGGTTGCCAACCTGCCCGAGAGTATCAGTGAGGAGAAGATCATCAAACACTTCAAAAGGTTTGGGAAAGTTCAAAGTGTCAAGCTCCTTCCCCCAGGGAGCAGGAGCCACCCTGACTCCCCTCCCGGACTCTGTGCAGCAGTGGCCTTCACAGACATCCGCTCTGCTGCCAAGGCCTTCTCCGAGGAGAGGCAGCAGATTGAAGATCGAGTCATCCGGACAGAATATTACGAACCTGGAGCGTCTAGTTCGTCATCATCGGCTGCCATTTACATTCACGACACGAGGGACGACGCCCTGCGAGGGAGTAGTCATTGCAACAACAGGAATGACACCAGAAGTGAACGGGAGAGGGGGAACGGGAACCCCCTCCCTCTCTCGTCTGCCTCTTCTTCCTCCTCTTCCTCCTCTTCTTCGAGGGAGTACGACAACACTTCCGGTAGAGTGGACACTCGACTAGAAACTCGACAACTCGACAGTAGAGTCCACTCGTCCTCAAGGTTCCCCGACCCTCACCCCTCTCCCTCCTCTTCGGTAAGGCGGACAGGAGGATATAGTCGTTCGTCACCACCTCCAAGCAACTCTTCATCCGCAACCACCAACACCTCTTCATCATCATCCGGCCACATACATTCCTCTCGTCCCAATGCGTCTTCTTCCTCTGCCGTGAGGGCTGGAGACAGGAAGAGACCGATCTCAGACGGAACCAGTGTGGGGAGCAACAACAACAACAACAATAGTAGTAGTCGCAGGAGTTCTGAGTATGGAACTCCGGAGGGAGGAGGGCACTACTACCACTCGTCCTCCTCCCACCACCATCATAATCGAGGGAGGAGTTTCAGCCCTTGCAAAATGATCTCTGAAAACAGTGATAGTCCTCTCCTCGGAGAAGATCTAAGCCCCAGTCGAGTGAACATGGACTCCCCCTCCGTCTACTCCCGGAGACGTTGCAGCAAGGTGCGCAGTAACAACCCCAGTGACCTGGAGGCTCGGAGGAGTCTGATGCGGTCCACCTCCTCCCCTGGTCGGTACCACGAGAGGGAGGACGGGGAGGAGAGGGGCAGGGGGGAGAGGGAGAGGAGCAGGCACCTCAGCCCTCCCTCCCTGCACCATCGAGACTCGTCCTCTTCGGTCTCCTCGGTCATGAGGGCAGCAGGAACGAATAACAGTTATCGGGGCACCACTGCCCCGAGAAGTCCCGGTAGTAGCAGATCATCTTCGGTGATCAGTAATTCTAGTCGGGCGGAGGGGATGGAGAAGGATGGCATGGAGGTGGACAAGGAGTGCCACCTCTACTCCTCCCGGAGGAGGTCATCTGAGGGAGTCTCCCTGAGTGTGGACTCGAAGGAGAACCTGCGATCCTACTCCTCCCTGGACCCCCAGGACCCCTTGGGGATCTCCCGGGGAGAGCCCTCTGGGTCCTCCACCTCCTCGGCCCTCAAGAGGAAGTACTCCGAAGGGGACCACATCACTCGGGACTCGAGTGATGCAGACTCCGTCCACATCTCCGAGAGGAAGAGGAGACTTCTGGAGTGTGTCAAGCCTGTCAACTCGAAGGAGACCAAGGAATCCTCCTCTGCTGTGGTGCCCAGTGTCAACCCTTCTTCCACTCCCTCGGAGAGGACAGACAGAGATAGTCACTCGAAAGGTGACCACCCCTCCCTCCACCACCGACATCACCACCATCACCATAACCAGCATTCTTCATCCACGCACCACCCATCCCCTCACACAGGATTCCTGTCCAAGTCCTCTCTCTCGTCTTCCGTGGACTCCAGTGATGAACTGCAAGGTGATACGAGGAAGTTGTTCCAGGACCCCCAGCTGCTGCTCAAGATCTTGGACGAGGCCATCAACTCCCATGCCAGTGGGCATGGCAGTCATGGCAGTCATGGCAGTCATGCTAGTGAGGGGGCCAAGTCCTCAGGGTCGACAGATCTCATCTCGACCAAGGGCAGGAAGGGGTCCCTGACTGACCACTCCTCCTCCAGTCGAAGGAGTCGGGACCCCACTAGTCGGCCCCATCTCCACAAGGACCCCTCCACCATACCCACGATCGACGGGGTCTCCTGTGTGGTGAACCCTTCCCTCGTGGACCCCAGGAGGGATTGGGCAGGATACTCTTCAGTCTTTCCTTCCTCTTCTGCCCCCCTCCCCTGCTCTTCCCTGTCTGCTTCGGCATTGCTCAACTCATCCTCGTCTGACAAGGGAAACACCCGTCAACCAGTGGACCCCCTGGATGCTGAGACTGGACTGGTCTCCTCCACTGACTCCCTACCTCAAGATGTTCACTCGACCAGTAACAAGAGTGACGACCTCCTGCACGGGTGTGAGGTCTCCTCCTCCAGTGACAAGACCACCTCGAAACCAAAGAAAGTCCTCAGACTACCTCTCCCTGAGTTCGCTGTCTTCATGTTGGGGGCATCGGCTGGGGCCATCCCTTGCAAGGGGCATGCAGTCCCTGGGATGACTGCTCTGACTGTCAACCCTTCCCTCCCCTCTCCCAAGAACACCTCCCTCACCAGTCCCATCAACACCTGCTCCCCCTGCCCCATCCCTCCGAAGAGACTCAGGGATCCCAGCACTGACTCGAAGGGCAGTGAGGTGACCACCAGTGATCGGGACTCCACAGAGAATCTTACCTTCTCCAAGTCCCTGGACTGCTCTTCCCTGTCTGACCACTCTGACCGGTCCCCCTGCAAGGGTGTCGACGAGACCATCCGCCCAGGGGAGGAGAAGATGAGGCCCCACTTGGGGAACTTAGTCACTCCATCCTCCTCCCTCACCGCTGCCATAGGGCTCCTCTCCTCCCATAGGGGCAGTGAACCTGCCACCCCCACCATTGACTACAGCAAGTACAACATCAAGAAGAAGACCCAGGCCAGCCAGGGGGGTGCCACCGGAGAATCTCAGAAGAATCAGCAGTCAGACATTGTTAAAAATCTCCTCAAGTCTAGCATTTTCGATCAGGACTCCAAGAGACTACAGCACATTAATGAGAAGTACGAGCCAAAAGACCATCCGAGTGTCACAGGTGAGACAGCAACTGCGACAACTTCAAATAGTTCATCATCGAATAACTCGTCGAATAGTGGGAATATCCCGTCGAATAACTCGTCGAATATCTCGTCGAATAACTCGTCGAATACCTCGTCGAATAGTGCTCCCAGTGCTCCCGTGTCGGGATCCACTCCTGCCGGAAGCATGTCGAATTATAGAATACCTTTAAGGACCAAGGCTGCAGCCAAAGAGTTTGCATCCTCCAATGACACTGCTTGCACATCCTCCGCGAGCAGATCGTCGACCCCTTCCCTGTCGTCAACATCGACAGGGTTGACAGGGCTGGCATCCCTGTCTCGGAAGATGTCAGAGCCCTGCAAACTGGCTTGCAACCTGAAGAAGGACCCTCCCCAGGCAGGACGGTTCTCTGCCTACGGTCCCTTCGCCTCTCTGGCAGAGAAGAAGGGGGTCGATCAGAAGGCTCCAGGCAAGGATCCTCGCAGAGAAGACCGTGATCCCAGAACGCACAAGCCTTCCACTGCTTCCACTGCAGGGGAGCACAGGGCATCGATCCAGAAGTCTCTCTCCATCCCGACTGGGGCCAAGACTCCTTCTCCTCTGATCAAGTCAGAGAGGAGTCCCTTCTCCTCTCTCCTCCCCTGCAAAGAGTCGAAAGAACAGAAGGAACATGAACCAGTGCATAACAAAAGGAAACCTTCCACTGAAGGGGAAGGGGAGAGTGATGCCACTGCTTCGAGTAAAAATGAGGGGAAACTGCCTTGCAACAAAAACTCTGCAACTTACTCTGGGAAAGCCCCCTCTAAGGATTCTAAGGACTTTAAGGACTCTAAGGATTCTAAGGATTCTAAGGACTCCAAGGAACCCACTCTCCCTGCCACAAAGGCAGAGAGTCAGTCATCCATCAGGGCTAAGGAGAAGGGGGACAAGGGAAGTAGAGGGAATGAAGGAGGGAAACAGACTGGCCTGCCTTCCTCGAAAGGAACGGGAGAGAAAGTCAAGTCCAGCAAGGCTCTCGATCATGCCCCCAAGACTGGAGTGAAGGAAAAACAGGCCACTGCCTCGTCGTCTGGGAAGCCTGGCACCTGCCTGAGTAAGGAGAAGGCGAAGTCTCTTAAGGAGAAGATGATGGACACCAAAAAGAGCAGCAGCAGTAAAGACAAAGACAGCAAAGACAGCAAGGAGGATAAGAAGTCTTCTAAAGACTCCAAGCCTTGCAAAGAACCTAGAGATTGGAAGAACTCCTCCAAAGAGTCTAGAGATTGGAAGACCTCCTCCAAATCGCAGGACAAGAAGGGGAAGGACAGGCAGGGGAAGGAGACGCAGGAGAAGAAGGAGAGGAAGAAGCTGCAGGAGTTGCAGAGGCTGGGGGATGCCTTCAAGCTGCAAGAGGAGGAACCTGTCTACCTGTCCATGTATGATAAGGTTAAGCAGAGGTCTGCCAATCTGCAGAACCTCAACAAGACCACCCCCGACCCATCTCACCCTCACCCACCCTCCACTACGAAGGGGAAGGCAGTCCCTGAGAAGAGCAGGAAGGGCTCCCGGGCCAGGGACTCTGACTCAGAGGACTCTGAGGAGTCAGAGGAGTCTTCCCCATCTGACTCCAGCTCCGATGCAGAGGACAGGGCAGTCACACTGAACAAGAGAAGGAGGAAACCTGTCATCGAATCTTCCTCCTCGTCCTCCTCCTCTGACGACGACGAGGATGACGACGAGGAAGACGAGGACGAGGACGAGGAAGAGCACCTGAGGAGGAAGAAGAAGACTCCCCCTGCCAAGAGATCCCCTGTTCGTTGCAAGACGACAAAGACACCCAAGACTCCAGTGCAGAATCGATCGAAGAGGCCTGTCAAGTCCTCTTCCTCCTCTGACTCAGAAGAGGAAGAAGTCATCAAGGCGAAGAAGAAGTTAAAGACCAAGAAGAAGCCTAAGCCCTACAGTGATAGTGACAGCGACAGCGACAGTGACAGTGACAGCGACAGTGACGAAGCCAGCAGGAGGAAGGGCGGGAAGAGGGAAAAAGGGAAGGCAGGGAAGGGGACCCTCCTCTCGTCTGACGAGCAGAGTTCCCCCCATGAGAGTAAGAAGGGACTGGAGAAGAAGACTAAAAAGCCTTCCTTGATCTCCACCTCATCCTCTCCCTTGAAACAACCCGATCCATCAGGGAAGAAGAACAAGGCTGCAGAGAAGGGAGACAAACGGGAACACAAAGAAGACATTAAAGGAAAGGGAGAGTCTCGAACTGACGCCAACTCCAACAACAACAACTCCAACAACAACAATCATCATCGGGAGAGGAGTCATCCCCATGCAACGCCCACTACTGCGTCCAAACCATCAAAGGAGTCTTCACTGTCTTCATTGTCTTCACTGTCTGAGTCAAAAGAGTCAAAAGTCTCCTCCGTCAAGGGAGACCTGCAGAAGAAAAAGAAACCTTCTTCGACAACCTCGACGATTCCCACCATTTCAACAACCTCGACCATTTCAACAACCTCGACCCTTTCAACGATCAAAGGGGAAAAAGACAAGACACCCTCCCTGAAAGACAAAGAACAGGAGAATAGGAAGAAAGAGGAGAGGGATTCCGACTCGAAGACATCCAAGATGGTATCCCCATCCAGTCAGGCATTGAAGAAACTCCCTGGCAAGGGGGAGAAGGACACCAAGAGGAAGGATGGGGGAGGGCCGTCATCTGCCTCTCCGAAAGAGAAGACTTCCTCAGGCAAGCCCCACCGACCCCATCTGAAGGGGGCTAGCAGTGAGGGTCTGTCATCGAAAGTCACTTCTGACCAGGAGAAGTCAGACTCAGACCTCGACAGGGAGCCCTTCAGGAGACTGGAGGCCTTCCTGTCTAAGAGTGATCTCCAGAGTGACTCCTCGTCCTCGGATGAGGCCACGAGGAAGCCCCCCTTCCCCTACAAGCACCCCACTCCTGGAGTGGTCTCCCACACCGAGTGGGAACGGGCAGAGTGTGGCAAGGCAATCTCTCCTTCATCGAAGACTGCTTCCTCTCCTGCCAAGAAGGACAAGGCAGTCAGAGAGTCTGGTCAGCAGGCTGTTGACAAGAAGTCTTCTTCTGCCATTAGTCGCTTGCCGAGTGATGATTGCAAGTGCAAATCATTCCCTCCCCCCACCCTTGAGAAGAAGACATCCAGTAAGAAAGGGAGGAGGGAGGAGGACAGGGGGAAGGCAGTGGATCGCCTCAAAGGTCCACCAACTGGACACACTCCTGCTAGGACTTCGAAGTCTTCTCTCTCTGAGGGCAAGGGCTCCCCTCCCCTGGTCTCCTCCACCTCTGACTCCCTGCCCTGCCACTTCTTGAAGTCTCCTGAGCCCGACTCCCTCCATGGGATCCGGGATGACCTCAGTGACTCCCTGGAGGACTACAAGTTGGACCAGGACTTGTCGGAAGAGGCCAGGAGGTCTGCAGAGAAGGCAGAGCGATACAAAAACCATGAATCGGATTCTTCTGGTGACGACCTGATAATCTCCAAGTCCTCCCCCCTGATCTCCCCCCTCGGGAGGAGCAAGAAGGACACCGAGGAGAGGCCAGTCAGGAGTTTCGACCAGGAGGCGGCCATAGAGGCCAAGAGACTGGAGGTGGAACTCAACCAGACCTGGAAGAAGAGTGAGGTCTCCTCCTCTCCCTTCGGAGATCTCATCTGCTCCACTCCTGGCAACTCTACTCGGGACCCCTCTGCCCTCCCTGATGGCAACCTCTCCACCCTCTCCATCCACATCCCAGGGGTGGAGTCTGTCGTCAAGATACCCGATCCCCACCCCAGCCCCCTCTTGCACAGACTGCCCTCCGATCTGGGGGAGGGGGAGCCCCCCCTCAAGGAGCAGGATCCCAGTCAAACCACCAAAGACGAGTCATCTGAAGTGGATAACCAGAGGATCAATGAGGACGACATGGCTGTGTCTGCACTGTTGCAGGAGATGGATGAGAAGACCCTGGAGATCCCGACCATTGAAGTACCCGAGGGAGGGATGGAGGATGCCTACAATCTCCTGCCAGACGACGAGCCCCACCCCCTGCAGATATCTGAGGAAGTGGAGACGGAACACCAACCTGGATGCAGGCCTTCCCTCCATCTGAGTGCTCCATTCGAGTCTACAGACTCTCATCGACCAGAAACGTCTAGAGCACTGGAGCCTGACTCCATTGGAGACGTGAGTTCGTCTTCTTCGACTGGACGAACGACTTCCCTTCTCCTGGTTGGAGAGGAGTTGAGTTGCGATCGATCCCTCCATCCCTCGGAGGGCAGGCAGGAAGGAGTGAGGGAGAGGAGTTGCGATCGATCCCCCCATCCCTTGGAGGGCAGGCAGGAAGGAGTGAGGGAGAGGAGTGAACGCCTTTCCTCCTCTCCTTCCCCCGCTCTCCTCTCCAAGAGGCCTGCAGATCCCCACCACCTACACCTCCCGTCTGACGGCATTGCAGTAGGAGGGATGCATGATTTGACAAACATTCCCCACACTGCACCTGTACCGGCAGGCCATGTCTCAGTCAAGGAGATGCCCCCTGGAGAAGGGACACGAGTGGGAGAGGAGGAGAATGAAACAAAGATGAGACTTGATGACTCCCGCTCAGGCAAGACGATTACGGCGTCTGAGGCTGACACCTCCAGGGAGGAGGAAGCCAGGGAGACAGGGGAGGAGGGGAGTGCTGCTGATCGACCGAAGAGAGGACGTCGACCTAAGACTCGAAAGTTCTCTGAGTCTGGTCTGGTGATGCCTCGGTACGAAGGATCAGAGTGCAAGGAACAGGCTCAGGCAACTGCAGTCAACCGGCTGACACGAAGGAGTGCCCTGACTGCAGCCAATGCAGGAGTGGAGAAGATCCGCAGGAGCCCCCGAGTGGCCTCCCTGGACCCCGATCCCTCGACCACTACTTCCTCCCTGCAGACCTCTGGGGAGGAGGGGTCAGGGGATGAGAAGCACCCAGACGACAAGAGGAGGAGCGGCAGGAGGAAGAAGACCACCTCGGGTGACCAGAAGGGAGACTTGTCTGACTCCCTCAAGACCCCGACCAAGGAGGGGAGACTCCTGGGCAGGCGCCACAGGGACGGGGAGAAGGCTTGCGAGCAAAATCGCAAGTCCACCCACGCCTATGACGTCTTCGAGTTCACTGACGAGGAGGACGAGGCCGGCCCCATCCCTCTCCATGAAGCCATGCATGCATCCAAACTTCCCAATGCGGAACTCCTGCAACCGAAGGAGGATAAGAAGTCTTTCCATCTGGAGGAGCCACACGAGGAAGACAAGGACAAGGATGGAGAGGTCTCCAGCCATGGGCACAAGCTGTCTCTCACCATCAGACATGACTCTGTCACGGGAACTGCTGAGGTTGTCAAGACTTCAAAAGCTCTCGTCTCAGAGGAGACAGCAGCAGGTCAAACACCTCTCCCTGTGCAGACTTCATCGTCTACACTGTCTACGCTGTCTGCACTGTCTACACTGTCTGGATCGAAAGTTCCTGCCAAGTCATCTGCTCCTCTGACATCATCGTCAGCAGTATCGGCGATGACTGCAGAGCAGGAGTCGGGGGAAGTGAAGGGAACCAGGAAGTCTGCACGGCTGATGTCCCAGAACAAGAGCACTGTGGACGAGGTGATAGAGGATGTCATCAAGGGAGGGGAGAAGAGAGGGAGGAGGCTGCAACGAGGGAGGAGGAGTGAGGAGAACACCCTAACCAGGGGTGCGGGTGCGGGTGCTGTGCCTGCCCCCTCGTCTGCTGGTGGGGACTCCAACGACGAGGAGTTGAGTGAGGATGGGGAGAATGGGGAGAGTGCCTCCTGCAAGGACTCCCTGTCTGGCAGGGAGACCCGTCACAGGTCCTACAGGATCACTCGCTCCTCCACTAGGGGGTCCATTGCCAGTGAGGAGGCTACTGATGCCTCCTCCTCCGAGGCCTCCATGTTTGATGAGACATCCTCCCACTCTACAACTCTCATTGTCGCCCCTGCTGCACCTGCTCAACCAGGGTCCAGGAGGCACTCCCACCCCACCCCTGTCAAGGAGAAGGCTGTGGACCACCAGTCACTGGTGTCGAAGGATGACTCCACAACTTGCTCAGATCTGCAGACTGTTACCTCATCATCTGTTCTGGTGTCAACTGCAGCTGGTCTGTCTTCTTCTGCAGAGAAGAAGAGCACAGACCCCTCCGTCGAGAAGAAATGTGAGATCCCCTCTGCTGCTGTCTCCGTGGTTGATGTGCCTCAGCCTGCAACCGCAAACATTGCAAACACCGCAAACACCACAAACACCACAAGTACTGCAGTCCCTTCTCTGCCGACTGCATCCGTCATCCAGGAACCGATGAGGACTCTCACCCCCTTCATCCCCTCTGTGTCAGAGAGGATCCACAACTCAACCACTGCTCAGAAGCTCAAGACAGGAAAGGCATTCCTCCATTTGGAATCCTTCAACGTGGATCCGGATCTCTCCAAATCTTCTTCCTTCCCCTTGCACTGCCTTTCCAGTGCTCCCCCCAGCCAGTGCATCCCCAGTGCTCCCTCGAGTGACGGGAACAATGTTCCCATCTCCTCGAAGGGTGAACGAGTGCAGCCTCCCCCTGCTCACACAAAAATCACCATCGAGCCCAAGCAGCCCATCCAGTCGACTGTCGTGCCAGGGAGTACTTGCACCATTGTCGAGCAGAAGAGCAGTCCTGTCATTGTGCAGGGGAGGATGAGTCACACTCCTGACTTGATGCAACGACAGCAGCAGTCAGGTTCCCCAGGATTCCCTCCCCACTTCTCACAGGGTGGGGAGGCCAGGAGTCAGGGCTCCCTCTCCCAGTCACAGAAGGAGTTCCTTCTCCAACAGGAAATTTCTCTCCGTCAACAACAACAGCAGCAACAACAACAACAACAACAACAAATGCACGGCAGGCCTACCCCTCCCCCTGCTCCCTCTCCCTCCCTCTCCTTGCCAGCCAATCTGCCGGCAGAACTGCACCAACATTACAAGCAGTTGGGACACCTGCCTCCTCATCTGATGGCTCATCCCTCAGACATGCCATTCAACTTCCCTCATGTCATCTTCCCTCCTTCGTATCCCATGCACCCAGACCTGGCACGACTGCATGGACTGGCCCCTCCCAGGCCCTATGGAGTGCCCCTGTCCTTCGATGGCAGGGCTCCGGGCAAGGAGGACGAGAGGGCCAAGTTGCAGAGGCAGAAGGAACAAGTCGAGGAGGAGTACAAGAGGGCCAGGGAGCAGGAGGGGTCCCTCCTCATCCCCACTGGCCTCCCCTCCCATCTCAGGCCCTCCTTGTCCTCCTATCCATCGTCGGGACTTGTGAGGCAAGGGATGCCACCTCATTTGTTATCTCCTCACGACCGACTCACAGACTCCCCTGCCCTGATGGGGCATCCATTCCGACACCTGCCTCCCCATCCAGGGAATGATTGCAAGACTCACGAAATGCCTCTCCACTCCCCTGCACCCAAGTCTGGACAGCAGACACCCGAAGGGTTGACTCGAGTCTATGGCCACCCATCCATTGCGTCTCCTGCTCCTGGGTACCTGGACAGCCGTTCCCTCCACCAGCCTGCCCACTCGCCGGTCTTCCGGCACAACATCCCCTCCCCTGCCGGGCAGAGGGGGGAGGAGGACTCCCGCAAGTTGCCTCATCACATTGCATCTCCCTTTCCTTCCAAGGACTTGTCCATTGGAGGGCAGCCACCTTCCTCTCCCTTCCATCTGTCACACTTGCAACCTCATCACCTCTCGATGGAAGAAGGACTGTTACGACGACTGCCATCCATGGGCTCAGAGGCTCCTGGAGTCCCTCTCATCCCCCCTCCACCTGCCCATGGGATGACACAGCCACACACCCATCCCCAGACTCCACCCTACGCTCAGGTGCCTGCCTCTGGGGACTCCCAGATCCTCCAGAGGTACCCCATTGTCTGGCGGGGACTGTTGGCTCTCAAGAACGATCAGGCATCCGTCCAGATCCAGTTCATCTCGGGTAACCAGGATGTGGCAAGAACTGCTCTCCCTCCCATGGCAGATGGGCAGGCTGCCCCAGTCCGCATCTCTCAGAGGATGAGACTGGAGCAGTCCCAGTTGGAAGGGGTGGCCAGGAAGATGCAGTCTTTGGAAGAGCACGCTATCCTCCTGGCACTCCCCTGTGGAAGGGACCAGATGGATGTCCTTCAGCAGTCAAACAACTTGAGAAACGGCTTCATCCAATATCTCCAGAGCAAGCAAGCAGCTGGAATCGTCAACTTCTCAACACCCGGTTCACAGGCGACCACACACGTTATTCACATCTTCCCGTCTGGTGATTTCGCAAATGGGCATCTGGTCAGAATCGCCCCTGACCTCCTTCATGGCATCTCTGGCATCTCTCACATGGTCATCATCATCACCACCGTGTGATCCTCGTGCAAAGGTTTCAACCCCCTCCGTCAGGGGGCGTCATCTTTGATTGTGATATTGCATCCTCTCCATCTCATCGTTAATGTCGAGCCATCATCGTCTTACCTCATCCACAACATACACGCCCATATTCATCCACAGTCACTAACACAGACACACATAGTCACCTCATGGATCGAGTTGAGCATACAGAATACAGAATACACAGTACGCAACCTGACCGCCAACCTCCTGACCCCCTTCCCATTGCTGACCCCCCCAATGCTGGCCCCCATTGCTGGCATCCACTCCCTTCTATTACAATTTAGACACCCTCCCATCTCCCCTGATGAGATGTAGCTATTGCGACATTCTACCGTTTAGCTGTTAACTCCACTGCCCGTTTCGGTTGAAGACAGACAGACACACATTACAATGAATAACAGATTGAAAATTGTGAGTGTTTTCATCGTTTGAAGTGAGTGCGAGTTTCTCCCATCAGATTAGAGATCCTGAATTGAATTGGCAATTGGATTCACAATTGCAATCCAAATGCGGATGCTCCTTCCTAAAAGAAATGATTACCTCTCCGATAGTAACCTTCCCTACTCGCAAAGCACTTTCTCCTCCCCTGTTGGACTTTATCGACCAGTGAGACTGGGCCATGTCAGACTCATCTACATGCGTTCACAACACACACACACACACAACACACACATCTTGATTGAAATCTTGATGATTGAAACTCCAATTCGCCCTTAGAGGTGTATTGGGATTTTGCAGTGTCTCTTTGTGTCCAATTTTTGTTACCACATCAATTTCGTAGTCAAACACAGCAGATACCTCTCTTCTCTCTTCGTACATTTAACACAAAACAGAACAGAACAGAGAAAAGTCTCGTCATTGTCATTCGTGTCTGCCCATCTCCCCCACAGAACTGAAATGAAAACACAGAACTGAAAACAGAACTGAAAACAGAACTGAAAACAGAATTGAAAAACGTGAAGATGAAGAAGAAAAATGATACTCAGCAAAACTCTTTCACTCGACGTACCTGAAGAGAAAATGAAACAACACAGTTGAAACACAGAAACTCAAGACATCCCATATCGCCCCATCGTCAGGGAGAACTGCAGTCTGGTCGAATCGAGAGAGACAAAGAGGAGGACAGGAAAGAAGGAAAGAACGAAAATGAGGAGTGACGGAATAGGAATAGGAGAGACGAGGAAGAAATGATGTTAACACAACAACGAACACGGATTTCATTTCGAGAGAAAAGAGAGGAAATTGCAAGTCTATCCTCAGGAGACACGAATGTAAAAGTCAGACTCCCTCGTAGACGTTTGTACACGCTCGTACACGTCTGTACACACTTGTACACGTTTGTACACGCTCCTGGCTCGGCATTCGATTTTTTTCTCATTCTCTCTCCCATCCTTCTCTCGAATCTAAAAGAAGAACATCCTCCCTCACCTGAACACTCCTGGATGGAATGGAGAACATCCAACTAATAACAAGGAAAGAAGACAAAACAACACCTTGACAGGAGGAACAGCAGAACAGCTACTGACTACACGCACAAGAAAACCCTGCTTCTGCTTTTTTAACCCAGTGTGCCTGCCTGCGATTGTATCCTGCCTGCGATTGTATCCTGTCGTGTTGTTTCTCCTTCGCCCTACAGTCAGATTAGGGAGAGGAATCGAGAAGTTCCTTCTCATGAGAGCTTGAGAGATCAATTCAATCCAGATCAATCTCTCCCTTTAGAATTTTTCTTCTCCCCTGTTTCCATGACTGTTTTCATGAAACACAGACACAATCGAATGTATCTCTCTCTCCCTTGGCTCCCTTGTGTTCTTGTTCTCCTGACTGTGTCATTTGTGTTCTGACTGTGTCATTTGTGTTCTCAGACTCTCACAATGAGAGGAGAAGGAAGCAATTGAAAGAAACACACAGCAAAATGACAAACAGAATGAGATTGAGAAAGAACACACACCATTTGGTTTTGAAGACATTCTATCCAACTCTGTATGTGGTCAAGATAATATTAACAGACAACAATGGAAACAACAACATATTGTATTGGGAACGTTTAACATCAGAGACATGCAGACACGAAACATGAAACAGGACAGAAACCGTTATCATCGAGAAGTGGAGAAGCAGAAAAGGAAACCACAAGTACAACAACATCAACAACAACAATAACAACAACAACAACAACAACACAGACAGACAGACAGACAGACACGCTGACATGTGTAATTTTCATGTAAAAAAGGTAACCCTGTACATAGGCTAACGATTCACCAGACACAGACAGACATGCGGTTAGGAGACAAACAAGAGAAGTCAAGTTACACAAGCAGATATACCACATCTCTGAAAGGATGAAAATGATCGTCTGTACAATTTGATGAACATGTGACTCGTTAAGTTCTGTACTTTTAACATTTTTCGCTAAAACGAGTAAAAAACAAGTGAACTG
>Ga0206352_10569880_pt1 | contig 14788 bp, 12 predicted proteins | sample DielMetaTC5am5_FD_146434 | JGI IMG/M metagenome (GOLD analysis project Ga0206352, IMG submission 146434) | Corn rhizosphere microbial communities from Kellogg Biological Station, Michigan, USA - Diel MetaT C5am-5 (Metagenome Metatranscriptome)... | ecosystem: Host-associated > Plants > Roots >... | reverse complement strand
TAGCGCTTCTGATAAAGAATAGCATCAGGAAAAGCCTCCACCTATGTGGGTATGTTCCCATAGGCAAGCATCGTAAGATGTGGGTGTTGGTCTTCTCCAAGATGCCAAACGCGTAGGGACCCAGCCATCTGCTGGAAACGCAAGGCGTGAGAACATCAACGGGCATGGCACCGCCCAGGACAGTCCCTCAAGGATGGTTGAGCCTGTTCGCGATATCGCCAATCCACTACACGCTTCAATGGAGCCGTAGCTACGCTACAATCGCTCTGAGGCGCGACTACGTTGGGGTGTCAGAAGCTGCGGGACTTCAGTCCCGGAGAGAGTGTCACTTCTGAGGCCTCATAGACTGAAGAGACCTCTTGTGGAAGATCCTGGATTTTTCTAGATGATGCATCGTCTCTCACTATTCGCGGATTCTGGGTGGTAATAATAGAATTATGGTTGCATTTCAGATAGCAAAAAACTCAATAGATGCACCGAAACATGGCATCTCTCGCGGAAGCACTTGGCAGTGTTGGCTCGCGAGAGCGTCAAAAGCCGGATATAAATCTGTTAACGGCTAAGAGTCTTGTACATCTGCACTTGCTGCCTCTTAAAATTGTGATACCTCTTTTAGAATACGCGAATGATGCATCGTCAGTTAAATAAAGCGTTTTCATCAGATCCAAGATAGCAATAATGATCACACCTAAAACCAGAAACGTGATATACTTCAGGCTTACCGCAGCAGAACCATTTAAATAAGGACCATAACTAATCAATGCGGATATTTCTATGAGAATTACTACATAGAAATACTTTGGGAAATAAAAAGCATACACCAAAGCGATCATATCCGCAAGATAGAAGTATCTTTCATGCACTTCTGGCAATAAAAAAGGCACTATTAACGTAAAAACAAGTGCTAACTTTAGCATGATCTCATTAGTAATTTTCCTTCGGCTGGTAAGTACTACAAAACTGAGTATCCCTGCTCCAGACAAAGCAAGTATTATGCCTGCACTTTCCCAGGGATAATATGGACCCGCCGGTAGCCATTGGAAGATATTCGGAGCATTCAAAACTAGCAATTGTCCTCCATTGTCTGTCCGCGAGCGATAGGTAGTAAGCACATCTATGAAATCTCTACCAATCAAGCATACAGGCAAGACAGTAATCAAATAGACAATAGGAATGATCAAAAAATATCTTTTACGTATCTCTCCTGTGATAACTAAAACGAAGAGTAGTGGAAAGAGGAAGAGAGCCTGCGGCTTGAACGAGATAGCTAATCCAAATAAAACAAAGGCCCACAATGGTTGTTTGCGTAATAAAAAATAGAGACTACCAATACAGAGTGATACATAAATGCTTTCAAACTGGCCCCATAGAGCGCTCGTTAGAAATACCGTCGGAGTAAATAAGACGATCAGTGACGAAATGGATGGTAGGTATGATTGTTTGTACTTCAGTCTGACGATCAGATAGACAAATAGTGCTATCAATGCATCGAAACATACTGGTATTAACTTAATCACAATTATCTTTGGCAAAGGAATGTATGTACCAATAGCCAGGAGATAAAAGTAAGAGACATTATAATTGGAAAAGTCATATTTAAGCGCGGCAAAGCCACCATGAGAGTGTATAATGTCATACCATATACTGAAATGCTTATCATAGTCCCAGGTATGAATACCAAACAATGTCCAGCGTAAACATATTGCTAGGATATACAGGCATACGATCATGAATAGTTCATTGCTTCGTCTTATCGATAGCATATCTTTCTTCATGACCTTGCCCCCCCTTCATTGAAACAGCCCCTACAGTCTAGTCCTTTTCTACTGAGGAGCTACTCTGTCCAGAATAACTAAACGAGAGCGTTTTCTCCAGGGGGAAAAAGGGACAAGTTTATTTTTGCTTAGTTGGTGCTTGCTGCAGCGATGTGGCAGTGGCAACCTGTTTAGGATGGGCAAAAATCATGCGTCCGGCAACTGTTTGCAGTACACGTGTTACCGTGACCTCAATCGTGGCATTCATAAACTGGCGGCCATTTTCTACGACGATCATTGTGCCATCATCCAGGTATCCGACCCCCTGACCAAGTTCTTTGCCATCCTGCATGATTTTAATGTGAATCTCTTCTCCTGGCAGAAGGACTGGCTTTATCGCATTGGCCAGTTCATTGATATTCAGGACTTTGACTCCCTGGAGTTCCGCTACCCGGTTGAGATTAAAATCATTGGTAATGATCGGACAGTGCAAATCGCGTGCCAATTTCACAAGCTTGCCATCAACATCGGCAATACCCTCGACATCAGTATCAACAATCTCAATGGGGACAGTGGCATCTTTCTGCAGACGGTTGAGGATCTCAAGCCCACGACGTCCACGGTTGCGACGCATTGTATCGGCAGAATCAGCAATACGCTGGAGCTCATTGAGAATAAAACGGGGAACAACGAGCGTACCCATGACAAAACCAGTCTGGCTAATATCGGCAATGCGTCCATCAATAATTGTACTGGTATCGAGGAGTATTTGTATCTTAGGTTCAACTGGTGGCGGCGGTGTCTGTTCTTTCTCTGGCTCACGCTTCTTACTACGTTCGCGTTCCCGCTCCTCATCGCGATCACGCCCTCTACGTAGCAGAGAGTTCTGGAAGAGATGTGCAATATCGCTCTTACGCTGAACGGCAGCCGTTAGCCCCAAATAGCCAGTTACAACAGCGGCTACGAAAGGAGCCAATTGGCCAAAGGGAGCCGGTAAGTACTGTAAAGGAATAGCGAAAAGTGCCGAGAGAATCAGCCCAATCAACAGCCCTATAACAGCAGCAACCAGATCACTGGCAGCCGCAACACGAATTTTATCGCGTACCCATATGAATGGAATCACAGTAATGTACGGAGTTATGATGAAGGCAATAACTGCGCTGGCAGCCGCAATAGCCACATCATATTGAATCGGTAGGAGAGAAGAACTCTTGAACAGTGCGATAATCACAAAGGTGCCAATGGCAACAAGAGCTCCTCCTATTCGGAAAATTGTATTAATAGACATCCCTGCATCCTCCAAAGCAGTTACGCGCCAAGAAAGCGCAAAAAATTACTCAAGAGGCGCGAAATATGCTAGCAAGTGGGACAGTCGGTGATGAATGTGAGAATATACAGGATAATTGCAAGAATGGTGTCGCTAGCCCTACTAAGCTAAACAAGGAACGCGCCTGCTAAACTATAAAATTGCCTAAAAACATTCGCTGTTAGTATTACTGATGTGATGAATAACCTTACAAAATGCTAACTTTCTACATTACAACGTCCGGTAGAGAATGTGCGGTTCTCTAATATAAGCCCCTCACTTTCATTAGCAAGCTCTTGACTTTCTTCGGTACACCGAAATTATTTAGTGCGTCGAATATGCAGTATACACCGTTCCTATGTAGGAATCAATAGTTGTGATCTTTTTTATTGCACTTATACTCTTACTACTTCTTTAATCGCATTTAACAAAAGAGCGGAAGAAATCCTATCCCATTGCAGAATAGGGCTTCTCCCGCTCAATCTACTTTTATTAGCCTTGATGAGCCTCCCCGAGTACATGCCTAGCTTCCTCAACCGTCTGTGCATCAATGATGGCATCAATCATATTATGTAGGACTTCTAGGTCTTCAATCAATGAGTCTCAACTTCGACTCGGACGAGCCTCTTCAAGGATACGCCTGACCTCCTCAACCGCCTGTGCATCATAAATAGCATCGAGCATATTTTGGAGGATTTCCATATCTTCAATCAGTGCAACTTGTTCTTGTGCCAATGGAGCAAGAACAGGAAAACGCTTTTGTACATAGTGCACAAGTATCTGGCGCAACTGTTGCAAGCTGCCTTCTTGAACTATGAGTTGATAGACTTGAGACTCTTGGAACAAATCTTTCATCGCAGTAAACCTTTCTTTGAGCCACTCTTTGTCATCGCTTCCCTCCAAAGCAAGCCCTGCAAAAACCCAACCTAACGGCAACAAATCCGTACGATCTCTCGCTTTGAGTTCAGCAATCATTTCTTCAACAACCTCGCGGTTATTGCCACCTGCTGTCAACGGCAGCAAAGCCAGCAATCCCTCCGATCCCTCTCGCTTGAACTCTTCAGGCGATACTTCCCATAGCTTAAGATTATGAAAAAAGAAGACATGAACTGTTTCGCCGGGCACATCCTCCAGAATATATGGCGATTCAACAATGCCATCTCTCTGGGTTAGATAGATGACTACCGAATACACCGGATATGGTTCCACACAGCGTGTCATCACATTATACTCCCAGACACGATGAGCCATATCCTTGTCCGCCCTACATTGAAACTCGATGTGCAAGATGATCTCGACCCCACGCCAGACCACTCGAAATAACAGGTCAGCTTCAACCGTTCGCCCCCGCAACTCCTTGTCTATTGTACCCAGGAACACAGCTCCCGGCAATAACAATGAGACCAATGCCTGTGGCTCCTGTCTAGCCAACTCCTTCAACCAAAAGTCCCAAGGATGTGCAATCTTCGATCGCTTCGACCGCTGCTTCTTTGCCTTGGGTGGGCTTGATTTTCGCTCTTTTACCCTTGTTCTCGCCAACTTTGGTTCCTCCCTACCTGATACATTCCTTTGATCTTCAGACTAATTTGGCTTCGAGCAGCCTGCAGAGCGAATACTAAAATAACACCCAAGTACCTTCCCAAGCCACTTTAAACAAATTCAGTCCAAATATTAACATTTCTCTGTTACTATTATACCAGTTGATCTTCGGATCTGTCCAATTACAGTTTATTCATATATGCTGATTCGTTTTGCCAAATCTTAGTGCTCTAAGGCAATTTCCAGGGCTACTCCAAGGGTACTAGCGGTAATTACTTTGAAATCGTTGGGTAGGCTAGCTTCGGCTAATTCGCTACGGACCTTTGTACCTCCACCTGCGCTGGGTACCATGCACCGCTTAAAACCAAGTTTTGCTGCTTCTCGCACACGCTGGGCCAGACGATTGACCGCACGCAGTTCACCGGAGAGGCCAATTTCACCGATCAATGCCATATCGGGTGCAATCAGCCGTTCTCGGTAGCTGGAAGCAATTGCAGCGGCCACACCCAGGTCAACGGAAGGCTCTTCCAGGCTAAAGCCCCCTACAACGTTGGCATAGACATCATGATTGCCGACAGCTAGTCCCACGCGTTTGGTTAACACCGCTAACAGCATCAGGAGCCGATTGTGATCAATACCGTTGGTGGTACAGCGTGGGTTGCCGAAATTGGTCGGTGTCGCTAGAGCTTGAACTTCTACCAGTAGGGGGCGTGTTCCTTCCATGCTGACAACCACAGCAGAGCCAGTAGCACCAGTAGCCCGATCTGAGAGAAAGACTGCCGATGGATTTAGCACCTCTCCGAGACCTTCGCCATGCATTTCAAATACGCCGACCTCATGCGTTGCACCAAATCGGTTCTTCACGCCACGCAACAACCGATATGAGTGGTAGCGCTCACCTTCAAGATAGAGCACAGCATCGACAATATGTTCTAACGCTTTTGGCCCGGCAACTGTGCCCTCTTTTGTTACGTGTCCGATGATGAAAATGGGGATATGTAAACCTTTTGCTAGATGCATCAACTGATTCGTGCATTCGCGCACCTGGCTGATACTTCCAGGTGCAGCTGTCAGATAGCTGGCACTGAGCGTTTGAATCGAATCAGCGATGACCAGGGAAGGGTTGAGGTGCTTGACCGCTTCGGCAATAGCATCTAGTTCAGTGGTGGCGAGCAGGTAGAGACGCTCACCTGTAATATCCAGGCGTTCGGCACGCATCTTGACCTGTTCAATCGATTCTTCTCCTGATACATAGAGCACAGGTCCGACATCACGTGCAATAGCGCCAGAAACTTGGAGGAGGAGTGTTGATTTCCCGATACCGGGTTCGCCACCAATCAAGATTAATGAGCCAGCAACCAATCCGCCTCCCAACACCCGATCCATTTCTGTATAGCCTACAGAGATACGAGGCTGCATCAGCGGTTTGATCTCTGGAAGGACAACGGGTATCAGCGTGCCCTGAGGACGTTCTGAATGACTGATTATGCTTGGGCGGCGTTGCTGAGCAGGAGTCTGAGGCAGATCTGGCACTTCTTCCAGCGTATTCCAGGTTCCACAATCTGGACACTTGCCCATCCACTTGCTCTGCTCACCACCACATTGTTGGCAGATATATTTTACGCGTAGTTTGGCCATTGGTTACCACGTGGGCAGAGCTAATTGAGAACTACAGGTTGCAGTCTGAACCCTACGCAGCTAGCACTACCTCATATTTTCTTGGAGATAGAAAAACGCTCAATCATTTATCCTACGCTCATATTCATCATGATCAATTCCTATCCAGTACCATGTAACCTCATCACCTGTTATGTGACTCAAAGCACGACACCTTCTGTTAATACGTATTGAATACCTTGATTGTTGTTGATTGACACATTTAAATTTTAAGCTAGGATATCGCGAGTCATGTTCAAAGTGCTCAAAAGCTCTATCGGCTTGCTTCTGTACAGAAGAAGGGAGCCGACGATAAAAGCTCCCAAACTCATCACTGAAATAACTCTGCAAGGCTTTTTCCTGGTATATATTTTTTTGTTTTTCCTGCTAGATGTTGCGCTTTTGCTTTTGCTTCTAGCTCATCCATCATATTGCTTATTTCAGGCTGTGCAAGCCACTCATCCCATTCTGCCTCTTCAATTTCTTCTAAAATTTTCTCAGCTATTAGGTCCTGATATTTGAGAGGAAGCTTTTCCGCAGCCTCATATGCTGCTTTAAGCTGATTGGTTGCCATAACTCTACCTCGTTTCTTTCACTCTCAAGTGCTATGCAACCAAAGGGGACGCGAGCATTCGCGTCCCCCGATTACATTATATTTCGGTACTTCCACCACTCTCACCGCCAGCCGAAAGGGCTGCTTCGGGAGTTGCTGGTGGCGGCAACTGCTCAATACGATTACGTACTTGCAAGAGCAGATCGTCATCCACCACGCTGGCTTCAATCAGATCACCTGGATGGAACTTGCCTTGTAGCAAGCCCTCGGCCAGAGGATCTTCGACCATGCGCTGGATCGTACGGCGTAATGGGCGAGCACCATACTGAGGGTCGAATCCCTTATCAATCAGGAAGTCCTTAGCAGGCTGGGGCACAACCAACTCGACTTGCTGCTCTGTCAACTGAACACGAACACGGTTGAGTAGCAGATCTACGATCGAGTACATCTCCTCCATACGCAATGAATGGAAGACAATGACCTCGTCAATACGGTTCAAGAACTCTGGCTTGAAGGTATTCTTCAGTTCGCCAAGCACTTTACCCTTCATGCTCTCATAGTCAGCTTGATTGGCTTTAGCTTTATCCTTCGACTGCTTGAAGCCCATAGAAGCTTCTTTATTGAGCAGGGCCGCACCAACGGTTGAGGTCATGATAATGATCGTATTGCGAAAATCTACCGTACGCCCTTTAGCATCAGTCAACTTACCATCTTCAAGGATTTGGAGAAGCATGTTGAAGACATCAGGGTGAGCCTTTTCAATTTCATCGAGCAGGATCACACTATAGGACTTACGACGTACCGCTTCGGTCAACTGGCCGCCTTCCTCGTAACCGACATATCCTGGAGGTGCACCGACTAAACGAGCCGCCGCATGGCGCTCCATGAACTCGGACATATCAATCTTGATTAGGGACTCTTCGCTTCCGAACATAAACTCGGCGAGCGCCTTGGCTAGCTCAGTTTTACCAACACCAGTTGGACCCATGAAGATGAAGGAGCCAATTGGGCGTTTCGGATCTTTCAAACCGGCACGAGCACGACGCACGGCACGTGCGATTTTCTCAATTGCCTCGTTCTGACCGATAACACGCGAGTGAAGAGCATCTTCCATCTGCAGAAGCCGCTGGGACTCCTCCTGGGCAATACGCATCACTGGGATACCAGTCCACATGGAAACAATTTGAGCAATCTCCTCTTCGCCAACCGTAGGCTTCTCATTCCCACGTTCGCGATGCCAACCAGATTCAAGCTTGGCGATACGATCACGCAATTTCACTTCACGATCGCGTAGCTCTGCAGCTAGTTCATACTCCTGCTGCTGAATCGCTGCTTCTTTTTCACGGAGCACCGACTCCAGCCCCTTCATAGCCTCCTTGAGGTTAAGAGGCGCAAGGGAATTCTGCATACGCACTCGGCTAGCAGCTTCATCTATTAGATCGATGGCTTTATCTGGCATGAAGCGGTCAGTGATATAGCGGCTAGCCATATCAGTTGCAGCTTTCAGAGCCTCATCAGCGATAATCAGACGATGGTGCTGCTCATAGCGCTCACGTATACCTTTGAGAATCTCAATGGTCTCCTCAACGGAGGGTTCGCGCACGATTACTTCTTGGAAGCGGCGCTGTAAGGCGGCATCACGCTCAATATACTTGCGGTATTCATCAAGCGTTGTGGCTCCAATACATTGCAACTCACCACGGGCGAGGGCTGGTTTGAGAATATTGGCTGCATCCACAGCTCCTTCAGCAGCACCAGCACCGACCAGAGTATGCACCTCGTCGATAAAGATAATACAGTCGCGGCTATTGCGGATTTCCTCGATGATTTTCTTCAAACGTTCCTCGAACTCACCTCGGTACTTGGTTCCAGCAACCAGGGAGCCGACATCGAGTGTTAGCAAACGCTTGCCAGCCAAGGTTTCTGGAACCTCGCCTGAGACCAGCCGTTGTGCTAGCCCTTCCACGATAGCAGTTTTACCAACGCCAGGTTCGCCGATGAGCGCCGGGTTATTCTTATTGCGCCGAGAGAGAATCTGGATAACGCGTTCAATCTCCTGATGACGACCGATGACGGGGTCAAGAGTACCTGCACGAGCGGCAGCAGTGAGATCAATACCCATCTGATCAATGGTGGGGGTCTTAGAGTGCTTGGCATCGCGTTCATGTGTCGTGCCCGATTGACTGAGCACTTGAATGGTCTGCGTCCGTACTTTCTCTAGGTTGACACCCAGGCTTTCCAGAACACCGGCGGCAATTCCTTCGCCCTCACGCACTAATCCCAACAGAAGATGTTCCGTTCCTATATAGTGGTGATTCAGGCGACGAGCTTCATCGACGGCAAGCTCGATAACCTTCTTGGCACGTGGCGTCAGACCAATTTCTCCCAGGACAATGCGGTCTCCACGGCCAATGATAAATTCGACGGCGCTACGAACTTTGTTCAACTCAACGCCGAGATTGGCTAAAACTTTGGCCGCCACACCTTCGCCTTCACGTACCAGACCTAGAAGGAGATGTTCCGTACCAATATAATTATGTTGGAAGCGCTGGGCTTCTTCTTGAGCAAGGCTTAAAACCTTCCTAGCCCGCTCGGTGAATTTATCAAACCTATCTCTGTCGTTCATCTGTTTATCACCCCCCTTTCATTGGCAGAAGGTGGAACCACGCCCTCTGTGTCGCTCAGGTAAGCTCTGTGATTTATCATACAACACCCATCATGGAGCGTCAAGGATAACAACTGCTGCCTCCCCTCTGTTAATAGACGCTTAAGCTTATTAGTAGAGAAACAATCGACCTCCACACTGCTCTCATCTGGAGACGAGGATGCAGCGGAGAGGTCGGGAAATCATCTTTTCATGTGCAATGTGCCTGCTGTCCGGCTGGCTAAAGTGACTGAAATAGAAACGATTACCGTTCAGGTGCTTCAAGATCTCCTTTGATATGTATATAAGCGAATAACGGCCAGCCATCCGGCTGATATGTTTGATGCTTCTATGGGAAATTAATCCCTGCCACTTGGATGTGACAACCATATATTGGTACAGTTATTTTCGCACAATTAAACAAAGAGAGCAAGGGGAACTCACACCTAGAAACGAATACCTCCCCTTTTTCCAAAAAACTGAAGGAAAAAGAGGAGGTATGTGCATTATGCTTGCTATTGCAGCTATTGCTCGGTGGGTCCGTTCTCTTCTTTAGAGGAGCGTTGTCGAGCTGCCGCACGGAAAGCTTCTGCCATCGCCGTCATTTCCCCAACATCCTCAGCAGGCAAACCGCGCAGGATCGAATTGTCATTATTTCGTTCCTGGCGCTCGCGACGTTCACCTTTACCTTTAGATGTTGCATGCTCCAACGACTCCAGAGATGGTGCTACGCCCGCTTCCACCGACGTTGTTTCAGGAGAGGCCAGCGAAGCTACAGCCTCGGCATGACTACCATCAGCCTGTGGTTGTTCTTGCGCGGCTTCTTTGCTATCTAGCTCGTCAGCCTGACGCAAACTCAGACCCAAGCGACGACGTTCAGCATCGATGCGCAAGATACGCAACTGGAGTTGTGCACCTTCCTGTAGAACAGCCTTGGGATCTACACCGGAACCCACCTCAGAAAGATGGATGAGACCTTCGATGCCGTCTTCGATACGAGCAAAGGCACCGAACGGAGCAATCTTGGTTACTACACCAGTAACAAGCTGCCCCACAGCGTAACGCTGCCCAACAGTTGTCCAGGGATCAACTTCGGCACGTTTGATCGAGAGTGCAATCTTCTTCTTTTCCTTATCAACACTCAGGACCTGTACCTCGACTTCCTGGCCTACGTGCAATACCTCACTAGGATGATTGACACGGCTCCAGGCCAGTTGACTGATATGCACCAGCCCGTCTGCACCACCTAGATCGACAAATGCGCCGAAGTTGGCAAGGTTACTCACAACTCCCTTACGTACTTCATTAGGCTTCAATTCATCGAGTAACTCTTCACGGCGGCGCTGACGCCATTCTTGAACGGCTAGTCGCTCAGATAGAATCAATCGATTGCGTGCACGATTGATTTCGATAATCTTCAACTGCAACTCTTTGTCTTTCATGCTTTGCAGTTTTGCCGCCGTCTCCTGGTTCTCACCGCCGGCTGCGACTTCTTCGCGCTTGAGATTGAGGATTTGGGAAATAGGAACAAACCCTCTGATACCAGCGATATCAACGATTAGGCCACCTTTATTGTAATCAATGACCTTTGCTTTGAGCAGTTCATTGTTTTTAAACTGGTCTTCTGCAATGCGCCACTGGCGCTCAGTATTCGCCCGCTTGAGAGAGAGGACCGCATGTCCTTCTGAACTCTCGGGCTGAATGACATAAACCAGGACCTTATCATTGAGATGCAATTCGCTGAAAGAACCATAACCGCTGGCTGGCAGTTCTTTCGTTGAGAGAACGCCCTCAGATTTGAGGCCAATGTCGACTAAAATTTCGTCCTGGTCAATTCGCACGATCACGCCTTCGACCACATCGCCTCGTTTGACATTGGTGGGAGCTGTTGATGCTGCCAGCAACGCTTCCATCTCGTTTTGATTGATCTCTTCGACTTCCTCAGAGTGATTGTTCTGTTGCCCTTGTTGGTCATTTGCTTCGGTCATCATCTGTACCCGCCCGCTAATTAGATTTGCCGCTGGCTTTGTCGAAAGGTCGCCGTGCTGTTGTACTTGCATGGGTAGTAAACCCCCTTCGATCCACGGTTTTTGCCTCGTCTGCGACACTACACCCGCTTCATCCTCGCTCTTAGAAATGGACCGCTGTTCGTGCCTGCTATTGCAGACCACAAAGTTCCACCCTAGATGGATTACATAACCTGTCTGGACCCTGGGGAGTGTACCATCGGACTTGGGCTTAAAGGTGGAGGAGGTGCTTAGGCGGTCATCGTTTCAGTGTTCTGCAACTCTCTTAAAGTTATTCCTAGAATATCCCTGCGACGCGTTGTTGGCTCTACAGAACGACGATACAAAACGATACGCGCAGGCTGATACGCCATTTTGCGAAAACTATAAGCGTTTGAACGTAAGCATACCCCCACTCGATGCTTTAATTATACCAAAAGTCGTCTGCGATTGCAAGACAATACACAATCTTTTCGCAATTCTCTCCAACACGCTCCATTCTATCATGTTCGCATCCATTTTAATATCGTAGGACTAGAACCCTAATGAGCTAGACCCATTCATCATCTGGATAAATCACAGGACTTTCCTGACAGAAAAAGGCTTTAGCCCGCCGCAAGCCGCTGGGTTTTAACCCAGGCGGTTAGGCGCTTCTGGCTTTAGCCCTTGCCCTCCTTTCGATTGCAGTTGATTGGCTATAGAGCGAACAGCGAAAATGATTGCCTGATTATCACTGGCAAGACCGTACTGCATACGGATAGCCAGTATAGCTTGCATATCCTCGTCTGAGAGACGGATGGTGGTGGTTTTGCGTTTTGTCTCCATACCATTATAATAGCATATTGCATTCTCCGTTTCAATGTGCTATACTCTTCTGAGTATTTTGAAAACCGAATAGTGTATGGGTTCCGTAGCGAAGGGCTACGGGTAAAAACACTACCGTGTTAAACCACTGTATCAGCTATTTTGACGTGCGAAGGTTCCGGTAACCAATCCAAAGGGCTTTAGGAAGTGTCACGTCCTCTAAAGAATAGCCAAGGAAAAGCCTCCACCCCTGTGGGTACATTCCCAGGGAATAGAGTCGAAAGACTCGGGTGTTGGGCCTCCCCAGGACGCCAAAAACGAGAGTTGTGGGCCATTTATCCCTTCTCGAAAGGCATGGGAGTACCAACAGGCATGGCACCGCCTAGGAAATAGAACGTCTGAATGGAGGCACTGTTTCCGTGCTTTTCCTTCTCCATTACGAGGGCAACGAGTCGGAGCTACGCTCTATTTCTCAGCTTCTCGCGTACAGAGGAGAGGCAGAAGCTGCCGGACTTTAGTCCGTGCGGAGTGTCACCAAGGTTCAGTAACCCAATAGTCATAGTACCCTTGCCAAACTCTAGAGTTTAGCTACAATTAGAAGTGTTGAATCAAATGTTGATGATGTTTAACAAATTGAGACGGCCATCTGCGGTGGAGCGCAACGGACGCGATAAATCGGGTCCCTACTCCAAAGGCAATGAATTGCCGCCTTATTTTGTCAATAACCATTAGCGTGTCCGTTGTAAACTGTCCTTTGAAGATGCGGTTGGTTTGTCAGTGCCTGCTAACGGAGAAAAGTTGTGACGTTGCCGAATCCTGATGCTCAGTCAGCCCAATCTATTTCCCATCCACCTCAACAACCGATCTCTCCCACCCACTCGATATCGGACGCCCCTGCTACCCCTGCTCTGCCTGCACAGGCTGCTTTCCCTAAGACACTGTCTTCTCCCACATTCAAGGATGGATTATCTCATAAAGAAGCCGATCATGAGCATGCAATCGATTTTGCAACCTCTTCCTGGGATCTCGCCACCGGAGGACTGAAGACACTGACCGCAAAACGTGAGTTACCCCTGCGACCTGATCGCCGCTCCACTGGGGTGGTTCCAGATATTCTGGCAACTTCGCGAAGCTACATGTTCGCTCTAGTGATTCTGGTGTGTGTCCTACTGATGTTGATCGGCGGAGGTATTGTACTATTTGTAATGCTGCAACCTTGACGACTTGCCACGAGTAAAGGGGCTCTTTTCAATCAATCCATCAACACACTTTCCGAGATGTTGATGGTTTTTTCCGAAGTTGTCTATTTTTCCCTCAAGTTGTCCATCAGATGCCCTAGAAAAAACCTTCTCGATTAGGTATCGTTAAACAAACAAGGCCAAAAGCAAATAGGACATCTTCCTTCTCTTCAGAGAATAGGGCAAAAATGTCCCGTTTGTCCCTAGAAAACGACGCTTCCATTAGCTATACTCAGAGCAAACCCAATTGATGGATTCTATAGGGAGGGAAAAATCTTGCTCAATACTCTATACGAGAGAACGGCAATCACTCTTTGGTGTAAGCGCTTGCAATCGGCACTAGCTTTGTTGGTCAGGCTGTTCTTAACACTGCTGGCTGGACTGAAGCATCTCCAACCGTTCAGTACGGCAACCGTGGCAGGACGCATTTTACTGGTAGATCTGAGCTGCTTCAAGAGGAGAAAGACAGACGACGATTGGCTACTCCATAGTGCCTATGATCTGCACGAGGGACGCCCATTGCAAGCATGCGAGAGCGAGCAATATCAGACAAAGTCGTTGGAACTTTTCCAGTTCCAGCCTAAGGATTTAGTTATTGCCGACAAGGGCTATAGCCTTGCTAAAAATGTGGCCTATGCCTGTGAACAGCAAGCCCACCTTCTGATCGGCTTTACACCCGGTACCTGCCCTCTGCTTAATCGACATGGTCAGCCCCTTGATATCATAGGCTGGCTCCGGCAATTCAAGCGGGGCACTCATTGTCGTACAGGCTGGTGCGAATATGAAGGCAAGCGCTATCAGGTACGTATCATTGCCCAGGCCCCCGAGCAGGAGAAAACCGCACAGTTGCACAATAGTAAAGAGCAACAAGTTAGCAAGAAGGATAGGCAGTCACAACAAGATAGACTAGGGCTAGCGAACTGGACATTGCTGCTATGTACCTTGCCAAAACGCCACTGGTCTCCCAAACGGGTGGTGCAGTTGTACCAGATGACACACTGGCATATTGAGCTGCTCTTTAGACATATGAAACAGTCACTAAAGCTGCATCTGGCACAGGCTAAGATCTCAGAGAGCAGTGAGGAGAGAGTTTGCTCGTCTGGTAAGCTTCCTCGATCCTACAAGACGCAGAAGCCCGGTATACGCCCTGGATCTTGCAGCAGGTCTGCTAGTTCTTTACGTCTACGCTTCCAAATCTGGACTGACCGCCAGCGTAGCAAGAGTTGAGCCAGTGGTCGCAATCCGAGGTTACCATTATTATAGACCATTGAGCCACAAAAAGGGCGGG
>Ga0206352_10594079_pt1 | contig 15100 bp, 22 predicted proteins | sample DielMetaTC5am5_FD_146434 | JGI IMG/M metagenome (GOLD analysis project Ga0206352, IMG submission 146434) | Corn rhizosphere microbial communities from Kellogg Biological Station, Michigan, USA - Diel MetaT C5am-5 (Metagenome Metatranscriptome)... | ecosystem: Host-associated > Plants > Roots >... | reverse complement strand
CTTACCGAAAGGTTGATCATGCCCAAGACCTCCAGCACCGAAACCGCTGTCGAGACCTCGGAGACCACTGACACCCCGGAGGTGACGCGCACCGCCAAGCTGAAGACCATCGCTACCAACCCGATGTTCCTCGCTACGGCCGTGACCGCCACCTTCGTCACCGTCGTGCTCGCCGTCAAGTCGCGCCAGAACTCGGAGGAGAACGAAGCGCTCTGATCTGATCCATCGGAAGCTCAAAGCCCACAGACCCTAACACGGTCTTTGGGTTTTCCTTTTAACCCACCGTACAAGGAGTACGTAATGCGTAAGCGCATCATCGCTCTGATCATTGGGGGCGCCATTGCTGCACTGATCATCTTCGGAATCCGATTCTTCGACAGCTCTTCCGCTGCTGCGGTTCAGAAGGCTCCGACCGGCCCCGTCCATCTCTACGGTCAATGGCACCAGGTGCACAGTGGAATGCCCAACGTCAAGATGACCGCCACGATAACCGAGAACACGATCACGATCAACATGTCGATGGGTGACATCCAGGGTGTCTACTGGATCGGAACCTTCCCTGTCTTCGACAATGTTCCAAACTCGTTCGCCGTGACGTCCAGGGGTGACACGAACGCGATGTCGAGCGATCTACTGGCGTCTCAGGACGCAACCAAGACTTTCACATACAAGGACGGCGAGCTCAGCTACCCCTTCTCCATCGAGGGTCTGAACACGACTGTCTATCTTTCGCAGGGAGCCTGACAATGAATTTCGGCGCCATGATCGCCAAGGCGCGCAAGGCTACTGCCGACAACACACCCATGATCCTGACCGCTGTCGGAGCGACGGGTCTGGTGACCACAGCGATTCTCACAGGACAGGCCACATTCAAGGCCGCCGAAGTCCTGAGGATCGAACAGGAGAAGCTCGACCTCGAGGATGAACCCGTCGAGTTGACTCCGAAGCAGAAGGTCGAACTGACCTGGCTTCTGTACGTTCCTGCAGTCGGAACCGGCATCACCACGTTCGCATGCATCATCGCCGCTAATCGCATCCACACGCGACGTGCTGCCGCTCTGGCTTCGGCCTATTCTCTATCCCAGGAAGCATTCCGGGAGTACAAGGACAAGGTCGTCACCAAACTGGGCGAGAAGAAGGAGCAGGCTGTTCGAGACGAGATCGCTCAGGATCGCGTCAACAAGAATCCCCCGGCCGAGATCATCGTCTTCGGTGGCGGGGAAGCGCTCTGCCTCGACATGCATTCTGGTCGATACTTCAACTCCACCTTGGAGGGTTTGAAGAAGTCGCAGAACGATATCAACTATCGGATCATCCACGATAGTTACGCATCACTCAGCGACTTCTGGGACCTGATCGGTCTCCCGAAGACAGCGGAATCCGATGAGATCGGTTGGAACACCGACACCGGGCTCGAGATCGAGTACTCCACGGCCATGACCCCCGACGGCCGTCCATGCATCGCGATCAATTTCCAGACAACTCCTGGACGGGGATACTTCTCCGTCTACAGTTGAAGAGAACTTTACCTCCGCTTCCAAAACACAATCTGAAAGAGACCCCTGAAAATGGCTACCGCCAACAGCAAGAACGTCGCCGCGGACACCGAGGTCGAGATCGCGGATCAGACGTCGATCCCCGAGCAGAAGAACGCGAAGCACCGCGAGGCGGTCGTGCACGAGATCACCGACGTCGAGAAGCCGTCGCTCAAGGACAAGGCCCGCACCGCGCTCAAGAACCACAAGACGAAGATCATCGCCGGAGCCTCCAGCGTCGCGTTCATCGTCGTCGGGGTGGCCGTGGCTCGCAAGCGCGCCGAGAACGGCCAGGCCACGGACGAAACCGCCGAGGTCTAACCAGCACTTCCAGTGGGTGTCCGCTAAGGGCAGTACGGAGACTCCACAGATTTGTCCTCTCATCAAGGCGACGAATCTGAAAACCAACCCCCTGTCGCGGGGCCGTTATGGGTTCTCCGTATTGCTCTTTGTCGACTCCCGCTGGATCATCTTCTAAATCTCCGATCGATTGGAGATTGATCGAAAGGAAAAAAGAAATGCTCAAGAAGGATATAACCTTCATCGATTTCGATGGCAAAACCGTCACCAAGACGTTCTGGTTCCACCTGTCCAAGGCCGAGATCACCGAAATGACCTTGCTCTTTCCGGGTGAGAGCTTGGCCCATCATCTCACCACGATCGCTCAAGCTCAGAACGTTCCGATGCTCATCGCGGCCTTCAAGGACATCATCGCCCGCTCCGTCGGCGTGCGCACCGATGACGGACGCTTCATCAAAAACCAGAAGATCTCCGACGAGTTCATGTCTTCGGACGCATACTCCGAGCTCTTCATGTCCCTCATCCAGGACGAGGGAGAAGCGGCCAACTTCGTCAACGGGATCGTTCCGGCTAATCTTACTTCACAGGCTGCGCCGAAGGAGTACACGAGGCAGGAGCTCCTCGAGATGAACGCCGCTCAGTTCGAGGCGATCGCCGGCACCGACGTGCGCCACATGACGAAGGAGCACATGCAGATCGCCATGCAGCGTAGGAACCAGCTCGTCTGATCAACATTTTGAGGGAATCGGCAAGGGGAACTGATAGATTAACAAGGGGTCTCTCATTTCTCCTATTCCGGATGCCGATTTTAAACGACAGCCGTGCAGACCCGGTGGTCACCCCCACCGAAAACCGGGGGAAGCTAAACACGTGCGCCCTCACCCATCGTCCGGAGGGATTCTGACTATACTCGAGATCTGGCGCAATCGAGTATGGTAGCGCCCCTGAATCCCTCCGGACTTGATGTCCCTGCTGCCTAGAGGAAGGATGATCATGCGACATCGCATCCAGTCTTGTAAGTGAATGAATATGCGCGGCCGGCTCGAACGTCCTGGGTAGAATCGAGGCTGATTCCGATTCTCTTCAGAACAGCCAGGCAGAATCCGATATAAGAGCAGGTTTAACTAAAGAGCGAACCGGGTTATATAATAGCCGCCTGCCGCCTGGTTTCTAACCTCGCAGAAAAAACTGGGCCTATAATGAGACCCTAACTGAGAGGTGTACCCTTGAACCCCAAGCTTGCGAAATTCATCGTCAAGAACGCCTTCGGCCTTGCCGTCACCACCGCGATCGGATACATGATCAAGATGGAACGCAAAGTCGAAGATCGAATCGACGATCATTTCGACGCCAAGTAACGAGTACAACCATCCGTACCAGCTCAAACTACTAGGCCATATTACATGGCCTTTTAGTTTTTCCCTCCCGAGGTAAATATGGACCCCTTTCCCAGTAACAGTCATCAGCCGAAGCCTGTTGTGGGCGAAAGGCCGGAGCGAACCCCCGTCTTGAAGGTCGTCGACGGTAATGTGGTGGTGCGGAAGAAGCCGCTCGGTACGCGTCTGATCCAGATGTTCTTCGGCGATGGTAAGAATGTCGTCGACAACGTCGTGAGTGACGTGCTCGTTCCGGCGCTCAAGGAGATGATCACCGAAGCAGTCAGCACGGGTATGGAGCGCATGGTCTTCGGTGAGAGAGGACACACGCGACGGCCACACAATCGCCCGAGCGCATTCGGCGGCGGTAGCTACACGAACTACACCCGCTATGCGACTCCGCCCAAGCGCGAAGAACGACCTACACGCCCTCGTTCGAGGTCCTCCCGGGACTTCGAAGACATCATCATTCCGACTCGTCGTGAAGCGGAAGTGGTCTTGCACGAGCTTCACAAGATCATGGACAAGTACGAACTCGTCAGCGTCCGGGATCTGTATGAACTGGTCGGGGTGGAATTCCACAACACAGACGAGAAGTTCGGTTGGACGGATCTCGAAACCGCGGGGATCCGACGCGTGAGTAACGGCTACCTTCTCGTCATGCCCGAGATCGAACCTCTCGACTAGGAGACAAAGACCAAATGCGATCCGTGTTGGTGTGTGCAGCCGGCATCATCCTGGGCTACACCCTTCACTCGAAGAAGGACCAGTCCATCGACAGCATCGCGAACGGCATCGTCGACTTCATCGTGAAGAACCGCGAGTCGGTCCGGCGCCGCATTCAGTCCTCGAACTGACTCAACCAGAAGAATCAAGGAGTTTCCGATGGGCTTCACGGCCATCAAGAATAAGGTCACGTCCGGGGTGGGACGGCAGATCCTGGTCACGCGTAAGAACTCACCAACGCTGCTCTTCGGTGTCGGAGTTGTCGGTGTCGTCACCACCGTGATCCTCGCAAGCCGGGCCACGCTCAAGATGGAGGAAGTCCTCGGCGAGGCCGAGAAGAACAAGCAGCAGATCGAGGACGCTCAGACTCTGGACTCCACGGAGTACACGGAGGAGGACGCCAAGAAGGACACCGCACTCAACCGGGCCAAGACGGGCCTGAAGATCGCCAAGCTGTATGCTCCGGCATTCGTGTGTGGCGTGGTCTCCGTCGCTGCGCTGAGCGGGTCGCACATCATCCTATCTCGCCGGAATGCGGCCATCACCGCGGCGTACGCGGCGCTCGACAAGGGTTTCCGCGAGTATCGTCAGCGGGTCATCAAGGAGTACGGGAACGAGAAGGACGAGGAGTTCCGTTTCGGTCTGGTAGACCGTGAGATCGCCGTCGACACGGATCACGGGACCGACGTCAAGACGGTGAAGGGTCTTCCGTCGAGCAAGCTCGGCTCGGTCTACGCCCGGATCTTCGACGAGAGCAGTCGGCACTGGCAGCGCACGCCGATGTACAACCAGATGTTCCTGCAGTCCCAGCAAAACTATGCGAACGACAAGCTGAACGCCGACGGCTTCCTGTTCCTGAACGACGTCTACGAGATGCTCGGGCTCGAGAAGAGTCAGGCGGGGCAGGTCGTCGGTTGGGTCAAGGGCGCGCAGGGTGGCGACGGTTACGTCGACTTCGGCATCTTCCACGGCGACAGCTTCATGGCCATGCAGTTCGTGAATGGCAACGAGAGGTCGGTGGTGCTCGACTTCAACGTCGACGGGATCGTGTACGACCTGCTTCCTCGGAAGGTGTGATGCCATGAGGATCAAGTTCAAAACGACTCCAGCGTTGGTCCCCGTCGTGGTCGTGAGCTTCGCGACGGGGTACTTTCTCGGCCTGAAGCAGTTACAGGGCCACTACAACTACCTGATGGAGTCCAAGCTCGACGCTGCTGAGGCGGAATTCGAGAAGAAGCTCGAGACCGCCGGCGAACAAGCCGTGAAGGAATACGAGGAGTGGCTGACGCAAGCAGAACAAAAGGGGGTTGACGAACTCAGAGCTGCTGTGGAAGAAGTTGTCACTTCGTACCAACCGGACAACAACAATCCGGCGCCGTTGGAGACGATTATCCCCTCCAAACCGTCAGTACCCGCGATCAACTACGCCGCGGTCTATCAGCTACCCGAACGCTCGATCCCGTCGACGCAAAGTGCAGACACGGTGGACACCACCCACAGCGTCACACATCACGCTAAGCCCGTGTTGATCACGGAGGAGCAATTCTTCGCCGATGAGCTGGGGCACGAGCAGGTACAACTGACATACTACGCCGGAGATCAAGTTCTCTCGAACATGGAGGACGAGGTGATCGAAGGCGACGAGCGCGATCGCTGGGTCGGCGATCTCTTGGGCCTGTTCGTCGCTGATGATGCGAACACGCTCTACGTTCGGAGTTTCGTGGCGGAGAAGGATTTCGAGATTTCTCGCTCCGCCGGATCATATGCACATGAAGTCTTGGGGCTGGGTGATGGACAGTAATCAGCCCCTTGACGAGTCATACTTTGTATGGCTGTACAGTCAAGTAGCTGATCCCGAGATCACAGATCCTTCCCTGACGTATTGGAAGCTGCTCAAGCATCTCTTCACAAAAGAGTTCGTGTGGCGTATTCCAAACGACGAGAACCGTGCGGAGGATGGGAAGGCTCTGCGATCTGAGTTCGTCCAGGATCTGTCGCTAAACGACATCGATCAGGACTGGATGGACATGGGCTGTTCGATGCTGGAACTGATGATCGGGCTCGGGCGCCGTCTTGCCTTCGAAGACGATAGTGAGCCGCATTATTGGTTTTGGCGTCTCGTTCAGAATCTCAAGCTGGATAGATATCGCGATGATGTCCGTCTGCTCAAAAAGCCTGTGGACACCATCTTGGAGCGAGTGATATTCCGTAAGTACGAATCAGACGGAAAAGGTGGGTTCTTCCCGCTCAAAAACCCGGACGAGGATCAGCGAAATGTAGAGCTCTGGTACCAGCTTAGCGCCTACGTACTGGAACAGAGCTAGCGAAAGGAGGGTAGATGGATTTCTTTAAAATCCGCACGGAAGAGAAGCGGGGTGGCGTGCTCAGCGTCTTCCCCGATTTCACCGTCTGCAGATCCCAGGATCTCATGATTCGCGCTCAGTCGTTCTACGGAATATGGGACGAGGAAGCCGGTCTCTGGTCTACGGATGAATACCGCGTGGTAGATCTCGTTGACAAGGCTCTAAACGAGCACGCGGACAAGCTCAGAGCCGACGGAATTTCGTGTACGGTTAAGATCCTTGGCTCGTTTACCACCAACACTTGGAAGCAGTTCAAAACGTTCATGAAAAACGTCAGTGACAACTCGCACGAGCTTGACGCGAAGCTGGCGTTTGCAAACACAGAAGTCAAGAAGGCGGATTACATCAGCCGACGACTTCCATATTCTCTTGCTCCCGGCCCTCATCCTGCATGGGATGAGATCACATCTACCCTGTACGATGCCGAGGAGCGAGCGAAGATTGAATGGGCTATCGGGGCCGTGGTTTCTGGGGACTCCAAGAAAATCCAAAAGTTCCTGGTCTTCTACGGCCCCGGTGGTACAGGTAAATCGACAATCCTCAACATCGTGCAGAAACTCTTCGAGGGGTACTGCACCACATTCGAGGCTAAGGCTCTCGTCGGGAACAACAACTCCTTCGCGACCGAGGCGTTCAAGAGCAATCCACTCGTCGCAATCCAGCACGACGGCGATCTGTCTCGCATCGAGGACAACAGCAAACTGAATTCGATCGTGTCCCACGAGGACATGACTATCAACGAGAAGTACAAGCCGGGCTACACATCACGGATCAACGCATTTCTCTTCATGGGCACCAACAAGCCGGTGAAGATCACCGACGCCAAGTCCGGTCTCATCCGACGTCTGATCGACGTCAAGCCGACCGGCAAGCGACTGGAGGCGAATCACTACTTCTCGCTGATGTCGCAGATCGACTTCGAGCTGGGCGCTATCGCGCATCACTGCCTCGAGGTCTACCGGGAGATGGGCAAAAACTACTACAACACTTATCGCCCACTCGACATGATGTTGCAGACAGACGTGTTCTTCAACTTCATCGAGGCGTACTACGACATCTTCAAGGCACAGGACGGTGCGACGCTCAAGCAGGCGTGGGAGCTCTACAAGGAATACTGCGCCGAGGCTTCTCTCGAGTTCAAACTGCCTCAGTACAAGTTCCGCGAAGAGCTCAAGAACTATTTCAACGAATTCTTGGATCGCTCTGTAGTGGACGGAGTTTCGGTTCGAAGCTATTATAAGGGCTTCGTCGCTCAACCGTTCAAGGTCCCGTTGGAGCAGGATTCCAAGACTTTCTCCCTGGTCTTGGACGAGACCACATCCATCCTGGACCAGATGTGCGCAGACTTGCCAGCCCAATACGGCAAGGAAGACGAAACCCCTGAGAAGTACTGGGATCGCGAAGAACGCCCGATCGGCGGCGTTATGCAGAAGCCTCGCCCAGACCAGGTCTGTACAACAATCCTGAGCGACTTGGATACCTCTCGTGTCCATTTCGTTAAGCTTCCCGAAAACCATATCGTCATCGATTTCGATCTGAAGGACGAGCATGGACACAAGGTACTCGAACGAAATCTTGAGGCGGCAAGTGCTTGGCCCGCCACCTACGCCGAACTCAGTAAGTCTGGGGGCGGTGTTCATCTCCACTATATTTACGATGGAGAACCGGCCGATCTCGCTAAAGAGTATTCTCCTGGAATCGAAATCAAAGTCTTCACCGGAAACAGCTCTCTCCGACGGAGACTGAGCAAGTGCAATAACGTGGCCGTTGCCACGATAAGCAGTGGGCTCCCTTTCAAGGAGAGAAAGCCGATGATCGAGCCCAAGGTACTTCAAAGCGAGAAGGGCCTTCGGGAACTGATCGCCAGAAACCTGAGGAAGGAGATTCACCCCGGCACCAAGCCATCGATCGACTTCATCTGGAAGATCCTCGAGGACGCGAACGAGTCGGGCATGGTCTATGATGTTACGGACCTTCGCCCGAAAATCATGGCTTTTGCTAACAACAGCAGCAACCATGCGCTCGTCTGCCTCAAGACGGTGCAGAGGATGAAGTTCAAATCGGACGTCACGGTGGAAGACACACCCACCACGCCGCGCAAGGACGACCCGATCGTCTTCTTCGACATCGAGGTGTTCCCGAACCTCTTCGTCGTGTGCTGGAAGTACGAGAAGGACGACATCGTCATCCGGATGATCAACCCGAGCCCCAAGGAAATCGAAGGGCTCATGCAGTTCAAGCTGGTCGGCTTCAACAACCGGAGGTATGACAACCATATTCTCTGGGCGGCCTTCATGGGTTACAACAACCAACAGCTCTATGAGCTCTCGAAGAAAATCATCAGCGGCAATCAGGGTGCGATGTTCGGCGAGGCCTACAGCCTGTCGTACACCGACATCTACGATTTCACTTCGAAAAAGCAGAGTCTGAAGAAGTACGAAATCGAACTGGGCCTCCACCACATGGAGCTCGACATGCCGTGGGATGAGCCGGTTCCCGAAGAGTTCTGGCCCAAGGTTGTCGAGTACTGCGTCAACGACGTCATCGCCACCGAGGCTACGTTCGATGCGCGGCGGCAGGATTTCGTAGCTCGGCAGATTCTGGCGGAGCTGAGTGGGCTGACTGTCAACGACACCACGCAGAAGCACACTGCGAGGATCGTGTTCGGTAAAGATCGGAATCCGCAAGAGAAGTTCGTCTATACCGATCTGAGTCAGGAATTCCCGGGGTATGTATATGACTTCGGAAAGAGCACATATCGGGGCGAAGAGGTCGGGGAAGGAGGATATGTTTATGCAGAACCAGGGATGTACACTGATGTGGCGGTTCTGGATGTGGCTTCAATGCATCCGACTTCGATTCGTGTACTGGATGTGTTTGGTCCTTACACGAAGAATTTCAATGCTCTCACGGACGTGCGTCTCGCGATCAAGCGTAAGGATTACGGTACAGCGCGATCCATGCTGGGAGGCGCCCTCGAGCCTTATCTTGGAACGCCTGAGGCTGCAGCAGAGCTATCTCTCGCACTCAAGCTGGCGATCAATATCGTCTATGGGCTGACCTCGGCCAGCTTCGACAACCCGTTCCGCGATCCTCGGAACAAGGACAACATCGTCGCCAAGCGCGGTGCTCTGTTCATGATCGATCTGAAGCACGCAGTGCAGGAGCGCGGGTTCCAGGTGGTCCACATCAAGACGGATTCGATCAAGATCCCCAATGCCACACCGGAGATCATCGATTTCGTCACGGAGTTCGGTAAGCGATACGGCTACGACTTCGAGCACGAGAAGACCTACAACAAGTTCTGTCTCGTGAATGAAGCGGTCTACATCGCTCGTGCCGGCTCCAAGTGGGACGCCGTCGGAGCTCAATTCCAACACCCGGTGGTCTTCAAGGCTCTGTTCAGTGAGGAGCCGATCACCTTCGCAGATCTGTGCGAGACCAAGCAGGTCAAGGCGCCTTCGGCCATGTACCTCGACTTCAACGAGTCCGAGGCAACGCCGGCCACACCCTACAAGGGCATGCACTTTGTGGGGCGTACGGGTTTGTTCGTGCCGGTCCTCAAGTCGACCGGTGGTGCCAAGCTCGTTGTGGTTCGGGACGAAAAGCCGTATGCCGTCAACGGAACCAAGGGTTATCTATGGCTCGAAGCCGATATGGTCAAAGCACTCCACATCGAGGTGTCCGACGAACTCACGTTTCAGGACATGGTTTTCTCGGTGAATGGTGACGGTCTGCTTACGGATATCGTGGATCTCAGCTACTACGAAGTCTTGGTGGACGAGGCGATGAAGACCATCGAGAAGTTCGGGAATTTCGCCGACTTCGTTAAGTAGAAAAAAAAAAACAAAGGGGTGGAAATGCCTGGAGATACCGTGATACTTCGAGCCACCGAGTATGCCTGGTGGTTCGTCAAGCTCCGTAAGACGTCTGAGTGCACCGCGACCAGATTCGAGTGGTTCGATTTCTTGAATCAGCTGTCGACGCGGAACAAGGTTCGAGCTCTAGTGACGTACCTGAACATCGTGAACAACTAGGAGGTGTGATGCTCGACAAGGAAGAGATCGACAAGCGTTTCCCGATCTTCGGCCAGGAGTTCGAGTTCAACGAGAACACCAATCCGGGCAAGATGACGCACGACGTGACGTGTCAACTGCGGTTCACGGCCGAACTCCTGAACAAGGTGTTGCCGGAGGGTCGCGGCAAGGAGCAGGCTCTCCTGTACGTCGAGGAGGTCGAGCTCTGGGCACTCAAGGCGATCGACGACTACCGGCGAAGCAAGAACGACGGGCACTTCGAGAACTACGAAGGATGCACGTGCTCGGCCTGTCGGATCCGGAAGAACACACAACACGAGCTGCGCGATGACCCGGCGTAGGGTTCCGCTCATCGTCTACGTCGCCGGCGCCAGAACCCAGATCGGCGAAGCCACCATCGAACAGCCGTCAAACGACCCGGAATGCGACGTGGCGGTCGTCATCGAGCTCGACAAGGACACTCCGCTCCGCGATCAACTGATCGGCATTCTCCGTCGTCACAACCCGTAGGAGAACCGTGAGGTTCATGTCTCTGCTCGGTGCGCTCATCTGGCATCGCATACGCATCACCAAGCTGTACAAGTACTTCTCGAAGTAACCACAGACCGGGGAGGTGAGCGTCTGCCGCACTCAGGCGTTCATCTCCCCATTCGGGGGTATACGTGCTTAATCTGAAGGATCGCAAATTCCTATGGGGCGCGTTTCTGCTGTTCTGTTACAGAATTGGCGCTGGTAAGACATACGATAGTTGTTTCATGGAGGGGGAAACCGACGTGGTGTTGGGGAGTTGGATTACTGAAGACCACGATGCCGAAAGGGCACGAAGGAGAGAGATCATGCAGATGCGAGATCGTCCGAACGGAAACGACACCACGGCGATCCTGCCCGTTGTCGGCAAGGAATTCGAGGACGAGGTTCTGTCGGGCGACAACCAGATGGACTACATACGCCTCGGCAAGGAGCTCGTCAGGACCTGGTACGACACACAGTGGAGCTTCAACACCAATGGCGCCGAGCTGCCGGCATACGAGGTCTACTGCGTGTGGTTCAGCAAGACCCTGAAGAACTGGAAGGGTCTCTTCGCGACGACGCGACCGGACAACATCTACATCGAGATCACCCACAACGGCGAGAAGGGCGAGACTTACATCGACGCCTATCGCAAGATCGACAACGTCTGTGTTCCCGACGGCACGCTGCGGAACGGTACGTACGTCTAGGAGACGTTCATGGCTTACACGAGGCACGGTCGTCACATTCTAGGAACTAGCGCACTTCCTGGGCGAACCGAGTTTATCCTTCCCATCTGCGAGGGTCTTCCGAACTGTGGGGACTGCATCGAGGACATCGTCGAGGCTCTTAAAGGGTGTTCGCCCAACACGATTCGTGAAGCTATCGGATTGATGGCTCACCCCGAAGGTGCTATTCGATCGCTCGAACCTCAACCGCCGCTTCCGGTCTTCAAGAAGGCTCCGCCGAAGGACGAACGAGCAGCGCTGGAAATCGCTGCGATGATGGACGATCTCATCGCCGGTGCCTTGCGGAACCCACGAATCCGCGATTATGTCGACGCGAAGCTGGCGGAAGCAAGAGCGCGGAACATCATTCTCCAGATGGGCGAAATCGTTTTCGATTTCGATGAGAACAAAGCCGAAATCCGTTTCAACAAGGTAGAAGACGAGGGCGATAATGCCTCTCCGGTTGATGCTATTCGATCGCTCGAACCTCAACCGCCGCTTCCGGTCTTCAAGAAGAGAATGTCGGTAGAAGACTGGGAGGAAGGCCGGGAAATCGCGGCAATGATGGACGAGCTCACAAAGACGCAAAAAGTACTCAACGATTACAACGATCTGCTCAACAACGAACAGATGATCAAAGACGCATTCAAAAGAGCGGAAGAGGAATAAATGCCTCCTGAGTACGAAGATCACAGCGAGATGTTCGAGGAAGCGCGGATCATCTTCCGGAACTTCGAAGGCAAGGAAGGCCCGATGAACACCGCGGGCAACCGGAACTTCTGTGTCGTGCTGACGGCGGAGCAGGCCGACGACCTCGAGCGCAAGGGCTACAACGTCAAGCGCAAGCCGCCGCGTGAGGACGGAGACGAGGAATTTCGCTTCCTCAAGGTGAAGGTCAGCTTCAAGGGCCGGCCGCCGCGCATCGTCATGCTCACGAGCCGCGGACGTACGACTCTGGACGAGGACCTGTGCCAGATGCTCGACGTGGCCGAGATCGAGTCCAGCGACCTGATCATCCAGCCGTACAAGTACACGGTCAACGGCAAGACCGGCATAAGCGCCTATCTCAAGTCGATCTACGTCACGATCCACGAGGACGCGCTGGAACTGAAGTACGCGAACGTCCGCGAGATCGGTGAGCGGGCCGACTTCCCCGAGGAGCCGGACGAGGACATCGATTACTGATGCCCGACTTGGAGATCGTCTTCTCGGTCGTGATCGGCTGCGTCGTCTACGATTTCGGTAAGTGGGTGTGGAAGCGTCGAGAATGGTTCGTGGACTGGTACTACGAAATCGTCTGCGTGATTTTAGAGGACATCGAGCGGGTGCGGAAGAAGATACGTAGGCTTTAGAAGGGAATCAGGATGTTGCTCATAGTTATGGGGGCCATGGACAGCATCCTGGCTCTCCTGATCGCCGCCATCTGCATCGCGGAGAACAAGAAGCTCGAGTACAAGTTCAAGGTCTGGATGGGTGAGATCGAGCCGACCGTCACGAAGATCAGCCGTACCAAGGCCTGGTCGTCGTGGTTGAAGGAGAAGTACTTCGACTGGCTCGAACGACGGGCTGAGGCCAAGAAGATCAAGAATTCCGCATGGACCGGAGCACGACACGCTCTGCGTTACTAGGAGGGGAAGTGAACGACGAAGATTTCCAAGAGGCAATGGATTTCATCCTAGCCTCAGAAGCCTCTTACCGACCGGTGGTCGACTCCAACATGGAGTTGATGCGCAAAACAGCCGACTGGTGTGGTGGTTCGATCAAGATCACGGACGGCGTCGGACCAGGTGGCGTATCCATCCCGAAGCGCTACTACATCAAGCTGAACGAGAACGATCTGGCTTTCGCAGGGGACATAATCGTCAGAAATGGTGATGAGTTCCGCGTGTTCAAAGAAGATCTCTATCGCGCAGTGCAAGTGGAAGCTGGCATGCGTCTGGAGATCTTCCAGAAGGTGAGGGATCTCGTGATCGAAGCGATGGTCGAAATGCGAGAAGAGACCAAATCCGGCGCGGGCAATAGCATGAACGATGTCGCCGAGGAAATCACACGTAAGATCATAGAGATCGTCGGATGAGTTCGGTATCCACACCGTATCTTCGACGAAACTACGGATGCGAAGCTGTTCAGGTAAGCGAGAAGAACCTATATAAAGTCGCTGCCTGGTGTGGTGGGCGAGTCAAGCGTGCGCGGATCGACGGCGTAGATCGACTGTACATCGAAGTACCGGTTGCCTTGCGCACTGGCGGTACGACAGCAAAACGTGCGTATGTCGGGGAATGGGTGATACTCGACCCGGACGGCTTCAAGGTTTACGACAACAAGGAATTCAACACCATATTCAAACCGTGGCCTGAGAGATTCTGAGGTTGGTTGTGTGTTCCCAGTGGGATCTGGGGCGTGGGGCAAGGGAGTATCTGCGCCCCTATCCTGCTGGTTCTCTGTTCGCTAGAGATTGGAACATCATGGATGCAACACCGATATTCGACAAACTTGTCGAGGAGTATGAGAAAGGCGGAGAGAACAAGTACTACCAGGACCTCCTGATCGGTCCTACGAGGTTCGTATGGGGGCTGGTGGCACGTATACCCTTGAAGGACGTGCAGCCGCTCAAGAACGGCGACACCGGCCGTGGCTGGACGCTCTACTTCGGAAAGGACGGCGATGGTGAGGAGGAGGTACTACAACATGATTCCGGTACAGAACGAGCCGAAGCCGAGACAGAATCCGGATTTGATAATCCTGAGACTGCAGAGCAAGGCGACACCGGAGAGTGTGAGGAAGATTCAGGGAGTGGCGATGTCACTGGGCATCCTGAAGGGGGTTCCGGTGGCTCTGGAGATACCTCGGAGGACTCTGTTGAAGGTTCGTCTGATGGAGCTCCTACGGCGCCTGACAGCCCTGTAAGGGACCTCAGCGACGCAACCATACCTGTACCACCTAGGAGTGGTGTCAGGCCTCTCAGAAGGCTTCCTCGCCGTGTCCCCGGCGAAAGCCTGAGCAAGATACAAAACTTCATAGAGACCTTACTCGACTCACTCAAGACTGCGTTCACTCACCCCACGAGTGACGCAGCCTAACAACTGGAGAAGTCATGGTAGTGGACCTGTACCCACACCAGAGGACAGCAGTAGACCGTCTAAGCAACGGGAAAATTCTCTGGGGCGGGGTCGGGACTGGCAAGTCGCTCACGGCAGCAGCCTATTATATGGAGAAGGAAGCGCCGAAGGACGTCTATGTCATTACCACCGCCAAGAAGCGCGATTCCCTTGATTGGGAGCGAGAGTTCGTCAAATACGGCGTGTACAAAAGCAAAGACGCGACCGTGGCTGGCGTTCTAAGGGTGGATTCTTGGAACAACATAGCGAAGTACAAGAACGTCAAGGGCGCGTTCTTCATCTTCGACGAGCAACGCCTTGTAGGTAGTGGCGCATGGGTGAGAAGCTTCGAATTCATCGCCAAGCGCAATAACTGGATTCTTGTCAGTGCAACACCTGGTGACACCTGGATGGATTACGTCCCGGT
>Ga0206352_10547186_pt1 | contig 15142 bp, 12 predicted proteins | sample DielMetaTC5am5_FD_146434 | JGI IMG/M metagenome (GOLD analysis project Ga0206352, IMG submission 146434) | Corn rhizosphere microbial communities from Kellogg Biological Station, Michigan, USA - Diel MetaT C5am-5 (Metagenome Metatranscriptome)... | ecosystem: Host-associated > Plants > Roots >... | reverse complement strand
GGGGAAATTTGGGGAATTGCTGTTGTCAAATTGAGAGCATAAGGCCTGTGCTATGTTTCTCGGTGAATATGAGCATACGATCGATGCAAAATGGCGCTTGGCGATTCCGGCAAGGTTTCGTACACAGATAGACCGTGGAGCAGTCATTAGTAAAGGCATGGGTACATGTCTTTCGGTCTATACCTTTGAGATGTGGGAACGAAAATCAAATGAACTGATCTCTGGGATGTCGAGCGAGGAATTGCGTGATTTCGAACGACGTATCTATCCTAGTGCCAGTGAAGTTGAGTTGGATGCGCAAGGACGTATGGTTATTCCAGCGAAATTGCGTGTCTATGCAAAGTTGGAAAGTGCAGTGACGGTGGCAGGTGTACGAGATCATTTTGAAATCTGGGATCGTGTTGCTTGGCAAGCCTATCAACAGCGGTTAGATGCTGAGGAAAACAAAATTCCTTTTTAAATGATAAATTATTCTCGATCAAAACTTGATTTTTATGCATAATGAACATTCACAACATGTATCAGTGATGCTGGAGGAGACGCTAAGGTTCCTTCAGCCTCAGGCTGGTGGATATTATATCGATGGTACAGTGGGTGGGGGTGGGCATACAGCAGCATTGCTGGAACGTTCAGCTCCCGATGGAAGAGTCCTGGGGATTGATACTGATATCCATGCTCTGGAACGTGTGAGGGCAGGCCTGGCACAGTATGTTGACAACGGACGTTTAGTGCTGGTGCACGCAAACTTTGCTGATCTGGCTCGTGTTACTGCTCAGACTGGCTTCGACAAGGTCCAGGGTGTCCTGCTCGATCTAGGCTTCTCATCAGATCAGATGGATGATCCCCAGCGTGGCCTGTCTTTTAGTGCCGATGGCCCTTTGGATATGCGACTTGATCAGTCATTGACTGTATCTGCTGCCGACCTGATTAATACAGCCAGCGAACAGGAGCTAGCGGATATCATTTGGCGCTATGGTGAGGAATCACGTTCGCGCCAGATAGCCCGACGTGTTGTACACAAACGAGCAATGGGGGCGATTACACGTACTGGTCAGCTAGCCCAGCTTGTCGCTGCAGGGGTTCCCTATCGATCTGGCACTATTCATCCGGCAACGCGTACATTTCAGGCACTACGTATCGCCGTCAATCATGAACTAGAGCAATTGGAAGCGGTACTCCCGCAGATTGTGGATGTTCTTACGACAAATGAGAAAAATGGAAGCCCTGCTGAGGAGGAGCGGAGAGCAGGGAAAATGGTGATTATCGCATTCCATTCTTTGGAAGATCGCATTGTCAAAGAGTTTATGCGGCGTGAGGCAAGCGATTGCCTCTGTCCTCCACAGATACCTGTCTGTGTCTGTGGTCACAAGGCTCGCTTACGTCTCTTGACAAAGAGGCCTGTAACACCAACGGCAGAGGAGGTTGAACGTAATCCTCGCGCTCGCAGTGCTAAGCTACGAGCTGCTGAAGCTGTGACACTGCAGTATCCTCAAACTGGATCGTGAAGCAATGCAGGGTCTAAGTTTCCATTAGCCTCAGTGCGAGCAAGAGTATACATAAATAAATCGGAAAGGTCAATTGATTTTGCAATTTATAGGAAGGAATCTGGTATATGTACAGTCTAAAAGCACAGACAATGGCCTCTTCAAAGGTAACTTCGAAGTCAGCCATGCCCTCTTTGGGGGTTCTGCCTGCTCAACGCCGTCGGCATATACGTCCATTTTCCTTTCATATTGGACCTGTTGCATTATGCATTGTTTGTGTGCTGCTGATAAGTTTAATGGCCGTGCTTTACCTTAGTCAAGTGGGTCAGGTGGTTACTGCCAATCATCAGTTGCAAGATATACGCAACGAACAAGCTGCACTCGAGCGCCAAAATCAAGATCTGGTCGATACTGTTGCTCAAGAACAATCACCCGCCTATATCGTTGGGCAGGTCCAAAAGATGGGGTTAAAGCCTGTTGATTCAAAAAATCTCTGGATTCTCCAAGTTCCTCATTTGCAGGAGATTGACAAGAGCAATCAATCTATTCAACCATAAGTCAGGAACCCGATCCCTTAAAGTAGGCAGTTTCTTTCCTCCCAATCCCTCAGGGGAATGGGTCTCCAGAAAGGACATTTGATGAGCGCTGAGCTGCGTCGGGCACGAAGTCGGCAGATGGTCATCTTCTTACTAGGCTGCGGTGGGATGGTGATCTTGCTAGGCAGGCTGTATTACTGGCAGGTGTGGCTGTCTGGCCCTCTCACACTACTCGCTAATAGCGAGCACATACAAAATCAAATACTCAGTGCTCCACGTGGGTTGATCTACGATGCGGAGGGACATCTGCTGGCAACCAATGTGGTACGTGATGATGTCTATATCACACCACTTCAGTTTTCCTCGGATTTTGCCGATAATTACCCAGCAGAGCTTTCTACTGAGGTTCATGCACTGCATCAGGTATTGCCTTCGGTATCAGAGGATCAACTCAACCAGGACTTTGGTCTCAGCCTCCAAGCGGTGCGTGTGGCCCAGCAGATCAATCCGGGGCAGAGCCAGAGGTTACGTGATTTGCATTTGCCAGATACTTTTTTAGAGCCCCAGACTTGGCGTATCTATCCAGGTGGCGATCTTGCTAGCCAGATAATAGGCTATACACAGGGTGACAAAGGCATCTATGGCATTGAGGCAAAATACAATACAATTCTGGCAGGGAAAGCTGGTAGTTTCACAGCCGAGACCGATCTAAGCGGTAATCCATTGACTGTTGGAGTCAGCTCCAAGCAAGATCCAGTCAAAGGTACTGATCTGACACTGACGGTTGATAGTTTTATGCAGTATTTTGTACAAAGTGCCCTGCAAAATGCTGTCATACAGTTAGAAGCCACAAGTGGAACAGTAATTGTACTTGATTCACACAGCGGCGCTGTTGTCGCAATGACTGGCTATCCCACTTTTGATCCTAATCATTATAGCGATTTTGCTGATAAAAAGGGTTGCGTTGGAAGTGAAGATGTGTATCTGAATCCTGCTCTTTTCTGTGACTATGAACCAGGCTCGACAATGAAGTCAGTGACAATGGCAGCAGCACTCGAGCAGCATGTCATCACACCTGATACATCTATTAATGATCCTGGTTATCTGAACTTTAGCGATGGTACACCTACTGTGCATAACTGGGATGATGAGAGCTATGGCAAAGAAACGATGACGCAGGTGCTGCAGCATTCCGCCAATGTCGGGGCTGCCACTGTCGCTTCTTGGCTAGGGCCAGATCGTTTCTATCCCTATTTGCAACGCTTTGGCTTCGGTCAACCCATTGGATTGTTCAATCCAGAAGATTCAGGGGGGTATCGCACAAATACTTCTGTTGGCTGGACAAAGAGTGATCTGACTCGGCAAGCCTTTGGTCAGAGTATGACTGCCTCTCCACTCCAGATGGCCCGTGCTTATCAGGCTATTGCCAATGGCGGAGTGATGATGCAACCCTATATTCTAGCTTCAACAAATGATAATGGGCATATTGTAACGATGAAACCGCAGATGCTGCGGCGTGTGATTAGTACCGATACGGCAAAAACGCTTACTAGTATGCTTGTCAGTACTGCCGAGTATAACGATATCAGTTTGCCGAACTATAGCTTGGCGATTAAAACAGGTACGGCGACGACGCAGGGTCTTTCGATGGATCAAACTGAAGCTTCTGTAGCTGGCTTTCTACCAGCATCAAATCCACAGTTTGTGATTCTGGTGAAGATCGATCGACCACAGAAAACGATTTATGGCGGCACGGCGGCTGGCCCTCTATGGAAAGCCATCGCGCAGCAGTTAGTATTACACTATAGTATTCCAGCAGATCAGCAGGTAGGAACGCAATAAATTGCCGCGTTCCCCAAAGAATGCACGGCAATTTATTGCCTGTCATGTAGGGACCCGATTTATCGCGTCCTTTACCAGGGAGGTGAACAATGCAAAAAGAGGATGATGAGCGGCTGAATGAACAGCCTCGTGAGGGGAACCAGACGGAACTAAGCAACGTCTGGCAGGAATTGCTAGGTCTCCGTCCTGGTAAAAACCGTGTTCCGACAAGTCCTGACCAGCAAGCAATTCCAATTCTTGAAGGTGACCCTTGGAGGAAGTTACTACAGGCAGAAAATATTGAGCTTGTGGATCTTCAGCAAGTACATTTACCTATCAGTGAACGGGAAGTAGAGCAGATACTCCAGCTTATGCAAGAGCAAGCTGCCCAGGATCAAAACGAGGATAAAGATCCCAAAAATTGATCCCTCAAGAACGACTACCTTCAATATTATTATATTAGAAATTATGTTCTATGTCAAGTCCGAGATGATCTCGAAACCTTTGGAGGGAATTCCGGACGCGATACCCAAAGGGCACCCTTGAAGAAAAATGCAGGGATTGGAATGCAATCAGACAAGATCAGACAAGGAAGAAAAGCGGACGAGAAATCTGCCAGCCGTACTCCCCTTGGAGGAGGTGGCAATAGGGAACAGCCTTCAAAAGGGGCATACCCGGAGGGCACACGGCGGCGAGAGGATTTATCACTTCCCGTCTTCCGTTCTCCCGCTCTGGAGTCTACCTCGCGCCAGAAACTTCAGGCCAAGTCGGCACGCGAGACTGCTCACTCTCCGTATCGATCTGTGAGCAATGCTCGAGGAGATAAAATGAGCTATGCATCTGAGGGCAAGCTTGGACACTCTGGTATCTCTGGTGCACCACGCAAGAGTCTGCCGTACTTACGGAGTAGGGTTTCTAATGCTGGTTTGCCTGCTCCATCAGCGGCTGTTGCACGAAAATCAAGCACATCAGTAAACGAACGTTTACGTGTGTCTGCTCCTATGCAAGTGATTAGCGAAGAAGAGCAAAAAAAGCTTGCTGCGTTAGAGATGCGTTTGCCACGTGTGGCCGGCAAGATAGACTCAGTCCTACTCGTGGTGGTGCTGGCTTTGGTGTGTATTGGTCTGGTGATGGTCTATAGCTCAAGTGCTTTCCTTGCAGTCAGCTATTACCATGATGTTTCTTACTTCTTTCAGAAACAACTGTTGGGAGCATTGCTAGGTATGGCTGCAATGCAGGTCACGATGCGTATAGATTATCGGCAATGGCGCAGATTTTCAGTTGCAGGCTTGGTGGTTGTGTTTCCTCTGCTGATCATTGTACTAAAGTTTGGCACGACTGCCTATGGAGCCTCACGCTGGCTGACTTTTGGCTCATCTTTATCATTCCAACCGAGTGAGCTGGCTAAATTGATGCTGGCTCTCTATATTGCTGATTGGTTGGCACGCAAAGGCAATCAGGTCGGGACCTTTCTCTATGGGCTGGCACCTTTTGTGATCTTAGTCGGCGCTATTCTAGGGTTGGTCTTGCTTGAGAATGATATGGGAACGGCCATTGTTATCGCAGGCTTGGCAACAGCAATGTTCTTTACGGCAGGAGCGAATATCTTGCAGTTTTTACTGGCGATGGGCTGCGGAGGTCTGGTCTTTATCACGCAAGCCTTTCGGGGCTATCGCTATTACCGTATGATGGGCTTTATCGATCCCTTCAGTAATATTACTAGTTATAATTTGCAGTTGTATCAGTCGTTGTTGGCATTGGGATCTGGAGGATGGTTTGGTCTCGGGTTAGGGGCAAGCCGTCAGAAGACAGGCTATTTGCCTCTTCCCCATATTGATTCGATCTTTGCTATTATCGGTGAGGAATTGGGCTTTGTTGGGTGCGCTATCATTATCCTGCTATTCCTCATGCTCGCATTTCGTGGCTTTCGTCTGGCAAGACGTACTCAGGATGTCTACGGAGCACTGTTGGCGACGGGCATTACGGCTTGGCTGCTTTTACAGGTCATCGTAAATGTTGGGTCAACAGCTGCTGTGATTCCATATACAGGGGTACCTTTACCGTTTATTAGCTACGGCGGTTCCTCGCTCGTGGTCTCGATGGCAGCTGTGGGAGTGTTGCTGAATATTTCTCGCTATATCCGAGAGCCAGATGATCCTGCGCTCTCTCGCTATTCAATTACGAAAACAATGAAAAGGAGGCGGGCGCAATGAATTGGGCCCCTGCCGATGGCGATACGTCGCCGTTAGATGGGTCACTGAGCAATTCATTGCCCCTGTTGTAGGGGCCTGATTTATCACGCCCGTTTAAAGCAATAGAAGTCTATCTATGACTTCCTTATTATCTAATGTGGAATACAATATGAGAGTTGTTATATCAGGTGGTGGCACTGGTGGCCATATCTACCCAGCCTTAGCAGTTGCAACGCAGTTACGCGACAAGTATGGCGCTGACATACTCTATCTGGGGAGCGATGATGGTTTAGAGACAGATCTCGTTCCTGCTGCTGGATTTCGTATGGCGGTAGTGAAAGCTGGTAAATTGCGCCGCTATGTCTCATGGCGCACTTTGGTAGGGATTGGGCGTATTCCTGTTGGGATGGCACAAGCGGTCGGAATTGTGCGTAAATTTCGCCCACATGTGGCTTTTACCGGGGGTGGGTATGTGGCAGTGCCAGCTGGCCTCGCGGCCAAGTCGAATGGTGTGCCTTTGATAATGCATCAGCAGGACGTGCCGCCAAATTTGTCGAACAGACTCATTGCACCTTTGGCAACACGGATATCGGTAGCCTTTGCAGACTCGCTGCACTATTTCCCGGCACGCAAGACACTCCATCTAGGCAATCCTGTACGCCAGGAAATCTTGGATGTGTGCCAGATCACACCGCAGCAGGCACGTAGCAATCTTGGCTTTGCCCCAGAGTTGCCACTTTTACTCGTGACTGGTGGGAGTCAGGGCGCTCGTTATCTCAATCAGGTCGTAGTTCGGGCCTTGCCCGAGCTGCTGAAGGATTGTCAGGTCTTGCAGATTAGTGGGAACAAGCTTTTCGCAGAGACGCAAGCACTCTCCGATGAGGTACTGGCTAATGTAGATACTGTAGATAGACAGCGCTATCGTCTGGTGCCTTATATGTCCGATCAGATGCCAATAGCGCTACAAGCAGCCGAACTAGTAATCTGTCGGGCAGGGGCTGCGACTCTCAGCGAACTAGCGGTATTAGGAAAACCCAGTATTCTGGTACCATTACCTCCTGCAATCGGTGGATCTCCACAGGAGATCAACGCTGAGACTTTTGGCAAAAAACAGGCAGCTGAGGTAATTCGTAATGCTGAATTGAAACCTGAGCTATTAATGGAGCGTGTAAAGCATATCACTACATCGCCTGCTTGCTTACTTTCAATGACAAATGCCGTCAGAAGTTTCGCTAAGCCGATGGCTGCGCTGGACATTGTAGAAACGATTGTTAAGCTGGCAAATGGAACGGTGGCACAGAGGAAGAGTGAGGGAGAATAGACGCTTGAAAAAGAAGCATTTGCATTTTATGGGTATCGGTGGACAAGGTATTTCAGCAGTGGCGCAAATGGCGCTTTTGACTGGTGAGACGGTAACAGGCTGCGATCGAGGCGCATCTCCAACGGTCCAGGAGCTGCAGCAACAAGGAATTGCCGTGCAGATTGGGCATAGTGCTGACCACCTGGATGGTGTTGATACACTAGTCATCAGCCCAGCAGTCCCGGCTCTGGACCCACAGAATCCAGAGCTGCTGGCCGCACAGCAGCTGGGTGTGCAGATTGTAACCTGGCAAGAGTTGCTTGGGCAATTAATGCATGGCAAATGTGTTCTCTCTGTCTCGGGAGTGCATGGGAAAAGCACAACAACTTCGATGCTTTCGCTGATATTGACAGATGCTGGCTTGGACCCAACGTGTATGATCGGGGCTGTGGTGCCACGCTTCGGAGTCAATTATCGTCTGGGGGGAAGCCAATACTTCGTCAATGAGGCGGATGAGTTCAACCACAACTTTTGGCACTACCATCCGCGTCTAGCGATTGTGAAATCGATAGAGTACGAGCATCCAGAGTTTTTCGCCGATTACGAAACGTTCCTAGCTGCCTTTGAGCACTTTGTTCGTGGGATGGATACTGACAGCAATTGGCCTTTGCCACCAACGCTGCTCTTAAACGCCGATAATGCCGGGTGCCTGGAGTTGCTGGAACGTTTGCAAGATTGGTCAGGACGCATTCTGACGTTCTCGATCGAGGGTGCAAACCTGTTATCCGAACCACCAGCCTTTGAAGCATACGACCTCAAGCTGGACGGTGAAACAAGTTTCAAGGTTAGATCACGTGTTGGAGATGCTTTTCCTGAGCGTGTTATTCATTTGCGTCTACCGGGGGTCTTTAACATAGAGAATGCCTTGTCAGCTCTGGCAGCAGCATATTGTATTGGTATCCCCGCCGATTCAATCATCAATACGCTGGAAGGTTTTGGTGGGACCAGACGGCGCTTTGACATACGACATGAGGGACCACTGCAGCTGAGAGATGGCAAGCTAGATGATGTGATGCTAGTCGATGACTATGCACACCATCCAACGGCAATTGCTGCGACTTTGGAGGGAACACGCCGCCGCTATCCCGACCGTCGCTTAGTGGCAGTCTATCAGCCACATATGTACAGTCGCACGAAAGTCTTTTTTGAGCAATTCTTGGAGGCTTTTGATGTGGCAGATATCGTAATCATTGCAGATATTTTTGCGGCTCGTGAACGCGATACTGGTCTTGTCCATTCACGTGATCTTGTTGCCTTCCTCACAGAACGTCCTCGCTTTGTAGAGGGAGGAGCACAAGTCTATCACGGTGGAGATGTAGATGAGACCGCACAAGTGTTGACGAGTACGCTGCACTCAGGGGATTTGGTGGTGATCATGGGGGCTGGAGATATTTATACCGTTGCTGAAAAGTTACTGCATTCCGCAGAATAAGCCTAAGTAAGGGGGAAAGCCATATGACATTCGATGCTGCTACTGCTTATACCGAACTTCGTTCTCTGCTTGGAGAGCGTGTACGTCGCGATGAGCCATTGGCGCGTCATGGCACTTTTGGTGTGGGTGGTCCAGCTGATATCTGGGTCTCTCTCGATACGCAGGAAGCCTTGATTGGTCTGGTAACCATGTGTGCTGAGTGCCATTGGCCCCTGCTGATTACTGGCAACGGTACAAATGTGTTGTATGCTGATGAGGGAGTTCGTGGTGTAGTGGCCCGCATAGCCCTCAATGGCTATACAATTCAAGATGCCGGAGATGGAACGGCATTATTATTAGCAGGTGCAGGAGCAAGCTGGCCACGTTTAATAAATGAGCTGGCTCCTCTGGGTTGGGGAGGACTGGAATTTGGACCAGGCATACCAGGAACATTGGGAGGAGGTGTGATTAGTAATGCAGGTGTGCACGGTCATGATCTGGGACAGGTACTGGAGTGGGTTGATGTTGTTGATGCACGCCAGTCTGAGGAGACGGGAGTCGCGCCAATTGTTGTGCGCTACCAGCATGCTGATCTCGACTTGGATTATCGGCACAGCCGTTTTCGTGCACAGCGACGCGTACAGTTTGATCAGCAGGGCTATCCGATCACAGCCCCAAGTAAGCTGATAGAACCTTCTGAAATTATTATGCAACTGGGGATACGCCTCCATCGGGAGGATCCTCAGAAGCTGCGTATGACTATTGATGAACATAAGCTATACCGGAAGCGGACGCAACCACCGCAACAGAGTGCAGGCTCGGTGTTTAAGAATCCACCGGGCGATTTTTCAGGTCGGCTCATCGAAGCAGTTGGCTTGAAAGGTATGACTCATGGAGGAGCACAAATTTCGGAGCGTCACGCTAACTTTATTGTCAATGTAGGTGGCGCAACTGCCGCTGATGTTGCAACATTGATCAAGGAAGCACGTAGCCGCGTGTACGCACAGTTTGGAGTGGAGCTGGAGCTGGAAGTAGAATTGCGTGGCGCGTGGAAGGTACCAGAAACATGACGGATCAGAAAAAGCAATCAGAACAAATGTCTTTACAAGACTATTGGGCTGTAACTGAGGAAGATAACTCTCCCCAAAATTTTTCCTCACATAACAAGTCTAAATCCTCTAAAAGAGGAAGCCAGGTGCGCAAAGATGCCGTATCTCCCCATACATTACGGCGTGTGGTCACCGTTCCAGATGCTGATCCCTCAACGGCGTGGGATACTTTTACTCAGCGCAAGCAGCAGCGAGGTCGTGAGCAGGCAAAATCACAGAAGCATGTGAAATCCGTACCGCGTACTCTGGCTCAAACTGGTGCCCCTGCGACCCATGGGCGTGTCAGGACACCGAAGCGTCCATTACCCGATAACAATTCGTTCATTCCCAGGCGTAGCAGACAGCGCAGCGGACGAAGAGGTCTTCTCTGGAAGTTGCTGGGAATGTTCGGATTTGGTAGCGTCGCTATCGTGTCTGTGATTTTTGGGCTGACGAGCAATGTTTTTCGTATCAATCGAGTAGATATAGTAGGTACACATGATAGTGCACTTATTCAGCGTATCCAGCATATGGATATGCTAGGTCAGAACATCTTTCTGCTCGATGTGCCGGGGCTCACTCAGCAAATTGATGCACTGCCTCAGGTTGCCTCAAGCGAATTGAGCAAGCAGTGGCCAAATGAAGTTTCGATCCATGTTGTAGAGCGTGTTCCAGTATTACTCTGGCAAATGCCACAAGGTACATATAGCGTTGATCAACAAGGTGTAGTCATTGCACCAGTAAGTAAAACAACCGAAATGGACCGTGTAAGTACTGTGATTGATTTGACATTACAAAATAAACAAAAAATACAAAATGGGCAGTCAAGCAAGATAGCACAAACATCTATCTTGCACCCAGGGATGCACCTGAACGAAGACAATATTACTTTCGCCGTGGATGTGCTGAGCCACCTCCCCCAGATGGCTGGTGTTTCGACTTTTAAGCTGTACTATGATGGTACAATGTATACTGGTGGGATTCATCAACCGGAAGAAGGCCCGGCTAGTAAGGGATCGTATATCGTCGAAAGTCCAGATGGTTGGAAGGCCTATCTTGGCGGTCCCGATGACACCAATTCTTTAAGCAATAAGCTTATTGAATTGCGTGAAATCCTTGCTCTTGCTCAGAGACGGCAACTCAATGTAGCAACTATTGATCTGCGTTATGGTGTACATCCAGCATTCACTTTAAAATAATAACTGTATGAAAAAACAAATAATGGACAACAATTATTGTGCTTGTAATGCGTCTCAAGAAGTGTACCGCCCAATGAGGAGCGTAGATCGTGCAAGAGCGGGTGATCGTCGGGATCGACGTCGGAACAACAAAAGTCTGTGTCCTAGTCGGCGAATTAGATCGTGATGGGAAGCTGAATATTGTTGGCGTTGGCACCTGCCCTTCACAAGGGTTGCGCCGTGGTGTGGTGGTGAACATTGAAGAGACTGTCACTTCAATTGCTGCGGCGCTAGATCGTGCAGAACGTCTTTCTGGCAAGAAAATTGCTTCATCCTATGTAGGCATAGCTGGCAGCCATATTGCTTCGGAGAATAGCAAAGGCTTTGTTGCTATCTCACCCAATCATCGTGATATTACACCCAATGATATCAGCCGAGCTGTGGAGGTAGCACAAGCCATTGCCATTCCCGCCAATCGTGAGATTATCCACGTGATTCCACGTGGGTATGTCGTTGATGGTCAGGAGGGCATTAAAAATCCCATAGGCATGTCTGGTTTTCGGCTAGAAGTAGAGGCACATATTATTACAGGTTCAGTGTCCTCGATACATAACTTGATTAAATGTGTAGATAAGGCCCGTGTAGATATTGAAGATATTGTCCTGGAGCCATTGGCTTCTGGTTTGGCTGTCTTGGAGGATGGCGAGACCGACCTGGGAGTCGCGCTCATCGATATTGGCGGCGGTACAACAGATGTTGCAGTCTATACAGACGGAGCGATCTGGCATACCGTGGTTCTGCCTATCGGAGGCAATCTAATCACCAGCGACATTGCCATCGGTCTGCGCTTGCCCATGGGAGTAGCGGAAGAACTCAAAGTGACTTATGGGCATTGTGATCCTTCAGCTATTGAAGATGATGACATGATTGATCTATCGCAGTTCATGTCTGATTGTGATGATCTTGTCCCACGCAAATTACTTGCTGAGATTATCCAGGCACGTGTAGAAGAGCTCTTCTCTATGGTGCATGAAGAGATAAAGAAATCCGGATATGACGGATTGCTGCCTGCGGGCGTTGTCATTACAGGGGGAACAGCAGAGCTACCAGGGATTTTGGCAGTTGCTGGCCTCAACCTCGATCTGCCTGTACGTATCGGCTCACCACTTGGTTTACATGGTTTGGCCGATTCCATTAACCGACCAGCTTATGCAACATCTGTTGGCCTATTGCTCTGGGGATTGCAGCATACTGCACTTATGGTAGAGGAAGAGGACTTTGAGGAGGTTGGCACAACAGATAAATTTGTTGCTCGTTTGGGTCGCTGGCTGCGTGCGTTTATCCCTTAAACAATAACTTCTAATATGAGAAACGCGTTCATATCTCATATGTTAACAGGAGGAAGTTGTTCGTTCTTAATAGAGAAGAGACTTGAAAGGGGCCACGAATATGTTACCAATGGGAAATCATCAACTTGAAGGCTTCGCCCAAATCCGTGTGATTGGTGTGGGGGGAGGAGGAAGTAATGCGGTCAATCGCATGATCCAAGCCAATATGATGGGGATCGAATTCATTGCAATGAATACTGATGCTCAGGCCTTGCTGCTGACAGAGGCGCCACACCGTATCCGTATCGGTGATAAGCTTACTCGTGGCCTAGGTGCAGGTGGCAATCCTGGTGTTGGCTCAAAGGCTGCTGAGGAGAATGCAGAAGAAATCTATGAGACGCTCAAAGGCTCCGACATGGTGTTTATTACAGCAGGTATGGGAGGTGGCACTGGAACAGGGGCCAGTCCGGTTGTTGCCCAGATTGCCCGTGAGGTTGGAGCTCTCACTGTAGGCGTTGTTACCAAGCCTTTCGCATTCGAGGGCAAGAAGCGCCAGATTGCCGCCGAAGAAGGCATTAATAATCTAAAGCAGCACGTGGACACGTTGATTACAGTGCCCAACGATCGCCTGTTACAGATCGCCGATAAACGGACTTCTCTCTCTGATGCCTTCAGACTTGCTGACGATGTTCTCCGCCAGGGTATTCAGGGTATTAGTGATCTGATTACGGTTCCTGGCTTAATCAATCTCGATTTCGCAGATGTCAAGACAATCATGTCTGCTGCTGGCTCAGCATTGATGGCAATTGGAGAGGCAAGCGGTGATACACGTGCAGTTGAGGCTGCTCAAATAGCCATTGCTAGCCCATTGTTGGACATTGACATTAGTGGTGCTCGTGGCGTGCTCTTCAATATTACTGGAGGCATGGACATGACTCTCTTCGAAGTCAATGAGGCTGCTGACATCATTAGTCAAGCTGCACATCCAGATGCCAATATCATCTTTGGCGCCGTACAGGATGCCAATTTTGATGGACATGTCAAGATCACAGTGATTGCCACTGGTTTTGACAATGGAATTGTACGTCCACAGTCGACACCGTATGCATCATCGAGATCCATTCCCGATTACGATCGAAGTAAGCTCTATAATGTGTCTGCGCCTGGAACCAGTAATACGAATAATGCGAACGTTCCACCACGTTCAGCCCAGTCACAGGGGGCTTATAACCTTCCTCCAGTGACGCCATCTGTCAATTTGTCCAATCATCCAACGGGACCGCTCTCGGCTGAGCAATCTGCCCAGCGTAGCCAGAGTGGGCAGCTAGCAGCACAGGCTGCTCCATCGTTATCCCCTGCCGGACTGGAGACGGGGCATCTTCGTGCATTTACTCCACCGTCCTCTGAGCCAAGGATTGATACGGATGACGAGGAGGAGTACGAATTGGAGGATGAGTCAGTGGCAATAGAGGACTCACACCAGCGCTTGCCTGCACCAGAACCAGAACCACAGGCATCTCCCCAACGCCCAGGTGGTCAGCAGCGTCACATCCGACGCCTAGATCGTGGTGCGGCCTCTGATGTTCCGCGCGGCAATCGCAACGGCTCTTCTGGGGATGTCATCGATGTCCCGGCGTTCTTGCGAAAACGCTAACTTGTTAGCGGGGCTGGGCTGTATCCCCGCCCCGCTAGAGTTAGGAGCAACCAGGCCCCCCATAGGTAAAGCTCTGAGGAGTCAAGCTCTTAAAGTTATAGCAATCAGGATCTGTCGCCTGTATATGATCAGGCATAAAAACTTATCCGGTCACCTCACTCAAGCAGTTCTAAGTCAGCTCTAGTATGAGGATGCCGGATAAGCATTAAACTCCAATTTTATTGGCGGTTCTTCCCAAATTACCAGGAATATCCTTGTTCAGGCCAATATGGTTGACAACAACCTTGACACCTGGAATACCGATCATTTCGCGCTCCAGAGTGGACTTCATTTTAGAATTGGCCACATCTCCGTATAGATGCAAGATATAGTTCTCGACTAGCATCGAGATATTCTTTGCTCCATCTAGCTTGCCCTGTGCTTTGAGATTTTCAAGACGTTTATAGGCTACAGACAGAATTCCATCTTCGGCAATCACAAAGTTCTTAACATCGATCACGCCATCCACTGAGCGTAGTGCTTCCTCGAGTTCTTGGCGCTGAGCTTGTAACTCGGTTTTACCGTAAACGGCCAGAATAACGCCTTCATCGCCTTGGTCGCTCTCAATCTCGATCTTAATCGGATGCGTACTATAGGCAGTACTGCCAAATGTAACAATACGCTCCATAACCTCGCGAGCCCTATCCAGCACTTGCTGAGCTGGTGGCGCTGGCCTTTTAGCTTTAGCGACGGAATCTTGGTGCACTGTCGGTGTAGCCATGGGATCTTCTAATCCCCAACCCAGAATGCCAACCAATACAAATGGTGCAGCAATAATAACGATCCAGGGGTTATCTGGGATGAACAATAATCCTGCCACTGCCACCAAAATAGCCACACTCAGCAGCATTGGCCAGTAGCTTGGACCAGGCAAATGAATATGATGCTCTCCCTCTTCAACCTCTTGATGTATCTCATGTATTTCCAGGGAACTAGTTATATCATTCACTGCTATGCCTGTGCTGTGAAGAGAAGTTTCCATAATATCTGCTTCCTCCCCTTTGAGAATAGTATACGATTGGTGAGGACTCTTATTGATTGCCAATAGTTG
>Ga0206352_10404782_pt1 | contig 15281 bp, 9 predicted proteins | sample DielMetaTC5am5_FD_146434 | JGI IMG/M metagenome (GOLD analysis project Ga0206352, IMG submission 146434) | Corn rhizosphere microbial communities from Kellogg Biological Station, Michigan, USA - Diel MetaT C5am-5 (Metagenome Metatranscriptome)... | ecosystem: Host-associated > Plants > Roots >... | reverse complement strand
GGGAGGGTGGGCATTCCTGTCAAAAATGCTCCTCTGTAAGGGGTTGCATCCATGTACGGAGTATGCTGTCGCGTTTTTTTTGTAAAGTTGTTGCAACATTTGTGTATTTAACTAAAATTTCCCCGGATCGCCAAAAGAGCTTGTTTAGTCCGATATTTTATAGTAGTAGATGTAAGTAGGGGTCGGGGGCAAGGAAGCAATGAACACAAAAATACACACAGTAGATGAATCCGCTATTTTTGAGCGCATAGCGCGCATTGTTTCTAGTGTGCGCAGTGCTAAATCTGATTATACGCGTCTGGCTGCTGAGTTGGAGCAGGCAGTACCATTTGATGTTTTTGGCGTTGTACTGCTTCAACATGATCATCAGGCTGTGCGTGTCACTGTTTGTGAGCGTGAAGCTGGTTCCTGGGCAGCTGTGTATCATCGGCATCCCTTCGCTAGCTCAAAAATGGAACAAATGTGGCATGGTCGGGCGCTGGTTGTGAAAGATTATCCAGATGGGTTAGATGGCCCCCCGGCTGAATGTGGCGATGCGCTTAGTGGTTTTCATCAACTTCGCTCCACTTTGATTGTACCGCTGATGGTGGGAGATCATGTGCTGGGCACGCTTGAGTTGGGTAGTATTGTCCCACATATTTATGCTGATGAAGCCCAGCAGCGCCTGATGAATGCTGTTGCACGAGTGCTCTCTACTGCCATTGAAAGTGTCCAATTGGGTGGAAATACTGCTATACAGGATAAGCAGCGCCGAGTTCTCAAAGACGTAACAAGCGCATTGACGGAGAAAATGGACCTTCGCACAATTCTCAATCGGATTGTGGTAGGTATCTCAGAAGCTCTAAACATTTCCTCGTGCATTATTTTACGAGATGAGACTCAGGGCTGCCTGCGGTTAGAGGCGCAGGCTGGTTTGGAGCAAAGTGCGCTGGAGAGTGTTTTTGGCGCTGGCTTGCCTGTGAGTGATAAATGTATATTTGGTCAGACGGTGCTACGCAGACAGACTTTGACCTCCAATAACCTTGCTGAAGATGATCGTTTCCCTGACAGCCGTATCTTCCTTAGCAAACTAGGGTTACACTCCATATTAAGTCGTCCGCTGGCAACTGGGACGACTGTCTATGGAGTCTTGTTCCTCTGTTCATCTGAGCTGGGTGGTTTTACTCCCTTAAAAGCAGATATTTTCGCGCTTTTTGCCAATCAAGCGACGATTGCAATTCACAATAGTATCCTTTTTGAGTCGGCACACCAGCGTAGCCGTTTCCAGCAAGCTGTTGAGCAGTTGGAACGAGCACGCCAAAAACATATGGAGATGATCTTATCGCCTAAGCTAGGAAGTGGTGATAGTGAAGATGACTCAGAGGATGAGCTTGTGCTGTTAGCACAGGCACGTGAAGATGTGCAGCGTACCTTTGGTATAAGCTTTGCCAGTTTCTTGCGCTTCATTAGTAAATATCTTCTCACACAAGATGAGGATAATGTCGAGGCTGATATCTCTTACAGACAGAATGAGTTGGGAAGCAACTCAGTAGATTCGCTGAGTACAGACTCAGATGACTGGAGCTCTGATGCTGTATTGAGATTACCAAATAATCTACCAGAATCGGTATCCAAAACTTCTTATACCGAAACGCTATCTCTCTTGGCTCAAACTGCTGAGTCTGCCTTGACACGTGCTGGTATGGTAGGCCAATTAGGCCGTTTGCTGGGACAGTTAAAACATTCTGCCATTGGTGTCAAGGATGCTTGGTTTGTTGTTGATCTCAACGGCATCTGTGAGTATATGAATCCCGCCGCGGAAGCCTTTTGTGAGATGCGCTTGGAGTCAATTGCAGCGGGGTATGGAAATCAAGTCTTAATTTCATCTCTAAATCAAGGACAAAATACATCTTTGATGATAGAAGATGCCTTTGCAAATCTTATGCCGCAAATGCGTAATGCAGAAGAAGTCCGCAAATATTTGCGGGATTTTACCCAAGAGAGCAACTATTGGCAGGAACTGCGTTGTGTTCTTGCTGCTGCTCAATCTCCGGAGCATAATACTGTTAATGGGCGCTCATTGCAACGAGAGAGTGTTTCTACTGACTATCATTATCAATTTATCCGCTATCCGCTTTATGACGAGCAAGGGCAATTAGCTGCAAATGCACTCCAGGTCCAGGACATAACCCAGCAGGTACATGATGAGAAGAACAGATCGGCACTTCTCTCGTCGGTTTCCCATGATCTGCGTACTCCGTTAACTACAATCAAAGCTGCTGTAACAGGCTTGTTACAAAAGGGAGTTGCCTGGAGTGAAGAAGACCAGCAGGATATGCTTGAAGACATCAATCGTGAAGCCGATCAATTGACAGTGCTTGTCAATTCACTGGTCGAATTGTCACGCATAGAGATGGGGGCACTAATTCTGGAAAAAGAATGGTGTGATATCATGGAGATATTCTATGGTGCACTTTCTAAATTAGATCGCACCCTGAAAGGGCGTACAGTGCGCCCAAAGATGGTATTTCCGCTCCCATTGGTTTATGCCGACCATGTACAGTTGGAGCACGTCTTTTATAATCTGATCGAGAATGCAGCACGGCACAGCCCACAGAATACAGATATTGATGTGATCATGGAAGCTATGGGAGAAGCTCCTAAGGCCCTTCGTATCCAGATTATCGACTATGGTGATAGAATACCTGAGCATGAATATGAGCGTATCTTCAAAACATTCTATAGTCTACGATCCCAATCGTATGGGAGTGGCATGGGGCTAGCAATTTGCCGGGGAATTGTTGAGGCCCACCAAGGGCAAATCTGGTTGGATCCTACAGTAAAAGAAGGAACTTGCTTTGCTTTTACCTTGCCCATTCATCCCCATATCGTCCCTATGAGGGGTGGTGGTCTATCTATGTCAGAAGTCCGATCGAGTTAACCGGATAGTTGTACTCCAATAAAAAGATATTTTGAAAGGCATAAACGGTTATGAGAGCAAAGGGCAAGCGAATTCTAGTTGTTGACGATGAAGTGCCCATTCAGCGCATTCTACGTAGAAATCTGACCGTGAGTGGCTACGAAGTGCTCGTTGCTGACAACGGGAAACAAGCGGTGGAGATGGCCCGTCTCCACCAGCCCGATCTCATTTTGCTAGATATTTGTATGCCGGGTGAATTAGATGGTTTAGATGTTTGTGTGCATGTACGTGATTTTACACAAACACCGATCATTGTTCTCTCAGCAGTGAGCGAAGAGAAGCAGAAGGTAAAAGCCTTAGATTTAGGTGCCGATGATTATTTAACGAAGCCGTTTAGTAATGATGAGCTACAGGCACGTGTGCGTGCTTGTCTACGACGGGTCGGAGCGCAGGAAACCAACACTGACAATGAGCCTGGAGTATTGGTAAGTGAGGATGGGTATATTCATATGGATATACCTAGCCGTCAGGTACGTGTTGGCTCACAAGAGGTTCGTTTGACGCCAACAGAATTCGAATTGTTACGGCAACTCATGTTGTACGCAGGAAAAGTGTTAACGCATCGTTCTTTATTACGGGCAGTTTGGGGGCCTGAATATGGTGAAGAAGCTGATTATTTGCGTGTCTATGTACGACAGCTCAGGCTCAAGGTAGAAGCGGAGCCTTCACGCCCAAAATATATTCTAACCGAACCTGGTATTGGCTATGTTTTCCGGCCTTCTCATGAGTCTTAACAAAATTTTAATGTACTAATGGTATTTTTTATTGGTACCTAATTGGTTTCGGCGTAAACTCTTACCTAGTACGCTCTTTTCTAAGTCTGACTGGATTGAGTCATGAACCACCCGCTTAAAAGCGCAGGTTTGCAGCGATCCGAAAGGGGGTAGCAAGCCCTACATGACCAGACTCAGCTCAGTGATGAGCTACGTTCGGAGCGAGATAGGTACGTTGGGATGCGTGGGCCAGTCCCAACCGCTACGGTTACAGGTTAAACATCTGTACGTGGTTAAGGAAGTGCTTGTAACGCTAAACCGCTCCTCGAGGCCCCATTACCTGCGAAAGCAGTGGGGTTTGGCCGTTCCCATCCAAAACGGCTCCCCGTGAGGGGATAGTTTTGGCGCAGGATTACTCCTGTGCCTGAGCCACCAAGAAAGGAATGCCCATTCCTCCCCTGGATAAATCACAGGGGGCTCCTGGGCTGGCATGATGAGTATGGGGCAACGGAAACAACTGCGCGTGCTGATTGCAGGCCAGCAGGATAGCTTTAGTGATGTGCTGGCAATAAATGTTCAGCGTCTGGGTTATGAGGCTGTGATACTGTCTTCGGATTTGAAGAGAAGCAGTGCTGACGGGTATGATGTCGAGGGTGACTTATTGTTGTATGATGTAGATGAGTTGTTGCAACGTTCTAGTGGAGAAAAAGACTCTTCTCTTCTACAACAAGGTAAACAGACTGCTGATATCTTGTCAGATTGGGAGATCTTGCAAGCTCATACCCGCCTGACGATAGTGCTCAGCAGTAGCTCTGTCTCTCGTGCTACGCTAGAACGGATGGGAGCTATCGCCTGGTTACATAAGCCCTTTAGTATGGCCCAGTTGCAGCGCTATTTATCTGTATTGCAACGCTTATTAATTCCAGAACAGAAGCAAGGGCAGCAGACGGCGATAGGTACTTATGAACGTGCTATACGGGTACTCGTGGTTGATGATGATAAAGGTGTTGCTAAGACCGTATCTGAGTGTCTATCTGCTGAGCCAGGATTTACAGCGGCGGTGGCGCATAATGGGTTGGAAGCACTAGAACTGTGTTTGGATTGGCGTCCGCAATGTGTCGTGACAGATCTTATTATGCCATGGATGAATGGGTATCAGATGATCCATTGCCTTTCGGCTAGTATGTTACGTACCATGCCTGCGTTCGTCGTTATGAGTGCATTGACTCGATTGGAGGGACCTGGTAATCGTTCATATTTAACAGAACGAGCGGTGACATACGTGGAAAAACCCTTTCAGATAGATCATTTACTTACGACTATTAAGCAAGTTTGTGCGGGATAGGATAACAAAAGCCTGCGTAGCATCGAGGAACATTGTTTCTGATCATAGAAGTGCGAGCACGAGCTAGTCTATATTTAAAGAACGAGGGGAAGAATGGATCAGCAAGATCGCATCATGGATGGAGATTTACAAACATTAGGTCTCCAATCCATTTTAAAAATGCTCGCCCTGAGCGGAAAGACCGGCAAATTATTTGTGTCTTCGGGACCTGAGACGCTTTCTATCAGTTTGCGTAAGGGACAAATTGTCGGATTGCATGAAGATGGCGTGCCTCAGCCGGATATTTTAGGCATGCTTTGCTTGATCAATAAACTAGATCCTCCTCGGGCACAGATGGTCCGTGAACTCTCGCAGGGGGATATGCAGATTGCTCTGGCGATGCTGGTGGAGCGTGGTTGGATGAGCGCAAATGAGATGCAGCAACGTCTCGAATTCGCTGTTACCCAATCGATCAGTCATGCATTGCGCTGGGTGAATGGGCGTTTTGCTTTTCACCGTCAGTTAGTGCCAATGGAGAGCAAATTGCGTCCTCTCGATGTAGACTCAGTCTTGTTAGAGGCTCTGCGGCAGGCTGATGAATGGGAAAAAATTGCTAGTGAAGGGGTAACACAATTCACTCGTACAACAGTTGCTCGCTGGCAACCTGAAGTGAGCAACGATGTACGAAGCCTGGGATTGAACCAGGAAAGTATCGAGGTCCTCTGCCTCTCCAATGGGGAATTATCTCTGCAGGCTGTTGCTCTGGTATTGATGGGGCCGGAGGCTCGTATTGCTCGTGTCATGGCGCATCTATTTGGACTGGGTTTAATTGAGGTGGTAGATACCGTCTTAGAAACTGAACTACAGCAAGATCTCTCAAATATCATTATCAAATGTCAATATACGCTCGCTCAGCATCGCAACACGACCAATGTTGAACAACATCTCCTCGGCCTAATCACAACCCTCTCAGAATGTATCAATGGCTTGCTGATCCACCATGGTACATATGCTAAGAGCCTACGAGGGCGTGGCCATATTCCTTCGATGGAGATTGTCCGTTATTTGGAAGGTTGTTTTGGCCAGCACTTGCGTACACTGGCAAAACAACAATTTTCTATTCTTGATACTGCAACCTTTCATTATGGTCAGCTTGATTGTACTGATATTCTCACCTTAAATAAACTGGTCAAGGGAGAACAACTGGAGGAATTCTATTGGGAAGCAGTACAAGGCTTGGCTGCATTTCTCCGTGTTATTTTTACTGAGTTATTGCGCGATGAAGTAGGAAATTCGCATACTGGTCGTCAGTTGACTGTGGCTTGGAGAATCTTCCTATCGGAAATCGATTACGACATTCAACAGTACCAGTTTTATCGTGCACAGCGCAGAACCCAGAAGCGGGGATATGAGAACATGCAACCGCCCTCTCTAGGTATTGTTCCAAATTGGAGTGCCGCTCCCGATACTAATGGAGGGGCGTGGTCGCCAGAAACACGAAGGAGGTCGATCTAAATGGTTGAACCAACAGTGTTGGTAGTGGACGATAGTCCTACCGTACGTAAAATCGTCCAAATGACCCTGCAAAGGGAACATATCAGAGTAATTACTGTTGGCGATGGCCTGAGCGCGCTCACTTCAGTGGCAGATGAGATGCCCGCCGTTATTTTGTTGGATATTCAGCTTCCTCGTATGGATGGGTACCAAATTTGCCAGATAATACGTAAAAACTTGCAGTTTCGTCAGATTCCCATTATTATGCTCAGTGGGAAGGATGGTTTGTTCGATAAGATGCGTGGACGGTTAGCCGGATCTACTGAATATCTCACAAAACCGTTCGACTCGGTCGAGCTTGTACAAACTGTAAAAAAACATCTTGCTAATTGGCAAGAGCGTGTACCTGTTCCTCAGCAAAACGTGCGGCATCGCCTGCGCTATCGTGGCTAGCCAGTGGTTGAGGTTATAGCAAAACTGGACCTAGGAGGCTCCACCGACGTAGGCAAAAAAATATAGCGTAGCTGTGGTTTACTATCTCACTGGTGTAGCTCGTTAGGAAAGGTTATAATTGAATGTCTGGGCAAAAGATACTTGTTGTTGATGACAGTTGGACTGAATTAACCATGATCGTGACCCCACTACGCAATAGCGGTTTCGATGTAGTGACGGCCGTTGATGGTGATGAGGCTGTCGAAAAAGTACTTAAAGAACGTCCTCGGTGTATTGTCCTTGATGTTGTCCTGCCAAAGCAGAATGGATTTCAGGTATGTCGTAGACTCAAAAACTTGGAGGCTTGTCGGCATATTCCTATTATTTTGTTGACAGGTAAAAATACGGCAGTAGACAAAGCGTGGGGATTGCGGCAGGGAGCTGATCTCTATATGACAAAGCCTTTTAAAGAGGAAGAGTTAGTAGCTAGTGTGCGACGTCTGGTGTAAGGTTAAGGTAAGGGAGGGGTGGCTCGGTCGAGATTGAAACGGGATTGAAACTTGGGAGTACAATTTTGTGTCTAATGAAGATTTGAGAACATTACAACCTGAAGCTTTCGCTGCACTCAAACAGTTAGTCGCACAGTCACCTTCTGCAGCAGCAGCTTTACAGATGCAGTTAGCACAAGCTCAAGGTCAGGTCCGTCAAGATGGAGTTGCTGCTCCGATGTCTTCTGTTGCTGGCGAGCAATACTTGGTGCTCTCTCTTGCTGATTGTGAGCTGGCTGTAAGAGCAGAGCTAGTCCAAGGCGTTGAACGCCTTGGCGAGATAACGTCTGTTCCTAATGTCGTACCCTGGGTGCGAGGTGTTGTAAACCTGCGGGGATCTATTGTTTCTGTTGTAGATCTGCGTATGTTCCTCGATTTGGAGCAGCCCTCCTATACTCCACGCACTCGTTTGCTATCATTGCAGTATAAAGAGATGCTGATTTGCTTGGTCGTCGATGGAGTTAGCGAGATGTTGCCTATCCCTGCTTCTGTTATCATCAATGGAAATGTGCGTCAGGCTATTCCGCCTTGGGCTATTCCCTATGCTTCCGGGAGTGCACTGCTTGCAAACCGTTTGATGGTGATACTGGACGTTCCTCGTCTACTCTTCTCCGAGAAAATGCATCATTATGCTCTCTGAGCATCGATAGGTGACCTCGTGGTCTCCTGACTTGAATAGCTCTATCTTAAAATCGACGGAGGTCTGGCAGATGAATCCCGATACTAATAAAAGTAGCATGACGGTAAATGCGCTCATGCAATGGGGAGTAGCTATCTCGATAGCCGTTCCTATTATTCTTTTTGCTCTTCTCGCTTTCATTTCTCTTAATGCAGATCGCAATGCGCTTTTGTATGTTGACACTGCTTTTGCTTTTATTGCATTAATTGTTGTTTTTGGGGTTAATCAGTGGGTGCAACGGAGAGTCCGAGAGCGTTTGGCTAGTCTTGCTGATGTGTGTCGCGACTTTAGTAGTGGAGATCGTGCAGTTCGTGCTGTAGTGAATGGTGATGATGATGTCGCTATGATGGCATTGACTATTAATTCACTCTTCGATAACTATACTACTTCCAGTGCTTCTATGGGCGTTGGCGGTAGTGATGCTGCAGCCTTGCAAGCCCAGATCGAGAAACTGTTACAAGAAGTCAGTGCCGTCGGTGATGGCGACCTGCGCATTCAGGCTGAGGTTACTCCAGACACGCTAGGTGTGCTTGCAGACTCCTTCAATTATATGATTGAGGAGTTGGCTAAGGTCGTAGGACGTGTGCAAACGACGGCTGTTCAGGTTACAAATGCAACACGCCGAATCCTTGATCGTTCTGCAGAGCTAGCACAGGCATCTGAGACTCAAGTGAAGCAAATTGCCCAGACTACCGAAGCCGTAGAAGCTCTGGCCGTTTTTATTCAGACCGTAGCCCGTAACGCTCAGTCGAGTGTGGAGGCTGCTCAAGAAGCTTTGCGCAATGCGGCTAATGGCCAACAAGCTGTGCGTCAGACCATTGAAGGAATGATGCTCATTCGCGAAAATGTGCAAGAAACTGCTAAGAAAATTAAGCGCTTGGGTGAGCGTTCCAATGAAATTGGCGAAATTGTGCGTATTATTGAAGATATTGCCGATCAGACAAACTTATTAGCTCTTAATGCTGCTATTCAGTCTGCCATGGCTGGCGAGCACGGTCGTGGTTTTGCAGTCGTTGCTGATGAAATTCGTCTTCTTGCAGAACGTTCGACGGAGTCTACAAAACGTATCGCTACTCTGGTCAAGAGTATTCAAGGAGATACGTATGAAGCAGTTGTTGCTATGGAAGATAGCACTCAAGAAGTGGTCAAGGGATCGCAATTGGCTGATGATGCAGGCCGTTCGCTGAACTCCATCTATACCGCTGTAGAACGACAAGCTCAGATGATTGAGAGTATTGCTCACGCAGCAAATGAACAGACCTCTGTTTCTGAGGCAGTGGCCGTAGCCATGAGCCGTATCTCCGAGATTACGCGTCAGACAGACGCTGGTACCCAAGAGGCTGCGGTGAGTGTGAGTTATCTGGCAGAGCTTTCGGAACAGTTACGTGCTTCGGTGTCTACTTTCCGTTTGCCAGATCGGGCCAATGAATCATTCTCAAGTACAACATCGGTAACGGAACTAGCTGAGAATCAAGGAAATCAGATGCTTCGGTTGTCTCCATCTCTGGCAGGAGCGGGATCATCTACTGAACTGGATTGGGGTCAGGGATTCTCTGCGAATTATCCACCGTTATCAGAGGTAAGTAGCGCAGGTTCATTACTCCCTGTGTCATCTAATGCGGGACAGTTCTCCTTCAGTGGTCAACAGGGTTTTGCTAGTCAGAACAGTTTAGGTGGTTTTTCTGGATTTGGCAATCAAAGTCTAGATCCTATGCAAGCAAATTTCTCTAGTGCCCCATCATTTGGTAACCCTGCAAGTAGTGATAATCAGCAATTTTTTGGTAATCAACAAGAATTTGGGGATATGAGCGGTTTTGATGATATGCAAGGTATGAATGCAGGGCTCCAATTCGGAGCGATGTCTAGTTCTTTAAGCAATCCTGGTCAGCCTCCATATTCGCAATCGAGTGTCGGTCAATCTTCATATCCTCTGTCGAATCCTGATCCGTTGCCATACCCGCAGTCGAATCCTGGTCAGCTGTCATATCCGCAATCGAGTCCTGGTCAGCTGTCATATCCGCAGTCGAGTCCTGGTCAGCTGTCATATCCGCAGTCGAGTCCTGGTCAGTTGTCATATCCACAGTCGAATCCTGGTCAGCCTCTCCAGGGAAGCAACGGTGGCTTGGTTTCAGCTCCGTCACAGCAGGGTGCGCAGCCAATGGCTTCTCGTCCACGCTGGCAAGCGGGAGGACAGAAGGATCAGAATCAATAATTGTTTGGGCAAACGCCGAGAGTTGGTTTTGTGATAATGAGCTTGTCTGGTTCAGTAGTAGAGTTGGTTATCTTGTCGCACTGTTAAGGAGACTTCAGTGCGGCGAGGTAAACAAGTATAGTTAAGTGAGTACGCGCAACATGTCGAATACATTTGATAAACTATCAGTCCTCGATTCGTTTATCGAAGAGGTGAATAGCTATTTGCCTGAAATTGAGACGAATCTCGAGCGTCTGACTCAGTCACCTAGCGACATGGATGCCCTCGAAGAAACCTACCGCCGCACTCACACTATTGGCGGTTCTGCTTCCATGATGGACTTTCCCGGTTTGGCACATGTTGCCCACGGCATGGAAGACGTCCTAGCTGATGCTTTGGATGGGTTGGTCTCATTGGATGAAGCTGCTCTTGGCCTTTTACGTCGTTCCCTAGGCCGTTTGCATCAGCTCCTACAGGGTATTCGCAATGGCATTGATGAAGAATCCGTGATTGCGGAAGATGATGCTGACTATGCTCGCTATCGTAGTATGGCTGGGGCTGTTGGGGCTACTTCGCCTGATGCACAAGAGCTAAAGAGCGCTAGCGCAATTGATGTCACTGATGAGAGCCAGAAGCAGATGGCACCTGCTGCCAATCCGACTCCTGTAGAGATGCCGCTTCCCTCTCCATCCGCAGTTCCGTCATTTGACGAAGTATTAGCATCATTTCGTGCTCCATCGGTCAATCCTGGTGAGGAGGTGGCATGGCCTGAAGATCCTGTTGCTCGTTTGGAAAATGTAGTATCGCCACAATCTGAAGCTGAGACTAGCCAATCAGATACTCCTGTACCATCCGCAAGTCTGTTGGCTGACGAAGTATTAGCATCATTTCGTGCTCCATTGGTCAATCCTGGTGGAGAGGCGGCATGGCCTGAAGATCCTGTTGCACGATTAGAAAATGTAGTATCGCCACAATCTGAGGCTGAGACTAGTCAATCAGGAGCTCTTGGTTCTCCAGTCAATCAAGTTCGTTCTGACGGTGCACAGAATTTGCCAACTGCTCTGGAGGAGTTGATGGCATCAACTCGCCCTGTTCCTCCTGTAACTTCTCTTGCATCAGAACCTTCTTCTGCTGTTGCAGATCTTCCTGTGGTGCCCTCTACTCCTAGAGAAAGCCATCTTTCAGCATATCTTGAAATGCATCATCAACAGCCTGTTGAGCGCCCACTTTCTTCACATCTGATTGGAGAAGAGCAAAGACAACTTGAGCAAGATGAAGTAGCTTTGCCGCAGATCTATGATCAAATGCAGAAAGGTGCTCAAGCTGTAGTAAGTCAGACTTCCTCATTAGCAGGTGTGGTGGAACAGTTGCGTCAGGCAATGACTGTTATTGAGGGGCAACGGAGCGAGTTTAAGGGCTTTTTAAGTGGCTCGAAAGATGCTCTTGAGCGCATGGAGGATTGGGCTGGACAAGCCATGGGCTTGAATCTGCGCAATAGTCCTGAGCAAGTGCGTCGCTATCTTCCTCTCTCTGTCATGTGGGTGGCTAATAGTAAACTGAAAAAAGTTCTCGATCTTCTTGGCAAAATCGCTAGTGGCGTAGAGATGACTGATGAGCAAATTGCATCAAATCTTCACCAATTATATACTTCAATTCAGTCCTTTGGTCATGTATTCAAACAGTGGGAAGAAGAGCGTTCCTCTCATGTTCTGAGGCAAGAACCCGGGTGGAGCCCATGGGAAATGCAGGCAGTGCATGATCCCGGAGACCTGCGTGAACGTGTGACTTTTGAGCGGCAGGGTGATCTTGCTGCTCTACGTAGTGAACTAGAAGCAAATATACGCAAGGAACTCCAGCATGAATATGAAGCACGCTATGTCTCTCCCAAGGTGCGTGCAGAATTAGAGCAGCAGATACGCCAAGAAGTTCGCCAGGAATTTGAAGATCGTCTGCGTTTACAACAAACTGCCTCTTTGGGCGAAGATCGCAATGAGGATATCCAAAATCTGAAAGCGCGATTGCGCAGTGAGATTGAGATCCAGGTACGCCAGGAATTTCTCGGTCAGCTTGCTCAACTTGGTGGTGAACTTGGTGCACAAGCGGCAAAGATGTCTGCTCAGAGTGATATAAATGTGGTAGATCATACACATGGATCTGCCAATTTTGTGGCTCCCGAGTCCCTACCAGTCTCACCAATTGCTCCCATAACTCCAGGCCCGGTTCCTGCCAAGCCTCCAGTCTCTGCAATGGGTGGTGATTTTGGTGAAGAAGCTCTCGAGATCTTTCGTATGGAAGCGGAAGAGCACATGCAAACGATTAGTATGCAAGTGGCAGCTCTTGAGGAGAATACTGCTGATCAAAATCTCATTCAAAATGTCCGTCGTGCAACGCACACCTTAAAGGGTGCTGCTGGTATGATGGGTTTCCGTGCGATTGCAGATCTCTGTCATGTTTTTGAGGACCTCCTGGATACCATTGTGGAAGGGTCAATGGGTATCACGTCTGCCGTTCTCAGTATTATTCTGGATACCTCGGAGACGCTCGATTTGCTGATTACCAGTAATGAAAGTGATGTTTCGGATGGTGAAGCAAAAGTCCGTGCTCTCCAGGCTCGTTATGTGGATTTGCTTGGTGAGCGTAGTACTGTGCGCGATGTGAATGAACCTATTGATTTGGATATAGAGAGTGAAGCTCAGGTTTATGATACCTCTCACATCGCAAGTGTGCTTGCTGATGATCAAATTGGATCAAATGATACGAACGTTCCACGCTCTGGTCGGAGTGATCTGGCCGTGCGTGTTCGTCTCCAAAGGTTGGACGAACTGGTAAATCTGTTTGGTGAACTGCTAGTGAGCCGCAGTGTGCTCGAAGAACGCATTCAACGCTTGGTTCGTATTGTGGCAGATGTCGGTGTGAGTAGTAACCGGTTACGCGATGTTGGTCAAAAGTTGGAGAGTCGCTTTGAGGCAGCAACGCTGCCCAGTGGTCGTTCTGTGCAGGTTATGCCTGGAGAGGGGAATCAGAAGCTTCTTCCTGCTCCTGGTATGACTAGTAACAGGAATAGCTTTGGCGGTACTATGCCTGCACCTGCACACTTGGCTGAGTTTGACGAACTAGAACTTGACCGCTATACAGAATTCCACCAGTTAGCTCGTGGTCTGAGTGAGGGTATCTCGGATATGATCACGTTGAGTGCTGAGATGGATACAATCATTCGCGAGGCTGAAGGTGTGTTTGCCCGTGAAAATCGTCTCAGTGCAACATTCCAGGACCGTCTAATGAAGACACGTCTGGTGCCTCTCTCTCAGTTGACTCCTCGTTTGTACCAAGCCGCACGCGCTGTGGCGGTCAAGCAAGGTAAAGAGTTGGAATTTATACGCGAAGGTGAAACAACTGAAGTTGATCGTACCGTTTTTGAGGAAATCAGTGGGCCGCTATTACACCTTGTACGCAATGCTGTCAATCACGCACTAGAAACACCAGAAAATCGTGTTCGAAAAGGGAAATCTCCATTTGGGCAGGTCAAGTTCTCAGCTTCTTACGAAGGCAATCAGATAGTCATTTCGGTGAGTGACGATGGCAAGGGGCTTGATCGTGAGCATATTCGCCATACAGCTATTGTGCATGGTATGATCCGCCCTGATCAGCAACTCACTGAGAAAGATCTTGTATCATTTATCTTTACTCCTGGCTTCTCTACTGCAGATGTTGTGAGTGAGGAAAGTGGACGTGGTGTAGGCTTGGATGTGGTGGGAGATACTGTTTCTCGTCTTAGAGGAACCATCGTTGTTGAGTCGATGCCTGAAAAAGGGACGACATTTACGATGATTTTCCCCACCAGCCTAGCGATTCAGCGTGCGATGATGGTGCGGGTAAGTGGTCAACAGTTTGTGATTCCTACTGTGCATGTTGAGTCGATTGGGCGGTTTGATAACTTTAAACACGTTACTGCTGCAGGCCGACCTGCTGTGATGGTCCGCAATGAGCCTTATCCATTGCTGATGCTAGCACAATACCTCTCGCTTCCTGCTCCCAGAACAATTGATGACAAAGCGCAGCTAATTCTAGTCAATGCTGGTGGGCAGCGTGTTGCCCTGGTAATTGATGAGATTAAGGGGCAAGCTGACATTGTGATGAAAAATCTCGGGCCTCATTTGCGCCAAGTCCACGGGATTGCTGGAGCATCTGTGCTTGGTAATGGTCAAGTTGTATTAGTCCTTGAACTGAACACTTTGCTTAGTGCCCGCCTCAAAGGGGCTCCGCACATTGGTGTAGCGGCTCCCACATCCTATGATCCTGTAGTCATGTCGGAGGCAAGTGGCTCGGTCAGATATCAACTGGATGTTCCAGCTAGTAGACAAGGCGTTGTTCCAACAGTCCCAGCATCTTCTGCAGCGTCTGTTCCTGAGCGGGGTAAGCACCTTCTGGTGGTTGATGATAGCCCGAGTGTGCGCCGTGTTGTGAGTAATATGCTCAAGCAGCACGGTTGGGAAGTCCAGATGGCTCGCGATGGTGTTGAAGCTCTGGAAATGATCTCTTATGAGACTCCAGCTGGAGTGCTACTTGATATCGAGATGCCACGTATGGATGGCTATGAATTGATCTCGACAGTACGTGCCCAGGAGCAATATCGCTCTCTTCCAATGATTGTGCTGACCTCGCGTGCTGCCGCCAAGCACCAGCAGCGTGCAATGTCGCTGGGAGCGAGTGCTTACGTGGTCAAGCCCTATCAAGATGAAGAGCTGCTCAATACAATCAATGCGCTGGTGTTCGGAACTACCACGCGCTCTTCTCGCTAGAGAGATATGGCTGTACAAGTCAGGGACCCGATCCCCTCAAGGGGATGGGCTTGTGAGTAGGGGGTGACTTCTGCCCGTCCCATTAGCATTAAGTTAAGACCAATTCGAACTGCCAATCCAAGCCATCGAGTAAAAGCTGAGC
>Ga0206352_11088921_pt1 | contig 15379 bp, 18 predicted proteins | sample DielMetaTC5am5_FD_146434 | JGI IMG/M metagenome (GOLD analysis project Ga0206352, IMG submission 146434) | Corn rhizosphere microbial communities from Kellogg Biological Station, Michigan, USA - Diel MetaT C5am-5 (Metagenome Metatranscriptome)... | ecosystem: Host-associated > Plants > Roots >... | reverse complement strand
TGCCCACCACCCGAAACCGGGACTCGGTGGGCATTGTCATTCCCAGGGGCATGGAGGGCGGTGCATCCGAACGGTGAACCGTTGCCCGGACGGCATCCCCAGCCACGTCTGGTCCCACTGCCGCTCTCCGCGCAGCAAGGGCCGCGGCCCCTGCCACGGTCACGCGCTCGACGGCACCGAAGGCGCCGAACGGTGCCGCATGCACGTCGGACCGCCGAAAGCGAGGGCCATGGTCAACATCCGCGCCGAACTCGCGAAGTGGACGCTCGGTGACCCGGTCGACGACCCGGCGGACGTGCTGCTCAGGTTGATCACGCAGTCACGGATGCGCGCCGAGTTCTACGCGGTGCTGTTGCAGCAGGCCTACGACGCTGCCGAACGGCTCGCGGAAGCAGCCCCTGACGGATCCCGCCTCACCGAGGACCTGCAACGCGACCTTGACAACGTGCTCCAAGCTGGCGGGGTCGCCGCCCTGATCGGCAAAACCTACGGCGCCGCCGGCAAGGACGGCGACATCTACGCCACCGGAGAAGCGATCCGAGGGCTCGCGAAACTCGAAGCGGACGAACGCGACCGGTGCGCGAACTTCTGCCGCCTCGCCATCACCGCGGGCATCGCCGAACGGCAAGTCCGGATCGCGGAGCAGCTCGCCGCGACATTCCAGCAGGTCCTTGTCGGGGCGCTTGACGACGCCGGCCTGATCGGCGAGCAGCGGCAGGCGGTGGTGGCGAATGCAGGACGTCGCCTCGCTCTCGTTGCGCCTGCTAGCTGACCGCCTCGACGCCCTCGCGCAGCAGGAGCCGTGGGAACCGTACCCGTGGCAGGTCCCGCCCGGCGCGATCGTCACGCACGGCATGTGGCTGATCGAAGGCGGCCGGGGCATCGGAAAGACCGACGGGTGCGCCCGCTACGTCGACCAGCACGTCAACGGGCCGCCGTGCGACCCGCGGCACAAAGGCGGGCATCGGGTCGCGATCATCGCGCCCACACTGGATGACGCCGCCGAATCGTGCGTGACCGGCCCGTCCGGGCTGCAAGCACACAATCCGGCAGTCAGGCTGCGGACGATGCTCGGCGGGTCGAAAGCGATCTGGCCGTCCGGCGCGGAAGCGAAACTGTTCTCCGGCAACGACAAAGAATCCGTCGAACGGCTCCGCGCCGGCGGCAACCGCTGCCTGGTGTGGGTTGAAGAAGCCGCCGCGATGCGTTACCTCGCCGACGTCATCAAGCAAGCCCGATACGGGTTGCGGCTCGGCCACCGCGCGCATCTGATCGGCTCGTCGACACCGAAACCGACGCTCGACTACAAGGCGCTACGGTCCGACCCGCGAGTGGTCCGCACGCACGGCACCACCGAACAGGCCGTGCATCTCGACCCGGCAGTCCGCGCCAGCCTGTACGCCGACTATGCGGGGACGCGCCTTGGCCGACAGGAACTGCTCGGGGAACTGCTCGACGACGTCGAGGGTGCGTTGTGGACGTATGCGCTGATCGGTGAGGGCCGTGCTGACCCGGTGGACATGGCGACGGTCGGGCAGCCCGGTTATGTCGCGTTCTGGCAGCGGCGGGTGGTTGCGCTCGACCCGTCCGACGGCACCGCAGACGGCGACGAGCAGGGCCTAGCGGTGGTCGGGCTCGGGTCGAACCATGAGTTGTACGTCCTCGCGTCCGAAGGTTTGCGGGTCACGCCGTGGGACTACCTGAATCACGCGGTTGACGTCGCGATCGAACATGCGGCGACGCTGGTCATCGAGAAGAACCACGGCTCCGAATACCTGATCGGCCTGCTCGAACAGGTGCTGCGGAAACGGGGGATCCGCACGCCGTACAAGGTCGTTACCGCGAACCCTGGCCGGGGGAAGATGACCCGCGCGGAGCCAGTCGCCGGCCTGTACGAGCGGGGGAAGGTCCATCACGTCGGCGAGTTCCCCGAGTTGGAAGCGCAGATGACGTCGTGGACCGGCAAGACGGGGGAGAAGTCCCCGGACCGGCTGGACGCGTTGGTGTGGGCGCTGTCGGAGTTCACCGGCCACGCGTTGACCGACGCGCCGCAGACCGCCGGCAGCGCGGTCGTTGATTACGACGGGTTCCCCGCCAACGACACCGACTATCAGGCTTCAACGATCTCAGGGTGGTGACGCGGTGACGGCACCAGCCGATATCGACGTCACCGAGATCCGGCAGTGGGCCGAGCAGAACAGCGAAGCCGGGACGGAGCTGTCGGCGTTCTCCCGGTACGGCGGGTTCGGGTTCGACCCGGACACCGGCGACCTGATCGACTGGACCCCGGAATGGCAGGCCCGCGACATCGACGCGATGCTCGACACGGATGGGATCGCCCGCGCCGGCGAGCAGGCGTTGACGTTGCCGTTGCGCGGCGCTCCGTTGACGGTGAAAGGCGAGGCTGGGGACCGCGGTCAAGCAGAAGCGGTCAGTCAGATGCTCGATGGCCTCGCAGATCCGGTCGAGGACACGGTCGGGCACGCCGCGCAAGCGCAGATCTACCGGATGACATTCCTCGAGAAGGTGTGGACGGTCCGGGACGGCCAGTTCACGTTCGAAAGCCTCGCGTGGCGGCCACCGGATTCGTGCCTGCCGACCCGCGACCCGCAGACGGGCCGGCTGACCGGGTTCAAGCAGCAGATGACGTGGTGGGGCGGACGGTCCGGGCAGGGCGGCCGGAAACCGGAGTGGGTGCACATCCCGACCGGGAAGGCGCTCATGTTCGTCCACGGCAAAGCCCGCAACCCCATCCGCGGCGTGTCGGAACTGGCGGCGGCGTACCGCTGCTATCAGGACAAGCAGAAAATCCGGTTCCTCTGGTCGGTGTTCCTCAAAGGGGCGTCGGTGCAGCGGCTCGTCGCGCTCACCCAGGAAGGGTCGGAGGCGAAAGTCGCGCAGGCCCTCGCGAAGCTCGCGGCCGGCGGGGTCGCGGCCGTGTCGGAGAACGACGCGAAAAGCATCACGCCGTTAGACGCGACCGACTCGGGAGCGTTCTTCAAAGAAGCCCTCGCCTACCTCGACAACGAAATGCTGTCGAGCATCCTCGCGGGCTTCTTGGGCCTGACCGGGGCGGCGATGGCCGGCCGCGGGTCGTTAGCCCTGTCGAAAGATCAGTCGGAGTTCTTCGACCAGGCGCAGGACGCGACCGCCCGGGAGATCGCCGCCGACATGCGCGCGCAGGTCGCCCGGCCGTTCGTTGTCGTGAACTTCGGCGTCAACGCGACCGTCCCGAAGTTCACGCTCGGGCCGGTGTCGCGGGCGTCCGCGCAGGAACAGATGGACTTCCTGAAAGGCCTCGCCGCCGGCACGGCGAGCCAGTCGGGCGCGCAGTCGATCGTCCCGCAGGAGTTCATCGACGAACTCGTAATGAAGATCGCCGGCTACCTCGACTTGGACACCGACAAGGTCGCCGCCGCGGTCACCGATTCCGCCGAACAGGCTGCGGCGACGCTGCCAGCGGACGGAGTCACGACACCGCAGGCAGCTGCGGTTTCCGGCGCGGTCGGCGCGGCCACCCAACTCGTCCAGCAGGAGGCAGCGGCAGCATGAGTATGGACATCGAAGGTCAGCACCCGAGCACGCAGCACTTCGTGCCGCTGTTCACGTTCGATCATCTCCCGGCAGGCATCATGCGTGAAACCAGCGCGGCGTGTGCGATCCTCGCGCAGCGCATGATCGACACGCTGCCGGACGGACCCGAACTGTCCTCGGGTCTGCGGAAGCTGCTCGAAGCGAAGGACTGCTTCGTCCGGGCCTCAATCGGTCATGGCTGAGCCGTCGCACGTACACGCGACGCTCGCGAAGCACTACCCGACGCGCGTGCTCGATTGGGTGAAACGCGCGACATGGAAACGTGACCCGGCGGTGCCGCTCGCGAAGATCGACATGTCCCGTCGGCCCGGTGGACGTGACCCGCAGAAGGTCGCGAGCATCGCGCAGGCGGTCAACGACGGCAAGCCGATGCCGCCAGTTGTGCTCGTCGACACGGGTGATGCGAAGTTGCAGATCGCCGACGGCTACCACCGGACGCTCGGGTTCGCGCACGCCAGGAAACGGACCATCCCGGCGTTGATCGCGTCCGGCGTCGGCAAGCACGGACCGTGGGAGAAGCGGATGCACGACGCGAAGCTGAACCTCACCGCCGACTGCGGGCATCCAGTCGACCTCGCCGGGGTCTGTACCGGACCTGGTCCGTGTGACACGAAACCGTTAGGCGCGGGCGACAACTGGGTCAACAAGGCCGGCGGCCTTCCCGCGTACATTCGCGCGGTCGCGCACGCGTTCACCCGCAAAGGCATGCCCGAGTCACAGGCGATCCAGCGGGCCGTCGGGGTCGTGCGGAACTGGGCTGAAGGCAAAGGCGGCGTCACCGCGCAGACGCGCGCTCGTGCCGCTGCCGCGATAGCGGAGTGGGAGGCGAAGAAGGCGAAAGCGCACTCGCTCACCGCCGACCCGACAGCCTCAGTGGACTTGGCGTGGAACGAGTCGCTGCACCCCCGCAACAAAGGCAAGTTCGCGCCGAAAGGCGCCGCCACTGCGACGACCAGCACGACCGGTGGCGGGAGTCTCCCTCCGGGAGTGGCGGCGAACGTCCGCGACTTCCAACGCCGCATGAAGCTGCCGGTGACCGGTGTCATCGATGTCACGACCGCCGCGAAAATCCGGGCGCTCACCACCCTCGGCGGCAAAGGCAAGAACGGCAAGCGTGCGAAGGCGCGGGCGCTCGCAGCCGCACGCCGCCGGGTCGGGCAGCAGGTATCGCGGGTCAACAGCCTCACCGCCGCGCAACGCGGCCAGTTGCGACAGCGGATGCCCGTCCCGCCGACCGGCTACGTGTGGACATCCAGCAACAACCTGCGCGCCGTCCCGCTGGCCGCCGCGCAGAAGATCGCGCCGCTCACCGGCATCTGAACCGAACCTGCGCTTCGAGAGGAACCGTCGATGACTGTCGCCGTCCACACGCCCACGTTGACCGCGAAAACGACGAAAGTCGGCGGCCGGCTCTACCGCAAGCAGGTCCTTCCCGTCGGCGGCCTCGACTACACCGACCCGACGACCGGAGCGAAACGACGCCTCGAGTTCACGAAAGACCGGCTCGATCAGATGGTGCAGTCGTTCAACGACGGCGCTTACGACGCGGTGAAGTTCCAGCTCGCCGACGCGAAGAACACGCACACCCTCGACCCGGAACGGTCCCGCGGCACGGTCCGCGCGTTCGAACTGACTGACCGGGGTCTCGACATGATCGTGGAGGCGACACCGGAAGGCGCGAAGGTCATCGACGACAACCCGGACCTGCCCGTGTCGGCGCGGATCGTCGAGGACTTGACCCGCGCCGACGGGAAGTCGTTCCCGGTCGCGATTCATCACGTTCTCGGCACCCTCGACCCGCGGGTGCCGGGCATGAGCCCGTGGCAGGCGGTTGACCTGTCCGCCGAGTCCGTCCCGACCGTCGACCTGTCGGCGGATTCCTTCACCGAGAAAGGCAAGCAGATGACCGTCACTGCCACGAACACGAAGCCGACTGTGTGGTCGAAGATTGGGAAGGCGTTGGGTCTGACCGACACGGCGACCGAGGACGAGATCGGCGACAAGCTCGCCGAACACCTCGCCGTGACCGGTGATGAGCCGACCGCTGACGAGATCGCGGCCGCTGTCGCCGCGCTCGAAGCCGACGCCAACAAGGAGCCGGTGTCGTTGACCGCTGAGGCGCAGGCCGCGATCGACCTCGCGAACACGAAGGCCGAGCAGGCGATCGAGCGGGCTGCGAAGGTCGAGCGGGACGCTCGCAAGAAGGCGTGGGACACCGAACGCGACGCGTTCCTCCGCGCCGGTGTCCCGGCCGCGCTGGTCGACCTGGCCGCGCCGTGGTGCGGCGGCGACGCGCCGACCGGGTTCATCGACCTTGCGAACGAGCAGACGACCGTCGAGCAGGTCCGCGACGCCGCCGAGTCCGGCTTCCGGAAGCTGCTGAACGAATGCAAGGGCCTGATCGACCTGTCCGTCATCGGCGAAGCCCCCGAACCCGACGACGCCGCCGCCGCAGCCCGCACGGAGCAGGTCAAGGCCCACCGTCAGCGCGCCGGCATCTGAACGGCGAACCCCCTCTCACCCTCGAAGGAGCATGCCGTCATGGCTGGAATCGTCCCGAAGTTCATGGGTCGCAGCATCACCTGCGACGTCGTCGAAGCCGTCACCGGCGGGCAGGTCGTTGAGGCGCGCGCCGCGTCCGGCGCCGCCACCCAACGACCCGTCGGCGTCGCCGCAGCCGGTTCGACAACCGTCCGCGGCGTCGCGCTGATCGACGCGACGAACGCGACACAGTCCGCTGCGCTCGTCTACCCGCTGCCCGTGTCCACGACCGTCCTCGTCGAAGGCGGCGGCATTCCCGTGACCTACGCGGCGAACGCGAACGACGGCGCCGCGCTCAAAGCGGCCGCCGCCGGGAAGGTCACGCCGTGGGTGTCCGGCACCGACGCCGCCGATCTGATCATCGGCTACTGCGACCAGGCGGGCGGCGTCACCTCGTCCGGGACGACCGTCGGCACCATGCGGCTCAACCGCGCCTGACGCACTACGACACGCCGCGCCGGTCCTGGCGCATCCCCCTTGTAGGCCCCGCAGCGTCGGGGCCTTTCGCATGAAAGGAACCCGGCGCGATGCCAACCAACGTGTTCGCCACCACCGACGGTCCCATTCTGACCGTCAACCAGATGCTCAATGACCCGCTGTTCATCCCGTCGCTCATCCTCGACGAGATCGACCAGCTGTTCGTCATGGAGAAGGTGCTCCGCGCGGCCGGCACGCCGACCTGCGGCAGCATCGTCTACTACGAGTCGACGCCGCTGTTCTCCAACACGACATCGGAGTACGTCGAGGAGTACGGCGACATTCCGCTCGCGTCCAACTCCCTCGGCAACCCGAAGTCGCAGCGGACCCGCAAGCGTGGCCTTGGCGTCGCGATCTCCCAGGAGATGCGCGACCGCAACCAGGTCGACCTGCTCAACACGCAGATCCGGCAGGTCCGGGAAACGCTCGTCCTCGACTTCGACACGGCGTTCATGAACGCGCTGCTGAACAACGGCAGCGTGAACACGTTCGCCGCGTCGACGTCGTGGGCGACATCGACGCACATCCGCAAGGACGTCCTGGCCGCGCGGAAGCTCATCATCGACGCGAAGCGCGGGTTCAAACCCGACACGCTGCTGATGAACCCGACCGACCGGAACAACATCCTCACGTCGAACGAGATCACGCAGATTTACGTCGGCAACGTCGCGGACCGCAACCCGCTGCTCACCGGCGACGCGACGTTCCCGTTCGTCGGCGTGCAGAACGTGATGGAAACCTACGCGGTCGCGGCCGGCACGGCCGTCCTGTTGCAGTCGAAGCGAGTCGGCGGGTACGCCGACGAACGGCCGTTGCAGGCGACACCGGTGTACAAGTGGAAGCAGGAAGCGGAGACCTGGCGGTCCGATGTTCTGCGCACCACGGCAGTGTTCGCCGACCAGCCGCTCGCCGCGACCATCATCACCGGCATCTAACCCGGCCTGAACCCCACCGACCAAGGAGACGCCCACGATGGCACGCACCGAAGCGCCGAAGGCCGGCAAGTACGAGCAGCTGGTCGACCGTTACGACGAGTACAACGACAAGAACGAGCTCGTCGCCACCTATGAGAAGGGCGACATCGTCCCGCTGACTGCGGAGCAGGCGGAACGGCTGACGACGGGCGACCGGCCGGCGTTCGCGGAGCCGGGCGCGCTCGCCGCGGCTGAGGCGGCGCGCCTGCAAGCGCAGGCGGACGCGTTGAAGGCGCAGGCCGAGGCCGCGAAGGCCCGCGCAGCGGACGCGAGCAAGGACGCGAGCAAGGACGCGAAGGCGCCTGCTGCGTCGTAGTTCGTGTTGGGCGGGAGTTCGAGTTCTGGCGGGTTCCCGCCCAACATCACTTCTGACCGGATCGGAGGGCTGCTGAGCGATGCCGCCGCCGACCGTGAAGGACCTCAACTACACGACCGTGTACGGGCAGGCGCTCGTCCTGTCGCCTTCGGGCGCGCTGACGCCGGTGTATCCGGGGTCGATCACGTTCACCCCGTCGACCGTGCTCCGTGACCAGGCGGGCAACGCGTTCTTTTTCCCGTCGCAGACGTTCACCGCGAACACTGACGTCAACGGGAACTGGACGATCGACCTACCGGCGACGGACGACCCGGACATCAACCCGACGGGTTGGACGTATCTCGTCGCGGAGAACTGGGCGGGCGGCCGGTCGTACTCGATCGGCGTCCCGTATAACCCGCCGTCGGGTGATCGGACGGTCGCGTTCGCGACGATCGCCCCGGCCCCGGCGTCGTCGGGTGTCGCGCAGTTCGGCTACCTCGGGCCGCAGGGCGCGCAAGGATCCGCCGGTACCGCTGGCCCGCAAGGCGCGACCGGGCCGCAAGGCCCGCAGGGGTCGACCGGGGCAACGGGCTCAACTGGACCGCAAGGCGCATCCGGCGCGACGGGACCGCAGGGACCGCAGGGCCCGCAAGGCGCGGCGGGCGCGGCGAACGTCCTCAAAACGAACAGGTACGCGCCCGCGACAGTCTCGACGTACACGACGACGTCTGCGACGCTCGTCGCGATCGACTCGACCAACATGCAGACCGGGTCGTTCAGCGCTCCCGCGTCCGGGCAGGTGTGGGTTGAGGTCGCGTTCATCCTGCAAGGCAACAGTGCCGGCACCGGTGCGATGGCGAACCTAGCCTTGTTCGATCACGGCACCACCACCCAGCGCGGCGACACCTGGTTCCTCAACATCGACACGATCAGCTCGGAACCGACGATCGCGAAGTTCCTCGTCACCGGCCTGACCCCCGGCACGTCGTACAACTTCGACCTGGCGTGGGCGCAGGGCGGCACGATCACGCTGACCACGAAAGTCCTCGCGATCACCGGAGTCGGGTCGGGCGCGGGACAGAGCAACCCCGCCGGCCCCGCCCTGTTCGAAGTGCACACGGCATGACCGGGGAGGGGTGAGCGGTGCCGGCGACCCTCGTGTTCCGCGTGTACTCCGACTATCCGGCGAACACGGCCCTCGCCGACCCGGCCTCAGTCACGTTGAGCTTGACCGGCCCGGACGGTGCGGTCACTGCAGCTGCGTGGCCGGGCGGGACAGTCATCCGCGACTCGACCGGCACGTTCCATTACACCGAGACGTTCCCAGGCGCGTACACCGAACACTGGCAGGCGACCGGCGGCGTCCCCACCCAAACCCAAGACGGCACGTTCACCATCGACGGGCCTGCCGCCTACTGCAACCCCGACGACGTCCGCGCTGTCCTCGCCGGCAACGCCACGACGACCGGGACCGCCGCGACGCTGTCCGATGACGACCTGTGGGGCGCGATCGAGGAAGCGCAGACCGAGGTCGACGGGCGGCTCGCGAGCCGCTATCAGACACCGTTCCTCACCCCGCCCGCGCTCGCAGTCACGATCACCCGCGACATCGCCGGATACTTGGCGACCCTCACCTACCGCAAAGGCGCGGTGCTGCAACCCGGCGACCCGACGCTGCTGCGCTACCAACGCGCCCAAGCCCTGCTCACGCAGGCGGCGGCGGGGAACCTCGGCTTCCCCGAAGCACCCGCCGAGACGGCCGCCGGCGAGCCGACCGTCGCGAACCCGATCGACGGGGACCTGTGGACCGCCGACGACTACCGCCTCCGGACCATCCCCGCAGCGTGGCCGGGAACAGCCGACGCGCCGCTGCGCTGGTGGTGACGTGGACTTCTTCGACCGCATCGACGAACTCCTCCACGACGTCGGCCGCGACCACGTCACAGGCAGCGTCGAAGTCGATCAGGTGTACGCCAAATACCAGCATGAACGCCTAGACTTGAACCACCCTCACGGCGGGCACGCCCAGTACCTGAAGCAGGCGATGGTCGACCATGCGGACGAACACATGCGCCGCCTCGCGAAACATGTTCTCGAACCAGGCGGCGTCGCGGACGGGATGCGTGAAGTCGTGGATCAGGTCGCGCGGGATGTGCACGAGGAGGCGCCGCGCGAGTTCGGTGACCTGCGCAACTCCGCGCATCCGACAGTCGTGAAGGACGACGTGACGACGTTCGACGTTCCGCCGCTCGTTCCCCGCCTGACGGAAGCGGAGCTGCGGGAGAAGGACCGGCTCCGCGACGCCGGGCACGACCGGTACCCGCTCGACCATCCGCAGCATGTCGCGAACCGCATCGCCCGCCGGATGTCGCCGTGATTCTCGTCGCCGACGTCGACGTGTGGGCGCACGCGGCGACAACCGCCAACCCGCCCGGGGTAGGGCTGGACGCCGCAGTGCCTGTCGCCTCACAGGCCGAGATGGACGACAACTCCCACGTTGGCAGGGTGCTGTTCCTCGCGCCGACCGGCGGCCCGGGCCTGTCGCTGGAAGAAGGCGTGTTGGACACGCAGACCTTCCAGTTCCGGTGGCGCGGCGAGCAGGGTAACCGCGACGAGGCTTACGCGGACGCTGAGGCGTTCGCGCAGGCCGGCGACGCGGCGGTGTTGCGCGCTCCGCAGCCAACGGTGATCGGCGGGCGTCGCGTCACCGTCATCCAGCGGATCGGCGGCCCACCGTCTTACCTGGCGTCGATCGGCCGGCAGGTCGACTTCGTCGCGTCCTACGCATTCACCGCCGCCTCACCGCTCACCGACTAACCCGCCCTGCTTTCCTCTGACCCCGCGCCCTGTCGGCTCGGGGTGTCTCCGCCTGCCCGAAGGGAATCCTCGCCATGCCGCCACGCGCCCGCACCGATGACGACCAGACCCCGGCCGAGCCGACCGCCGCGCCGCAGGCCACAGCCACCCTCGCGGTCGGCTACCCGCACGACGAGTTCGCGCCGTTCGGCGGTAACGACCCCGACCACAAGCTCGTCGTCACCGCCGCCGGTACACCCGTCCCCCAGGGACGGGTCGACGACGTCAAAGCCGCCGCGAAGGCCGCGGACGTGACCATCCGAGAGGTGCACTGACATGCCGACCCCCACGATCTCCAATATCGTCGTCGCGAACGCCACCGCCTACTCGGCGCCGAAGAACGAGCCGATGCCCGCGAACACCGTCGCACTCGGCGCCGCATGGGGCGGGAACTGGACGTACACCGGCGGCCAGGACGACGGCGGTCCGCTGACGTTCAACTTCACCCAGAACGTCACCCGGCACATGATCGAAGAACAGTCGATGCCGGCCGCGATCACCGTCGACACGTCCGACCCGTCGGTCACCATAACCCTCGCCGAAGACACGCTGGAAAACATGAAGCTTGCGTTCGGCTCCGGGGGGACGCTCACCGTCAACGCGGGCGCTAGCCCGCCGAACAAGGTCCTCGTGACCGCTGACATCATCACCGTCATCGCGTTCGGATTCGAAGCGCTGAACCTGTTCGGGAAGGCGCGGCGCGTCTACTTCTCACAGGCCGTCGTGTACGCCGCAGCGCAGACGCCGTACCGCCGGTCCGCGCAGAAGCGCGCCTACGCGATCACGATCGCGTCGCTCGTGCAGCCGACGATCACGGAGGTGACCGGCTGATGGCCGGATACAAGGCCGATGAGGTCGTCGAAAAGCTGGAGTGGGACTTCACCCCGTTCGTGCCCGACGCGAAAGGTGTCGTCCCGGAGCCGTCGACGGAGCAGGTCGGCGCGTTCTTCGAACAACTGCATCTGATCTTCGACCGGCCCGTCGGCGAGACAGATGACAAGGTTGTCGACTACATGCGGCGGATGAGCGAAGATCAGATGTCGCTCGGCGATGACAAGCTCCTCGCTGCCTACGCGGATCTGTGCGGGAACAGTCCGAACGTCGACCAACTGCGGGCGTTGCCGCACCGGCAGCGGTACGCGTTCTTCGGCTGGATCACCGGGCAGGTCACGGACCCCACCTAGCCGACGCGCGTTACCGCCTCCTGATCGACCCGCAGGAGGCGTATCGCGTGCGTCGGCATCTTCACCTCGGCTGGTCTGAATGGCAGGCGCTTCCGTGGTTCGAGCAGCGGGCGCTCCGTGAGGAGATGGCCCGCGAATTCGACGGGGTTGAACCGCCGATGTTCGCCGATTCCGACGAGGCGGCGGAGTTCGCCCGCAAAGCGGGGTTGATCGACTGAAGGAAAGGCGGGTGACGGTCGTGGCGTATGACGCCGGGTCTATCGAGTCCCGCCTCGACATCAATCTGCGGCCGTTCGATGAAGGGTTGGAACGGGCGAAGCGGGACGCTCGCGAGTTCCAGCGGCAACGGTACGCGGCGGTTATCGACCTCGATGATCGCCGCGCGAAAACGAAGATCACCGATGTTGACACGTTGCTGCGGAAAGTCGCGTCGACCAAGGCGACGGCGACCGTGGCCGTGGAGCATGGGCAGGCGATCCGCAAACTGATCGACACCTCCGATCGGCTCGACCGGCTCCGTGCGCAGGTCGCAACCGCCCGCGTCGATGCGGACACCGACGCGGCGCGGCGGCGCCTCGACGCGCTCGACGTGCAGTTGCGCCGGATCGGGTTGATCACGTCCCGCCCGAGGGTCACGGTCGACGGGGTTGAGCGGGCGAATCTGCAACTCGACTCGCTTGCGCTGCGGCTATCGACGATCAACGCTGCCGGTGGCGGTAGTGGTGGTCGCGGTGGTGGCGTGGGTGCGGCGGGTGGCGGGTGGCTGTCACGGTTCGCCCGGTCCGGGGGTCCGAACCCTGGATGGCTCGGCCTGACGGCAGGGGCGGTCCTTCCCCTCCTGCCCGGTGCTACCGGCCTCGCCGCTGGCGCGGGAGCGTCGCTGCTCACCCCGACCGTCGCCGGGCTGATCGGCCTCGGCGGGTTCGGCCTGGCCGCGAAATCGTCGGTGAAGACCGTTGAGACGGACGTGAAGAAACTCAACACGCTCGTCGGCCAGTACAACGCGGCAACAACGGACAAGCAACGCGCTGCGGTCCTCGCGAAAGAGCAACTGCTGTGGAAGTCGCTCGATCCGGCGCAGCGGCAGGCCGTGAAGAACGTGCAGGCCCTGGATGCGATGTGGGCGGGGTTCCAGAAGCGGTTGGAGCCGCAGACGTTCGGTGCGGTCGCGGCCGCGGGGCGGCTCGGCCGGACCGGTCTCGGTCTGCTGTACCCGTCCGCCGCCGCCGCCGGCACGTCAGTGATCGGCCTGGAACAGTCGACGAACCGGAAACTCCAGTCGCCGTTCTCCCGGTACCTCGCGCGCGACGTGCTGCCCGGTGAGACGCAACGCGCCATCCAGGCCGGTGGGGTGGCGTTGCAGAACACCCTCGCCGGGCTTGCGCACACGCTGGTCGCGTTCTCACCGCTCGGCGCTGACCTTGAGCAGTGGCTGGACCGCACGTCGGCGCGGTTCGAGAAGTGGTCGGAAGGGTCCGGCCCGTCGAAGTTCGTGTACTGGGTGGAACGTGAAGGGCCGCCGGCCGCGAAAGCGTTGGGTGGGCTCGCGCACAGCCTGGAAGGGCTCGGGAACGGGTTCGCGCCGATCGCCCGGCTCGAGCTGGCGGCGCTCACCCCGGCGTTGAACTTCCTCGGTGACCTCGGCAAGGCCCATCCGGAAGTGATCACTGCGGTCGGGGTTGGGTTGCTGTCGGTCGCTGGTGGTCTGAAAGCGGTCGCGCTAGCGAAGGGCGCGGCGGGTGTTCTGTCGAAAATCCCCGGCCTTGGCGGCGGCGGGGGCGGTGGGGGGATTGTCGGTCGTGTGCTCGGTGGCGCGGCCGCGCCCGGATCCTCTCCAGCGCACCCCGCCTACGTCATCGTCCTCGACAACACGGGCGGACTGCCCGGCGGCGCGGCCCGTACCGCCGGGACGGTTGAGAAGGATGTCGCAGGTGGCCGTGCCGCTGCGGGGCGGGGCGTGCTCGGACGACTGGGAGCGAAGATCGGCCCCAAGCTCGCGCTCGCCGGAACAGTCGCAGACGCCGCCTCCTGGGCATTCCTGACATCGGGTGATGCCGGGCCGAAACGGCGTGACCCTGTGCAGACCGGTCTACAGGCGATCTTGCTGAACATGCAAGGTGTCTCCACGGACACGCTGCGCCGCTACTACGCGGGTAAGCGTCTCACCGCCGCTGAGCAACGGCAGATCAGCGCCGGGTTCGCGTTCGTGAACCAGAAGAAGTTCACGACTGGTGAGGTGGGCAACGCCGACAACCCCTATCGGTTGAAGCCGTTCGCGGTGTCCAAGTTCATCGCCACACAGGGCACCGCTGATCAGAAGACCGCGCTAGGGATTCTCGCCGCACGCAACCCGAAAGACCTCGGCCACACCGTTGCGGACGCCTACACGGTGGCCGGGAATGCCGCCGCCCGGTACGCAGGCAAGATCAAGAGCCTCGCGCCCGATGAGGCTGCGGCGGCGCGGGCGACCGCGACGCACACCGAGAAGATCCAGCGCCAATGGGCAGCGCTCGGCCTCGCCCCGCACTATGTCGGTCTGGCCGAAGCCGCCGCTGCGGCCGGCGGCCGGAGGATCGGCCAGTCGATCAGCGTCGGGATGGCGCAGGGCATCGAAAACGGCTTCAAGGTCCACGTGCTGCGCGCGGTCACGAAAATGGCCGACGGGTCGATCAAAGTGGTCTCCACGAAGCTCGAGTTCGGGTCGCCGTCGAAACTGATGCGCCGCTACGGCCAATGGGCCGGGCAAGGACTCGGCCTCGGGTTCCTCGACTCGATCCCCGGCGTCGAAGCGGCGTTCGCGAAAGGCAGCACGGCCGGCATCAAGGCGGTCCGGGCGAGTCTGCTGTCCCGCCTCGCGTCGGCGCAGCAGCAGCGGACGGCTGACATCGGCGCACGGTCGCAGTTCGCGGCCGGGCTCACATCTCAGTTCGTCGGCGGGTTGAACCTCGCTGGTGCGATCGGCCCATCCGGGAACGTCGGGAACCTCTCGGCGTACATCGGGAACTACGCGAAGTCGCTGCGGACCCTCGCATCGGACGAGAAGCAACTCCGCGGCAAGCACCTGTCGCCTGGACTGCTCGACATGATCACGCAAGTCGCGGCGGCGAACGGTCCCGCTGCGGGTATCGCCCTCGCGACGTCGATCCTGTCCGGCCGGTCCGGGTCGATCAACAGTCTGAACCGCAGTGTCGGGAAGGTCAGCGCCTACGCGGGAGCGGTAGCAGGGCAGGACGCGGGCGCCCAGTACGCGGCGACCCTCGCGAAAGACGACCAGATGATTTCGCTGCTCACACGGCTCGTTGACCTGGCGGAGAAGTATCCGCAAGCCGTCACTGCCGCGTTCGACCGGACCGTGAAGGGAGCGCGCGCGCATGGCCGGTGACAGCTTCAACCTCGCCGGCTACGAACTGCTCGGCGGCGTCACCGCGTTCTCCCTCGTCAAGGACACGTTCGAC
>Ga0206352_10076272_pt1 | contig 16136 bp, 31 predicted proteins | sample DielMetaTC5am5_FD_146434 | JGI IMG/M metagenome (GOLD analysis project Ga0206352, IMG submission 146434) | Corn rhizosphere microbial communities from Kellogg Biological Station, Michigan, USA - Diel MetaT C5am-5 (Metagenome Metatranscriptome)... | ecosystem: Host-associated > Plants > Roots >... | reverse complement strand
GGTGATGCCGGGGGACAACGTTCAGTTGAACGTGGAACTGATCACGCCGGTCGCCATGGACAAAGGTCTGCGCTTCGCCATTCGCGAAGGCGGCCGCACGGTGGGCGCCGGCACGGTGTCCGAGATCATTAAGTAGAGACCCTATGGCTTTGAGAGAACGCATTCGCATCCGCTTGAAGGCGTACGATCACCGCGTGCTCGATCAATCGACCACGGAGATCGTGGACACCGCGAAAAGGACCGGCGCCACAGTGGCCGGTCCGATTCCGCTGCCGACGAGCCGCAGTATCACCACCGTGTTGCGGTCGCCGCACGTGGATAAGAAGTCGCGGGAACAGTTTGAAATCCGCACGCATAAACGGTTGCTGGACATCCTGGAACCGACACAGCAGACGGTGGACGCGCTGATGAAGCTCGATCTGCCGGCGGGTGTGGATGTGGAAATTAAGGCATTTGGAAAGTAGCAGTCAGCTTTTAGCGATCAGCTTTCAGCCCAGCCGTTTTGACGGCGGCTTCTGGGGGTTGAGGACTGAAAGCTGCGAGCTGAAAGCTGAGAGCTGAATCATATGAGCCCAGGAATTCTTGGCAAAAAAATCGGAATGACGCAAATGTTCCGGCCCGATGGCCAGGCGGTGCCGGTCACGCTGTTGAAGGCCGGACCTTGCACCGTCGTGCAGCGCAAGACGCCGTCCACGGACGGCTACGACGCGGTGCAGCTCGGTCTCAACGAGTTCGTCAAACCGCAACGGATCAATAAGGCGCAGACCGGCCACCTGAAGAAGGCCGGGGCGGATGGCACGAAGTTCATGCGCGAATTCACCCTGGGACCCGGCGACGGCGATCTCAAGCCCGGCGACAAGGTGCTGGTAGAGGAATTCAAGCCCGGCGCCAAAGTCGATGTCATTGGCATCAGCAAGGGCAAAGGCTTCGCCGGTGTGGTGAAACGTCATCACTTCCGCGGCGGCGAAAGCACCCACGGCTCCATGTTCCATCGCGCTCCCGGATCGATTGGCGCATCCAGCTTCCCGTCGCGCGTGGTTCCCGGTATGCGCATGGGCGGTCACATGGGGAACGCGCGCGTCACCGTGCGCAATCTGGAAGTGATCGACGTCGACATCGAGGATAACGTGCTGGTCGTGAAGGGTGCGGTTCCCGGCCCCAACGGCGGCTACGTCCTGGTGCGGAGGTCGAAGAGGTAGTCATGCCGACTGTAGATGTTGTAGATCTCAATAATCAAAAGGTCGGCTCGCTCGAGCTGGCCGATGAAGTCTTCGGCGCTGAGGTCAATAACGACCTGCTGTACGAAGCGGTTCGCCAGTTTCAAGCCGGCAATCATGCCGGTACCCACAAGACCAAGACCCGTCGGGAAGTCTCCGGCTCGGGTAAGAAATTGTGGAAGCAGAAGGGCACCGGCCGCGCTCGCGTGGGTTCGGTTCGTTCGCCCATCTGGCGCCACGGCGGTACCGTTCACGGACCGGTGGTTCGCGATTACAGCTATAAGCTGCCTCGGAAGATGTTGCTGGGCGCACTTCGCTCGGCATTGTCCGCCAAGGTTCGCGACGGCGAATTGAAAGTGGTGCAAGCGTTCAACCTGCCGGACCACAAGACCAAGAGTGCCATGGGCACTTTGGCCAAGCTGGACGGCGGCCGCACGGTCCTGGTGGTCGATAACGGTGAGAACCACAATCTGACCCTCGGCCTTCGCAATCTCAAGGGCGTCACCCTCCTGCCTACCAAAGACGTCAACCCCTACCACCTGCTGGGCCACCAGAGCGTTTTCCTGAGTGAAGCCGCTGCCCGCAAGTTCTCGGAGGCACTGGCAAAATGACAATCTATAAAGTTCTCCTTCGCCCGCTCGTCACCGAGAAGGGCGTAACCAAGAAAGACGACGAGCGCACCCTCTGTTTCGAAGTAGCTCCTCAAGCGACCAAGACGGAAGTCAAGACCGCTGTGGAGAAGCTCTTCAAGGTGAAAGTCGCTGAAGTCCGCACCGCCACTTTTGAAGGTAAATTGCGGCGCCGCGGCCGTTTCGCCGGTTATCGCTCGGACTGGAAAAAGGCTTACGTGAAGCTGAAGGCGGGCGAGAAAGTCCCCGACTTCGCGGAGATTTAAGAATGGCTATCAAGAAATATAGACCCGTAACGCCCACGCGCCGCTTCACCACCACCATTTCGCGTGAGGACATCACCAAGCAGACGCCCGAAAAGTCGTTGGTGCAGCCGATCAAGCGAACTGGCGGCCGTAACAGCACGGGACGCGTGACGTCGCGCTTCATCGGCGGCGGTCACAAAAAGGCCTACCGTGTCATCGACTTCAAGCGCGACAAGTACGGGATTCCGGCGACCGTCGCAGCCATCGAATACGATCCCAACCGCTCGGCTCGCATCGCGCTGCTGCACTATGCCGATGGCGAGAAGCGCTACATCCTGCAGCCCGACGGGCTGAAGGTCGGGCAGAAAGTCATGTCCGGTCCGGAGGCCGACATCCTGTTGGGCAATTCGCTGCCCATGAAAAACATGCCGGCCGGCACGATCGTGCACAACATCGAGCTGAAGCCCGGCAAGGGCGCGCAGATGGCTCGTTCGGCAGGCACCCAGGCGCAGTTGGTTTCGAAAGAAGGCGGCACGGCGCTGCTCAAGCTGCCCTCGGGCGAAGTTCGCCGCGTGCCGCTGGAATGCGCGGCCACGGTCGGGCAGGTCGGCAACGTCGACCACGAGAACGTTTCGCACGGTAAGGCCGGACGCACCCGCTGGCTCGGCAAGACGCCCCACAATCGCGGCGTTTCCATGAACCCGGTGGATCACCCGCACGGCGGCGGCGAGGGCAAAACCTCGGGCGGCCGTCACCCGGTCACCCCGTGGGGCCAGCCCACGCGCGGGTTCAAGACACGCAACAACAAGCGCACCGATAAGTGGATCGTGACGCACAAGAGTAAAAAGAGGTAAGCGAAAATGGGTCGATCAGTCAAAAAAGGGCCGTTTACCGACACGCACCTGGAAGCCAAGCTGGCCGTCCTGGTCGCCGCCAACGAAAAGAAGGTGGTGCGCACCTGGTCGCGCCGCTCCACGATTCTGCCCGAGTTTGTGGGTCAGACGGTCGCGGTGCATAACGGCAAGAAGTTTATTCCGATCTACATCACCGAGAACATGGTGGGCCACAAGTTGGGCGAGTTCTCGCCCACCCGCACATTCAAGGGCCACTCGGTGAAAGCGGCTACTGAGAAGACGTCGAAACCGTCATAGGTGATTGCAATGGAAGCAAAAGCGGAAGCAAGATACATTCGAATCTCCCCGCAGAAAGCGCGGCTGGTCGTGGACCTTATCCGGGGCCTGCAGGCGGGGAAAGCTTTGAACACCCTGCGCGCCACGAACAAGCGCATCGCGCCGACGGTGGAGAAGGTGTTGCAGTCGGCTATCGCCAATGCGGTGAACCGCAATGAAGATGTCGACGTCGACCGGCTGTACGTGTCGCATGCCCTCGTCAACGAAGGTCCGCGCATGAAGCGCGTGAGGCCGGCGCCGATGGGCCGCGCATACCGATACCAGCGCCGTTTGGCACATATCGTCATCAAGGTGGCGGAGAAGGAAGCATAGATGGGACAGAAAGTACATCCGTACGGGTTTCGACTGGGCTTCAATAAGCCGTGGCGGTCCCGCTGGTTCGCCAAGCATGGCTATGCCAAGCTTCTGCAGGAAGATCTCGAACTTAAGGACGGTCTGCGTGACCGGTTGAAGAGCGCCGGCGTCAGCTCGATCGAAGTGGACCGGCCCGGCAACAAGCTGCGGGTCACCATCCGCACTTCGCGTCCCGGAATCATCATCGGACGCAAGGGCGCGGAAATCGAAAAGCTGAAGACCGACATGGCCAAGCGCACCAAGCGCGAAGTCTTCATCGACATTCAGGAAGTACACAAACCCGAGTTGGACGCGCAGTTGGTTTGCGAGTCGATCGGGCTGCAGCTCGAAAAGCGCGTGGCATTCCGTCGCGCCATGCGCAAGGCCGTGGATTCGGCGCTGCGTTTCGGCTGCAAGGGTATTAAGGTTCGCGTGTCCGGCCGTTTGAATGGCGCGGAAATCGCCCGCAGCGAGTGGTATCTGCAGGGCCAGCTTCCGCTGCACACTCTGCGCGCCGACATCGACTACGGCTTTTCCGAAGCGCACACCACTTACGGCGTCATCGGCATCAAGACGTGGATCTATAAGGGCGAAATTCTCGACCTCACCAAGCGCCGCGGCGGACTCCTTCCCGAGCCCGAACCGCGCCGGGAGAATCGCGAACGTCGCGACCGCGGCGATCGTGGAGATCGTGGCGACCGCGGTGGTCGTGGACGCGACCGTGGTGGCGATCGCGGTGGATTCAATCCGCCCAGCAGCCAGCCGCAAGTGTCAAGTGCGACTCCGGCGGAAGCCGGTCCGGCTACGCAGACTCCGCCGAGCGATCTGCCGCGTCCGGCAGCCCGTCCTGCGGCTCCGATTCTGCCGCCGATGATGTCGCCGCAGTCGCCGAGTTGGAAACAGGAAGCGCGTCAGGAACCGGCACCGGCTCCTGAAACCGAGAACAAGCCGGCTACGGAAGCCAAGCCGGAAGGTTCCGAACAGTAGAGGATTGAGGTCAAACCGCCATGATGATGCCAAAGAAGGTCAAGTATAGAAAGCAACAGCGCGGGCGCATGACCGGCAAGGCCTGGCGCGGCTCGTCGATTGCTTTCGGGGAGTTTGGGTTGAAGAGCATGGAGTGCGCGTGGATCACGGACCGGCAGATTGAAGCCGCCCGTGTGGCCATGACCCGCTCTATCAAGCGCGGCGGCAAGGTCTGGATCCGGCTGTTCCCGGATAAGCCGATCACCAAGAAGCCGGCTGAAACCCGTATGGGCAAAGGCAAGGGCGCTCCGGAACAGTGGGTCGCAGTGATCCGCCCCGGCAAGATTTTGTTCGAGATGGAAGGCGTGGACCGGGCGACCGCCGCCGCCGCAATGCGGCTGGCTGCGCACAAACTGCCCATCAAAACCAAGTTCATCAGCCGGGACGACGTGGAGTAAGGGTTTATGAAATCTCAGAAAGTACGCGATCTCGACCAAACCGAGTTGAATCGCCAGTTGGCTGAAATGGACGAGCAAATGTTTCGTCTACAGTTTCAGATGTCCATGGGGCAGATGGACGGACTGAAGAAAGTCCGCGCCATGAAGAAAACGCGGGCCCGGATTCTGACTGTACTGCGCGAACGGGAACTCGCTGGAGCGAAGAAATAACATGGCCGAACAACAAGCCAGCACGGCTCACAAAAACGAGAAAGTCGGCGAAGTGGTCTCGACCAAGATGACTAAGACCATCGTGGTGGAAGTCAGCCGCCGGGTACCCCATCCGCTGTACAAGCGGATCATCGGCAAGCGCAAGAAGTTCTATGCCCATGATGAAGAGGGCACGGCCAAGATGGGCGACGTGGTGCGCATCATCGAATGCCGGCCGTTGAGCAAATTGAAACGTTGGCGGCTGGCGGAAGTGATTCGCCGGGCGGCCCAGGTGGGCGCGCAACCGTCGGATCTGGATGTGAAGGTTTAAGAAGGAGTCAGGAGACAGGAGTCAGGAGTCAGAATAGAACCGCACGCGGCCTTCTGACTTTTGACTTCTGATTCCTGAATTCCAGGAGCTTATCTATGATTGGAATGCGTACAATTCTCGAGGTCGCCGATAACAGCGGCGCGCGCAGGCTGAGTTGCATCCTGCCGCGCGGTGGCGACCTCGGCCTGCGCGCCGGACTGGGTGACGTGGTCACCGCCGCCGTGAAAGAGGCCGCTCCCGATTCGGCGATCAAAAAAGGGAAAGTGGTGCGCTGCGTGATCGTCCGCATGCGCAAGGAAACCCGGCGCAAGGATGGCACTTACATCCGGTTCGATTCCAACGCCGCGGTGCTGATCAACGATGTAGGCGAGCCGGTGGGCACCCGCGTATTCGGGCCCGTGGCGCGCGAACTCCGCGACAAGAAATTCATGAAGATCGTGTCGCTGGCTCCCGAGGTAATCTGATGGCCATTGCAAAAAGAAAGCCGGCCGAGCCGGTTCGTATCGATATCAAGAGGGAAGACACCGTAAAGGTGATCACCGGCCGCGATAAAGGCAAGAGCGGACGCGTGTTGCAGGTCAACCGCGAGAACGGCAAAATCCTGGTGGAGCATGTGATGATGATCAAACGTCACACGCGCCCCAACCCGCAGAAACAGATCAAGGGCGGCATCGCGGAACGGGAGAGTTCGATCCCCGCTTCCAACGTCATGGTCGTTTGCCCGGGCTGCAACAAAGCGGTGCGCATCGCGCATCACGTGGAAGTGGTTGCCGGCGGCAAAAACCGCCGCACGAGAGTCTGCCGCAAGTGCGGTCAGACACTCGACAGGAAGTAGAAGAGGATTCCATGGCAGCACGTTTGAGAGAGCTTTATACAACGAAAGTCGTCCCGGGCCTGACCCAGGAATTCGGCTATAAGAACGTCATGGCCGTGCCGAAGATCGAGAAGATCTCGATCAACATTGGCCTGGGCGAAGCCACGCAGAATGCCAAGCTGATGGATGGCGCCGTCAACGAACTGCAGCAGATCGCCGGCCAGAAGCCGGTCATCACCAAGGCCAGCAAGAGCATCGCCCAGTTCAAGCTGCGCGAAGGCCAGGCCATCGGCTGCATGGTCACGCTGCGCGGCGACCGCATGTTTGAATTTTTCGATCGCCTGGTGAACGTGGCGCTGCCGCGCGTCCGCGATTTCCGCGGAGTTTCGACCAAGAGCTTCGATGGCCGCGGCAACTACACCCTGGGGATTAAGGACCAGTTGATTTTCCCCGAGATCGACTATTCCAAAGTGGACAAGACCAAGGGAATGAACATCAGCATCACCACCACCGCCCGCACGGATGCGGAGGGCCTGGCGCTGTTGCGCCAGATGGGAATGCCGTTCCGGCAGTAGAAAGAGATAGAGAAGGAACATGGCCACTACCGCGAAAATTGCGAAAGACAACAAGTTGGAAAAGGCCCGCCGGGCCAAAACCCCCAAACTCCAATGCCGGCACCGCAACCGCTGCTGGCGCTGCGGACGGCCGCGTGCCTTCCTGCGCAAGTTCGGCATTTGCCGCCTGTGCTTCCGCCAACTCGCTCTCAATGGCGAGATTCCGGGCGTGACCAAGGCTAGCTGGTAGGAATTGAAGTAGGAGAACTATGATTAGCGATCCCATTGCCGACATGCTGACTCGCGTGCGAAACGCGATCCAGGCCCGCCACCCCAAAGTGGACGTGCCGGCCTCCAAGCTGAAGACGGAAATCGCGCGCATCCTGAAGGAAGAGGGTTACATTACCAACTTCAAGGTGGCGGAAGAAGGCGCGAAGAAGACCATCAAGATCTATTTGAAATACGGCAACAATAACTCGCCCGTGATTTCCGCTATCGAGCGTGTGTCGCGTCCGGGATGCCGCGTGTATGTCGGCCAGACCGAGATCCCGCGCGTGCTCGGCGGCATGGGTATCAACATCATGACCACCCCCCGGGGCGTCATGACCGGCCGGGATGCTCATAAAGAGCACCTGGGTGGCGAGATCTTGTGTCGGGTATGGTAGCCGGACATCCGAGCCGCGACCGTAAGGGAGCGCTGGGGTTTTTGAGCATTTTGGAGCTATATGTCACGAATTGGTAAAAAGCCGATTCCGCTGCCGAGCGGCGTGAAGATTCAGATCGGCGATCAACTGCAGGTAACGGGTCCGAAGGGCACGCTGACCGTGCCGATTCCCGAAGGGATCACGCTGGAACAAGAAGGCGCCGTGTTGAACGTGAAGCGCGCCTCCGACCAGCACGCGGCTGTGCACGGATTAACTCGCGCCCTCGCCGCCAACGCTGTACAGGGCGTGTCGTCCGGTTTCGTTCGCGAACTGGATATCGTGGGTATCGGATACCGCGCCGACGTGAAGGGCAAAGTCGCGACCTTTACGTTGGGCTACTCGCATCCCATCGAATTCCTGCTGCCGGACGGCGTGGATTTGAAGATCGACAAGCAGACGCACCTGGTGCTGAGCGGCCACGACCGGCAATTGCTCGGACAGGTGGCTGCGAACATGCGCGCGCTGCGCAAGCCCGATCCGTACAAGAACAAGGGCGTCCGGTACACGGGTGAACCGCTGCGCAAGAAGGTCGGTAAGACCGGGGCGGGTGGCAAATGATTAAGAAGATCGAAAAGAAGGAAATCCGCAATCGCATTCACAAGCGCATCCGGCGCAAGCTGGCTGGCACGGCGGAACGTCCGCGCCTGGCGGTGTTTCGCAGCGTGGCGCATATCTACGCGCAGGTCATCGACGACGCGGCGGCGACCACTCTGGTGTCGGCTTCGAGCGTGGATAAGGACGGCAAGGCGAAGGGCGGCAATGTCTCGGCCGCTAAGGCGATCGGCAAGCTGGTGGCCGAACGCGCCAAAGAAAAGGGCATCAAGTCGGTGGTATTCGACCGCGGCGGCTACCAGTATCATGGCCGCATCAAGGCGCTGGCCGATGCCGCGCGGGAAGCGGGACTGGAGTTCTAATGACAACGAGTCAGAAACGCATCGATCCTTCGACCCTCAATCTCAAAGAGCAGGTCGTAGCGATCAACCGCGTCACCAAAGTGGTGAAAGGCGGTAAGAACCTCAGCTTTTCGGCGCTGGTGGTGATCGGCGATCCCTCCGCGAAAGTGGTGGGTTACGGTGTGGGCAAGGCCAAGGAAGTGCCGTCCGCCATCCGTAAGGGAATCGAAGCCGCCAAGAAGAACCTGCGCAAGGTGAACGTTCATCACACCACCATCGCGCACAAGGTTCTCGGCGTATTCGCCAGTTCCCAGGTGCTGCTCAAGCCGGCTCCCGAAGGAACGGGCGTGATCGCGGGCGGTGCGGTGCGCGCCGTGATTTCGGCTTGCGGAATCCCCAACGTGCAGACCAAGTCCATTGGTCGCCGCAATCCGCACAACGTCGTAAAGGCCACCATCGTCGCGCTGGAATCATTGCGCGACAAATCGACCGTCGCCGAAATGCGCGGTCTGGCAGTGGAGAAGCTCTAATGGAAGGCACCATTAAAATTAAACTGGTCCGCAGCCCCATCTGCACCCCCGAGAAGCACAAGCGGGTGGTCAAGGGCCTCGGTCTGCGCAAGCTCAACCAGATTGTGGTTCGGCCCGATTCGCCGGTATTTCGCGGCATGGTGAAGAAGGTTCCGCACCTTCTGGAAGTGGTGGAGTAACACATGAACCTCAGTCAGATTAAACCTCCCAAAGGGCAAACCAAACTCCGCAAGCGCGTCGGCCGCGGTATGGGTTCCGGCCACGGTAAGACCTCTGCGCGCGGCCACAAAGGCCAGGGGCAGGGCACTGGGTTTGCCCAGAAGCGCGGATTTGAAGGCGGCCAGATGCCGCTGCACCGCCGCCTGCCGAAGCGAGGATTCACCAACATCTTCAAGAAGGAATTTGCCATCGTGAACCTGGGCCGCCTGGAAAAAATGTCCGGCGACACGTTCAGTCTCGAGACCCTGCTGGCGTCCAACGTCGTGAAGAAATCCGGCGCCGGGCTCAAGGTGCTGGGTACCGGTCAGTTGACGCGCGCGATCACGGTGGAAGCACACCAGTTCTCCAAGTCGGCCATGGAAAAAATTCAGAAGGCTGGCGGAACGGCAAAGGTCATCGGCGCCGCTGCAAGCGAGTAGCGCCGGAAACGGGGTAACCATGAAGTTATTTGAAGCATTCGCGAACATGTTTCGCGTCCCCGACCTCCGCAAGCGGCTCCTGTTCACACTGGGGTTGCTGGCGGTGTACCGTCTGGGCGGGCACATCCCCACGCCGGGAATCAATCTCCAGCAGTGGGCGAACTTCTTCAATTCGCAGGCCGGCGGGGTGTTCGGGTTCTTCGATATGTTCGCCGGCGGGAATATCCGCCGCCTGACTGTCTTTGCCCTGGGCATCATGCCGTACATCACGGCGTCGATCATCCTGCAATTGTTGACGGTGGTTGTCCCCACGTTGGAGAAGTTGCAGAAGGAAGGCGAACTGGGGCGTCGCAAGATCACCCAGTGGACCCGCTACCTGACCATCGCCCTCTCCATCATTCAGTCATTCGGTATTTCCAAGGGCCTGATGGCCATGCAGCAGGGGATCGTGATCAATCCCGGATGGGGATTCGTCCTGCTGACGATCCTGTCACTGACCACCGGTTCGGCCTTCATCATGTGGCTGGGCGAGCAGATCAGTGAACGCGGTGTCGGTAACGGCATGTCGCTGATCATCTTCACCGGTATCGTGGTCGGCCTGCCCAACGCCATCAAGAACGTTTATTACAACGTGTTCGTCACCCACGAATGGAACGCGATCACGCTGCTCCTGATCATCGCCATGATGATTGCGGTGGTGGCTTTCATCGTCCTGGTGGAACGCGGCGAGCGGCGAATTCCGGTGCAGTACGCGAAGCGCGTAGTCGGCCGGCGCGTGATGGGTGGACAGTCTACCCACATGCCGCTGAAGGTCAACGCGGGCGGCGTGATCCCGGTCATCTTCGCTTCTTCGATCCTGGCATTCCCGCAGCAGTTGCTGCTGATGCAGTTCGTCAAGAACAGCACCTGGCTAACGAATACGCTGAAGTCGATCGCCCACGGCGAGCCTTTGTACTACGTGCTCTTCGTCGCCGGCATCATCTTCTTCTGCTTCTTCTACGTTTCGATTATTTTCAATCCCAACGAAGCGGCCGACAACATGCGCAAGTACGGCGGATTCATCCCGGGTATTCGTCCGGGACGCAATACGGCCGACTACATGAACGAGATTCTAACCAAGATCACGGTGGTCGGCGGCATTTACCTGTCGATCCTCTGCCTCATTCCGGATGTGATGATCTCGGGGATCAAGCTGCAGCATTTGCCGCTGATCGGATCCGGCATCGATACGTTCTTCACGAACGCGCACCTGCGTTTCCTGCTGGACGGATTGAACGTGCAGTTTTATTTCGGTGGAACCTCGCTACTGATCGTGGTCGGTGTGGCGATGGATACTATCAATCAGATTGAGGCTCAGCTCATCATGCGGCATTACGAAGGATTCACGCCGCGGAGCGGCCGAATTCGTGGCCGTAAGTCGAGTTTCTAAGCAGGTGAAAGCCATTGTTCTGTTCGGGTCGCCGGGGTCCGGCAAGGGCACCCAGGCGCGAATGCTGACGCAGTGTCTAGGCATCCCCCATATCTCGACGGGTGATATGTTGAGGGACCGGATCCGGCAGGGTAATGAGGTGGGAACGGCGGTCGTGGCCAGGATGCAGTCGGGCGCTTTGGTGTCCGATGAAGTAGTCAACGAAATGGTCCGGCAGAGGCTTTTGGAACCGGATGCAACCGACGGATTTGTGCTGGATGGCTATCCGCGGACCATCCCCCAGGCAGAGCATCTGTGCAAGTGGTTGAAATCGCGAGGGATCGGCGAGTTGGTGATTCACCTCGCAGTCGATTACAATATTATTATTGCCCGGTTGACAGGTCGCCGGCAGTGCCCTCGCTGTGGAACTCTGTATAACATCGCATCCCAGCCGCCCCTGGTGGACAATCTGTGCGATTTGGATGGAGAGGCCCTGGTGGTTCGCGAGGATGATCGGGAAGAAGTGATCCGGGAACGGTTGGACGCTTACGACAGGCAGACGCGTCCGGTGCTCGAGTTTTTCCGCAGTACGGGGACGCGGGTTCTGGAAGTGGATGCGAGTAACGATCCGCCGGACGTAGTGTTCAACAAGATTCGCCAGGCGATGGAGACGAATGATCGTTCGTAAGACCGCCGCGGAGTTAGAGAAGATGCGGCGCAGCGGCCTGCTGGTTTTTCAGGTCCTGCAAAAGCTCCAAGACATGTCGGCCGAAGGGGTCAGCACGATGGACCTCGAAGTCGCGGCCGAGAAGATGATCGCCGATGCCGGGGCCAAGCCCGCTTTTAAAGGCTACTACGTTCCCGCGGCCGGTGAAGCTTTCAAGTTTGTGTTGTGTACCTCTGTGAACAGCGAGATCGTTCACGGGATGCCGAATCCGAAACGGGTGCTGAAGTCGGGCGATATCGTTTCGATCGACACCGGGGTAAGGCTGGACGGATATTATGGCGATTCGGCCATCACCGTTCCAATCGGGGAAGTCAGCGAGGAAACGAAGCGGCTTCTCAAGGTGACCCAGGAATCGCTGGAACTGGCAATTGACCAGATCCGGTCGGGTAACCGGCTTTTTGACGTTTGCGGCACGGTCGAGCAGCACGTCAAGGACAACGGGTTTTCGGTAGTGCGGGAGTATGTGGGCCACGGTATCGGCACGCAGCTTCACGAGGAGCCGCAGGTTCCCAATTACGTGGATCGCAAGAACGAGAATCCACGGTTGAAGCCGGGAATGGTTCTGGCGGTGGAGCCGATGGTAAACGCCGGGCGGCCGGAAGCGGTCGTTCTGAAGGATAAGTGGACGGCGGTGACCAAGGACGGTTCCTACTCGGCGCACTTTGAGCACTGCATCGCGGTCACGGAAAACGGGCCGTGGGTGCTCACTCGGCCGTAATGAGTTCGGCGGCGGTGGAGGCTGTAGTCGTTGAAGAGCGGCCTTCCGCTATATGGCTGTTGAAGCTGCCAAACCAGCAGCAGGTTTTGGCTCACGTTGTGGGCGCCGTGCAAAGGAATTTCGTCCGGTTGGTTCCGGGCGATCGGGTGGAAGTGGAGTTGGCTCCGCACGATCCGACCCGCGGCAGGATAACGAAGAAGCTATAGAGGCATCATGAAAGTCCGAGCGTCGGTAAAGAAGATTTGCGACAAATGCAAGGTGATCCATCGCGAAGGCGTGGTGCGGGTCATCTGCGTCAACCCGAAACACAAACAGAGACAGGGGTAACGAGACTAATATGGCACGTATTGCCGGTGTAGATTTGCCGCCCACGAAGAGAGCTGAGATCGGGCTCACGTATATTTACGGCGTTGGCCGTACCCGGTCCCGTTCGCTCCTTCATCGCGCTGGCATTGAATTCGATAAGAAGATCCGGGACCTGACGGAAGACGAAGTCAACAAGGTCCGCCAGATTCTGGAAGACGAAGGCGCCGTAGAAGGCGACCTGCGCAAAGAAATCTCGATGAACATCAAGCGTCACATCGAGATGGGCTCTTACCGTGGATTGCGGCATCGCCGCAGCCTGCCGGTGCGGGGCCAGCGTACCCATACCAACGCCCGCACGCGCAAAGGACCGCGCCGCGGCACTGTCGCCAACAAGAAGAAGGCGACGGGCAAGACATAAAGGTGGAGCATGGCTAAGGCACCAGTTAAAGCAGGCAAGAAGAAGAGTTTCAAGAAGAAGGAAAAGCGCGTCGTCCATGTGGGCGTCGTGCATATCCAGGCCACCTTCAACAACACCATCGTGACCATTGCCGATCAGGAAGGCAACACAATTTCCTGGTCGAGCGCCGGGTCGCTGGGTTTCCGGGGATCCCGTAAGGGAACGCCGTTCGCAGCCCAGCAGGCTGCCATGACGGCCGCCAACAAGGCTACGGAATCCGGGTTGAGGACGGTCGAAGTTCGGGTAGCCGGTCCGGGTTCGGGCCGTGAGTCGGCGGTACGCGCCCTGTCCACCGCGGGCATCGAAGTGCGTGCCATCAAAGACGTCACCCCGATTCCGCACAACGGTTGCCGTCCGCCCAAAAAGCGGAGAGTGTAGAGCAGGAGACCGGAGTCAGAAGTCAGGACACAGAATGCGCGATTTTATTCTGACTCCTGACTCCTGGCTTCTGACTCCTTCTTATTAAGCGGGACGAAGGCCTGCCATGGCTGTAAACCGCTCCTGTAGTCGACTGTTAAGGAGAATGTAACTTGGCAAGATATATCGGCCCGGTTTGCCGGCAGTGCCGGCGCGAGGGCATGAAATTGTACCTTAAAGGTGAACGCTGCCACAGCGAAAAGTGCGCGATCGAGAAGCGCAATTTCGTCCCCGGCCAGCATGGTAAGGATCGTAAGGCGAAGATCGTGGGCTACGGCTTGCAGCTTCGCGAGAAGCAGAAAGTGCGCCGTGTGTACGGCGTGTTGGAACGTCAGTTCCGCAGCACTTTCGAAAAGGCCGCCCTCCAGAAAGGCATCACCGGTGAGAACCTGATGGCCAACCTGGAACGCCGCCTCGACAGCGTCATTTATCGTATGGGTTTCGGCACCAGCCGCGCCCAGGCCCGCCAGGTAGTCCGCCACGGCCATATCGAAGTCAATGGCCGCAAGTGCAATATCCCCTCCGCCACCGTCAAGATCGGCGACGTCATCAGCGTCCGTGAGAGCAGCAAAAACAATCCGACGATTTTGGCTGCCCGCGACGCCACGGCGCATGCGCCCGCGCCGAACTGGATCGATGTGGACCGCGAGGGCCTTAAGGGTCGCATTCAGAGCCTGCCGCAACGCAGTGAACTGGTGCAGATCCAACTGAACGAGCAGCTCATCGTGGAATTGTACTCGAAGTAAAGAAGAAGGAGACAGGAGTCAGGAGACAGAAGTCAGAATGGCGTGCGCGCACATGATCCGCCGATTCTGACTCCTGAATTCCGACTCCTGAATTCCAAAGAGGTTTTTAATGTTTAAAGGCTTTCAAAAACCAAAAAGATTGGTCGCCAATACCGAGACCCTCACGGAACGGTATGGCATGTTTACCGCCCAGCCTTTTCAGCGCGGCTTCGGCACCACCATCGGCAATAGTCTCCGCCGGGTGTTGCTGAGCTCCATTGAAGGCGCCGCCATTACGGCTGTTCGCATCGAAGGCGTCGAGCACGAATTCAGCCCGATCCCGGGCGTCGTCGAAGACGCTACCGATATCATCCTCAACCTCAAACAGATTCCTTTCAAGATTTCGAGTGAGGGAGTGAAAACCGTTCACCTCACCGTCGACGCGGCCGGCGACGTCCGCAGCGCCCAGATCGAAACCGGTCCGGACGTCGAAGTGCTGGATCGCGACGTCCATGTCGCCACCGTCAGCGAGGGTGGCAAGCTCTCCATCGAAATGCGCCTCAAGAGCGGCCGCGGATACGTCAGCGCCGACAAGAATTTCGATGAGGACCTGGCCCTCGGCTACATACCGATCGACTCCGTTCACTCGCCCGTCCGCAAGGTCAACTTCGCCGTCGAAGCCGCGCGCCTGGGCCAGATGACCGATTACGACAAGCTCACCCTGGAAGTGTGGACCAACGGCGCAGTCTCTCCGCAGGATGCCATCGGGTATGCCGCGAAACTGCTGAAGGACCACATGTCCATCTTCATCAACTTCGAGGAAGTGCCCGAGCAGGCCGAAGAGATCTCCGAACGCGGTATGGACAAGATGAACGAAGTCCTGAACCGCTCGGTCGAAGAGCTCGAACTGAGCGTCCGCTCTTATAACTGCCTGAAGAACGCCAATATCCAGACCATCGGAGAACTGGTGCAAAAGACCGAGGCCGAAATGCTGCGCACCAAGAATTTCGGCCGCAAGTCGCTCAACGAAATCAAAGAGATTCTCGCCAACATGGGACTGGCTCTCGGTATGCGCATCGACGCGCATGGCCGTCTGGTAGCCCCTCCGCAGGCGCCGGCCGGCAGCATCCCGGATTACGGTCCTGACGACGAAGGCTCGCAGGAGCAGATCGGGGAGTAGCATGAGACACAAGTACGCAGGATTCAAACTCAAGCGGCCTGTGGATAGCCGCAATGCGCTGCTGCGCAATCTGGCTACCAGCGTAGTTCTGGAAGAGCGCATCGTCACCACCATTACCAAAGCCAAGGCCGTCAAGCCGCTGGTCGAGAAGATGATCACCCTCGCAAAGGAAGATACTCTTCACTCCCGCCGGCAGGCCGCCATGGTGCTCAACACCCCCGCTTCCGTGAAGAAGCTGTTCGATACTCTCGGCAGCCGCTTCGGACAGCGCAACGGCGGATACACCCGCATCACCCGCCTCGGACCCCGCAAGGGCGATGGCGCGGAGCAGGCCATGCTCGAGTTGGTCGGTTCCGAGTTGGTGAAGCGCGCCGCCGAACGTGCCCAACGCCGCGAAGACCGCCTTAAGGCGGCGCGCGAAGGCCGTGAAGAAGGCGAAGCGACCGAAGAATAAGGTTTGTGACTTCTCCTTTGAGCCGCAGAGTGGTCCTAGGGCCGCTCTGCGGC
>Ga0206352_10193538_pt1 | contig 21551 bp, 34 predicted proteins | sample DielMetaTC5am5_FD_146434 | JGI IMG/M metagenome (GOLD analysis project Ga0206352, IMG submission 146434) | Corn rhizosphere microbial communities from Kellogg Biological Station, Michigan, USA - Diel MetaT C5am-5 (Metagenome Metatranscriptome)... | ecosystem: Host-associated > Plants > Roots >... | reverse complement strand
TGGTTTCAACATATATTTGATAGCCCAATGACGGCCATACAATATGCTGCATTAGCGCTTCGTATACTGTGGAGCCTTACGAGCACGCTTGAGACCTGGCTTTTTGCGTTCCTTCATGCGAGGATCGCGCGTCAGATAACCTGCTCTGCGCAAAGGATGCTTGGCATCAGGGTCCATGCGGACCAGGGCACGTGCCAGAGCATGCCGAATTGCACCCGCTTGGCCGCTGGTTCCACCACCGACCACACGTACTGTTACTGTAAACTTATTGCCCAGATCCAGCACACGGAATGGCGCAGCAATAGTAGCCATATGCGCATCACGCTGCCCAAAATAGTTCTGAGCAGTTCTGCCATTGACGGTGATACTGCCATCGCCATTGGGAAAGACGCGCACACGAGCAACAGATGTCTTGCGGCGTCCCATACCGTAGTAGTAATACTCGCCCTTGTTGGTATCAGTCAACGTAAGTTCTCCTCTTCTTTACTTTGCTTCAGTGTACTCTTTCAACAATGCCTCAGGCCCCGTCCAAACTATTGGCTGCTGAGCCTGGTGTGGATGGTTTGCGCCAGAATACACTTTTAGGCGACTCATAATCTGAGCACCCAGCCGATTATGCATCACCATACCACGTACAGCATGCTCAATTGCACGCTCTGGAAATTTGCCTTCAAGAACCTGACGCAGTGTCTTCTGCTTCAAACCACCAGGATACTGCGAATGGGTATAGTAGATTTTCTGATCTAAGCGGTTACGGGTCACCGCAACCTTTTCAGCATTGATCACAATCACAAAATCACCGCTATTGAGATGGGGCGTAAAACTTGGTTTATGTTTTCCGCGCAAGATTTGTGCGATTTGCGCCGCTAGACGACCCAGAACCTGCCCCTCGGCATCGATGACATACCATTTGGGTTGCAGATCAGCGGCCTTGGCACTATATGTCTTCATCAAATGTCCTTTCTGGAGACCTATCCCGTTGAGGGGATAAGAGGAAAGAAACTGCCCACAGGCAGAAACCCCGTAGGGTGCCATTTTAGGAGAATGGCGAAACTCTTACTCGATTTCGAGTACACCGTGTCATATCACGGGTAATATGACCCTTCGAGATGGCAATACAGGCATAGGTCCAAGACCGTCTGCTTCGGCTGGCAGGTAGTGGAACAAGCTAGGGTGGCACTCGTTCGTACTTTCGCTACTCTCCCTAGCACATGAGCCTGGGATTTTGCTATTTCTTAGCCCGTATCGCTGCTGCTCTCCTAAGAAAGCCCTCTAGACAGAAGCTTTCGTTGCGCTAGCCGTTTCGCAAACTCATTCCGTTTTGGGAATGAGTCCCTGACCATTGTTCGTTAACTCCAAATATCTCAGGATATCTAACCTGTACCAGACACAGCCCATGTGGAGGGGCCGCTGAACCAGGATGCGCCTTGTCTGCACGTTGCACGATCTCTGCAAATTCTTCCAGGCTGAGACGCTTCTGTCCAACCAAGAGCAGCGTACCAACCATTCTGCGAACCTGCCCCGTGAGAAAAGCATTGGCTATAAAATCACAATAAATGAGTTCTTTCTGTGCTCCATCGCGTATACAGCGTGCTTCTAGCATGGTACGAACACAGTGAAGCAACTCTGGTTTTGCCGTGTCCCCTGCCCGAGGAGTTGGATTTGTACTTTCGGGACTATGCCCAAAGGCCCCAAAGTCCTTGTTGCCTAACAAAGAGCGACATGCTTCATGCATGATCTCAGCATCTAACTCACGAGGGCAATGATAACTGTACCTCGCTCGCAAAGCCGTCGGTGCCAGATCATTCCAGATCGTATAGCGATAAGCACGGCTCAGTGCGCTAAAGCGGGCATGGAAATGTTCTGGGACCTCTCTTGTCCAACGCACTGCTATGGTATTGGGTAAGACAGCATTTAGTGCTCGTCGCCATACCTCAGGGGTCAAGCTAGCTTTGGTCCGAAAATGGATCACCTGTCCACTTGCATGCACCCCAGCGTCGGTACGACCAGCCCCATTGACTACCACGAAAGCACCACCGATGCGCTCAATTGCTCCCTCCAATGTGCCCTGCACAGTTGGACCATGATGCTCAGGTTGACGCTGAAAGCCATGATAGTCAGTACCATCGTACTCAATACCGCATGCTATATTCATAATCTTATGTACTAAATGGGTACAACCAATTTGGCCCGACACGACTGTCAAGAGTTGCTGGGACTTTGAGCTGAGCTTTCACCAGTTCGCATCCCCCAATTTGATTGACGTATACTTAGTCCTTATACGAGAGCAATCTGGGCAATTTCAGCAGCGTCACCCTTGCGACGACCCAATTTTGTGATACGTGTATAGCCGCCAGGACGACCGAGATAGCGAGGAGCCAATTCCTCAAACATCTTCTTCACAACTAGCTCATCAGGTAAGGTACGCAAAATCAAACGGCGAGCACGCAGTTCAATAACCATGGCTTCATAGGCTGCATCAAGCGCTTTTGTAGCCTCTTTCTCGTCAGAGAAAATGCTTAGCAGTTCGTCACGCCGAACTTTGAATTTGTCTTCAAGGAACTTGCGCCCCTTCTCAGTCAAAGGAGCCTTCTGCTCTTGAGCACGCTCCTCATTTGTAGCCACTTTTTTACCCAGGTAGAAGCGCCCACTACGAGCAAAAGCGAGGATCCGAGTAGCCTTCTCCTCATCAGGTACTACAGCAGCAAGATGCTTGCGAGCATCCTCGCGCCCCTTAACTGCCACAGTGATTAACTTTTCAACTTCAGCCCGAATAGCACGCGCACGTGCCGTTGTTGTAGTGATACGGTCATACCGAATAAGCCCCTCCATCAAATTACGACGCGCAGAACGACGGCGCGGCTCGGGCATGTTCATCCGGTTGCCGGCAACTCGGTGCCTCAACTCATTCCTCCATTTCCTGATCGTCGTCCATATCGGCTCCGACCGTGCTAGTACGTGGATTGGGCAAGAAGTTCCGAGCTAGTAAGCGCTCACGCAGCTCCTGCAAGCTCTTCTCACCAAAGTTTCTCACTCCTAGAAGATCATCTTCATTCATCGAGAGAACTTGACCCACCTTCGTGATATTACTGCGCTTGAGACAGTTATATGCACGAACTGAGAGGTCCAGTTCTTCTATGGGTGTGTCGAAGATTTTCTGTGGGATGGGCAGACTGCTCAGTGGTGCTTTTTCAATGTCAGGTACCTGGGCACGTTAGTTGGCAAGCAGTGTAAAGTAGCGCACCAGGATATCTGCACTCTGACGCAGTGCCTCATCAGGTGTGATTGTACCGTCCGTCGTGACTTCAAGGACAATCTTATCAAAGTTCGTCATCTGGCCTACACGCGTATGCTCAACAGCATAACTTACCTTCTGTACGGGCGTGTAAATGGCATCGATAGGGATAACACCAATAGGCTGATCTTCTTTGGAGTCGGCAGGTACATATCCCCGACCACTCTCAACAACCAGCTCCATATCAAGGCGAGCATTTTCATTATCGAGCGTGGCAATATGCAATTCAGGATTGACAATCTCCACGGTACTGGGAGCAATAATATCAGCCGCTGTTACCTCACGTTCACCGCTTATTTCCAAACGCATTGAGACGGGATGGTCAGAGAAGCAGCGTAAGCGCAACTTCTTCACATTGAGCACGATATCAGTCACGTCTTCCATTACATTAGGAATGTCTTGGAACTCGTGTTGCACACCCTCGATTCGTATGGAGGTCACGGCTGCCCCTGGCAATGAAGACAGCAATACACGCCGTAATGAGTTGCCCAGGGTCCACCCATAGCCTGCCTCTAATGGTTCAATATCATAGCTCGCATAATTTCCCTGAGTTTTTGTGTTCTTAATGCGAGGCAGTGCAATATCTAGCAAGGGTTTAACCCGCCTTTCTTTCTCGTTTCAATCCTCAATCTCCCTTTCGAGAGGTTGCTACCCAGGGGATTTGCTCTTCAATAAGATAGTTATACGGCAACACGCCAGTACCACCTCACTCAAAGGTGCGCCGCTATCCCCCAGGTTCTATCCCAGGACGGCTTGGTGTCTGCCATAAATTTTCTATTGACGAGAGTCTTTATCGCTGATAATACTCAACTACCATCTGCTCATCGAAGGGCAGCTCAAGATCCGCTCGTGAGGGTATGGTTATAACACGACCAGACATTGCGCTTATATCTAGGCTCAACCAGGAAGGAAGACCCTTCTGAGCCAAGAGTAAGGCACGTGTCTTAAAGTATTCAAGACCCCTACTGCGCTCGCGAACTGATATGACATCATTGGGTTTGGCAATAAAAGATGGGATGTCGGTCTTGCGACCATTGACTGCGAAATGTCCATGACTGACAAGCTGGCGAGCCTGTGCACGTGAATCAGCAAATCCAAGGCGATACACTAGGTTATCCAGGCGCATCTCCAAGATCTGTAAGAGATTCTCGCTTGTTTTGCCAGGGCGATGTGCAGCTATATCAAAGTGTCTGACAAATTGGCGCTCTAGTACTCCATAGGTACGACGAACGCGCTGCTTCTCGCGCAGTTGCTTAGCATAGCCAGACTCTTTACGTGCACGGCTGGCACCATGCTGTCCAGGACGTGTATTACGGCGATCGAGTGTGCACTTGCTGATGCACTTATCGCCTTTGAGAAAAAGCTTTACCCCCTCACGCCTACATAGTTTGCAGACGGGTCCGGTATAACGCGCCATTGAATGTAATTCTCCTCTTTGTGTGTTTCAATACCTAAAGGCACACGGTCGCTCAGTCGCGAAATCCGTACGTCTGGGCGGGCTATACACGACGCCGCTTGGGCGGTCTGCAGCCCTTATGCGGAATAGGTGTAACATCTGTAATTGATGTGACAGAGAGACCAGCAGCCTGCAAAGAACGGATAGCAGCCTCACGGCCAGAACCAGGGCCTTTGACAAAGACATCAATCTGTCGTAGACCATGCTCCATCGCCTTGCGAGCAGCTGACTCAGCAGTTACCTGTGCAGCATAAGGTGTACTCTTACGCGAGCCTTTGAAACCCTGGGCTCCAGAACTACCCCAAGAAAGCACATTCCCATTCGGGTCAGTGAGGGTTACAATCGTATTATTGAAAGTCGCCTGGATGTGAGCTTGCCCACGTGGCACAGACTTACGCTCACGCCTCCTGACCTTACCAGTTGTTCTCTTCTTATCTGCCATTGAGTATCTTTTTCTCCCCTACTTCTTAGCTGCAGCCTTCTTTTTACCAGCAACCGTTTTCTTTGGACCACGGCGTGTACGCGCATTCGTGCGAGTACGCTGGCCACGCACTGGCAGATTGCGACGATGGCGCATGCCTCGATAACAGCCGATTTCGATCAAGCGCTTGATATTTCTATCTACTTCTCGGCGGAGATCTCCCTCGACTTTATACTCACGATCAATGACTTCACGTAAACGGTTAACCTCTTCTTCCGTTAGGTCCTTTACGCGTATATCTGGGTTGATACGTGTTCGCTCTAAGATCTTGCGGCTCGTAGTAAGCCCAATACCATAGATATAGCACAGCGAAATTTCCACTCGCTTGTCACGCGGAATGTCAACGCCGGCGATTCTAGCCATCTTTTCCTCCAGCTGCGAGCTTCAAATTCGCCGATGATTGAAACTTGAAACTCGAACCACTTAATTAGCCCTGTTTCTGTTTATGTTTAGGATTTTTGTTGCAGATAACCATCACCACACGTTTACGACGGATGACTTTACAGCTATCACAACTCGGTTTTACTGAGGCATGCACTTTCATAGCTTGCCCTCCTCTACAATAAAGTACAGGTTTACTTACGTCTGACGACTCTCTATCCCCAAAAAGGGATGAGCCCCTGAACCAATTCAACGGTGTGGCCTGCTTCCGAAGAAACCTGCTCCAAGAGCAGTTGGTTGATCCGGTGACTGGCTCAGCCAAAAGGAACAACACTCTCATCCCCATCCCTTGAAAAAAGAGGGGATTTCCCGTGCCCCTTTAAAAATACCGATAGGAGAAATCTAACCGTGTGTCCTTTGAGTCTGAAGGATGTGCGCTATAAGCACATCACCTCATCTTACACGCCATATAATGCGACCGCGGGTCAGGTCATAGGGCGACAGCACAACTCGCACTTTATCACCTGGTACAATGCGCACAAAGTTCATACGGATACGTCCCGACAGGGTAGCCAAAATATCATGCTCCTCATCAATTTTGACTTTAAACATGGCATTGGGGAGAGACTCTATCACTATACCCTCAACCTCAATCTCATCCTTTTTTGGCATATGATCCTTTCCCTAGCGGTAGCACTACATTCATTCTTTCCGGTATATATGCTCTCTAATAAAGAAGCATCAAAGTATAAAAGGGCAGCAGTTAACACTGCTGCAAGCAACTATAAATTATAGCATACCTTTGCCGGAAAGTCCAGTGGGAACTTAGCTATTTCAATCTCGTAATTTTAATCCCGTATGGGCAATTTGTCTCTTATCCTACGGGACTTTTTACTCTTGCTTCCCCGAGAGTCAGGATCTCGGCCTCTCCCTCTGTGATCGCTACGGTATGCTCAAAATGAGCAGCATAAGTACCATCAGTAGAGACGACCGTCCAACCATCAGAGAGAACCTTGGTTTCTGACTTCCCTGCAATAACCATTGGCTCAATGGCAATAACCATACCAGGTTTCAGCACAGAATTGGGAAAGTTCGAGTCAACATAGTTAAGCACTTGCGGATCTTCGTGCATACTGCGACCCACTCCATGCCCACTATAGAAACGAACTATTGAGAAGCCCGCGCCCTCTACATGTTTTTGCACGGCACGCGCAATATCACGCAAGTGATTGCCACCCCGTGCAGCGGCAATCCCAAGATACAATGCCTCTTCTGTTACCGTCAGTAGACGTTGTACATCGGGAGTAATAGTTCCTACAGGAACAGTAATTGCCGAGTCCGCATGCCAGCCGTTATAGCTAGCAGCGATATCGATTGTCACAATATCGCCTTCTTTGAGGACACGCTCGCCGGGGATGCCATGAACAACTTCTTCGTTTACAGACGCACAAAGCAAGGCCGGGTAACCACGATAGCCCAAAGAGCTTGATTTGGCTCCATGACGTTGCAAGGCAACCCCTGCCAGTCTATCTATTTCACTAGTCGTCATTCCCACATGCACAGCGCTACGCAATTCTTCTAACATTGCTGCGATAATACGACCAGTTGTCCGAATTTTTTCGCGTTCTTGCTTTGACTTAATAATAGCTGCCATATATCTTAGCTTCTTTCAGCCATAAAATGCCGAATTACCTCAAGCAGGGTTTCTTGTACCTGCTCAATAGGTTGATTGCCATTCACCTCAACCAGTTTCCCCTGTTTTTGATAGTAATCAAGGAGACGAATAGTTTCCTCGAAGAAAATGTTTAACCGTTTTTGCACTGCCGACCCTTGATCATCAGGACGCTGGTACAATTCACTTCCATCCAGATCGCAAATCCCCGGAACTTTTGGAGGATTCGTCTCACGATTGTATACATGCTGAGCCGCACGGCAGATATATCGTCCCGAAAGCCTGCTAAGGAGTACTTCATGAGGAACATTCAGATAAACCGCACAGTCGATATGTCGATCAGCACTTAATAATCCTCTATCGAGAGCTTGAGCCTGAGCGATTGTGCGAGGAAAACCATCCAACAAGACACCATCGCGCATGTAATTTGACTCTGCAATATAATGCAAAATCATGGAAACCGTGAGATCGTCGGGTACTAATTCCCCACGATCCAGATATAGTCTGGCTTTCCTGCCTAACTCCGTCCCTTCTTCAGACGCTTTACGGAAGAGATCACCACTAGAAACATGATGAATTCCAAGGTTCTGAGCAAGCCTTTCCGCTTGCGTGCCCTTCCCCGACCCCTGAGCTCCGATCAGGATAATATTCACCATAATTGCGCCAGGATGCCCCTGACTTTCGTCAAGGGGATGAATGGCATCTCCTTTCCAAAATGTCATTGACGTGTTAGAATAGACGCACGTAGGCTAAGCTAAGGCACTCCTAAACAATTAGAGAGAGATAGTTCGCTTATCAACACCTTTAACAGCTGAACTATGGAAAGAGGAGGGAAGAACTTCCATTGCCTTCCCCTTCTCCACAATCTTGTCATTACCCCAAGCTTTTTGAGCCACATGTAGAGATGATCGCCAAAGCAGAGATCATAGTTACCTCTTCAATATAACTTGGCTCGTCACCATGGTTCATCAAAGCGTCCCAGAAGATATGGGTAATGATAAGCTCCACGAAAGAGATGCATTGCAGTATCCTCAAAGCGAAACGTGCTCAATACGCACGCGTTTCAACACTTTTGAATACCATCCCAATTGCTGTTGTTCTCTCCTCCCACAGACTTAGTATAACATGAATAAACCAAAACGACCAATCGATCATCTACTAGGACAAAAAGCCTGAATAGTTACGCATGACCATCTGCGCTTCTAACTGTCTAACAGTATCGAGCACAACTCCAACGACAATTAATACAGAAGCAGCCGTGAATAACTGGTTCCCACCTACACGCGTGAAGTACTGCATAAAAGTTACAATACCTAAGAAAATTGCTCCAGCCAAAGTGACACGATTCAGAATAGTACTCAGATACCTGCTGGTAGGCTCCCCAGGACGATACCCAGGAATGAATGCACCTTGCTTCTGCAGGTTCTCAGGAATATTCTGCTGCTGCCACAAGACATAGGCGTAGAAGTACGTAAAGGCGATAACCAGAAGACATTCCATGACCCAATACCACCATTGCACAGGATTGAGCACTGTGGTACTAACAAAGTTCGCCATTGCTGCTAACCACGGAGTTTTACTGGTTGTTAGGTACTGCGCAATCACCGTTGGAAAGAGCAGCATCGAAGATGCGAAGATCAGTGGGATCATACCCGCACTATTGACTTGCAGAGGAATATAGGTAGTCTGCGCAGAACCCACTAACATCCCACGTCCAACAGTACGCTTGGTTGGATACTGCACTGGAATGCGTCTCTGTCCTTGGTAGACATAGACGACACCAATAATGGTCAAAAAGCCAATAATCAAGAAGAGACCTATACTCACAATGCCACTACTACCTCCAGTGGAGGCTGTGGTATATCCCTGGGTTATAAATTGCGGGAGACGGCTGACGATATTGGCAAAGATAATCAATGAGATACCATTACCGATACCTTTTTCTGTGATCAACTCGCCCAACCAAACCAGGATCATCACTCCAGCTGTCAAGGTCAATAGGATTGACCAGGTTTCCAGCGCGTAATTGGGATCGAAAAGACTGAAACCAGTCAGAACGCCAGCTTGCTGGTAAAGAGCACAATTTCCGAGGGCCGATAAGAAAGCAAGAGGTACAGTGATTATACGCGTGATCTGGCTAAAGCGCAGACGCCCTGCCTCACCCTGGGTCGCTAGACTTTGCAGTGCCGGGATAATGGGCTGCAACAATTGCATGACAATCGTTGATGTGATATAAGGATAAACCGAGAGACCAACGATCGAGAACTTATCGAGCGATCCACCCGTAAAGACATCCAGCAGATTAAAAACCTGACTGGTTGGATCGTTGGAGCCCGGCTTAAAGAGATCGACTAACTTCCCAAACTCAGCTTGTGTCAACGGTACTGATATATTAGCAAGAACACGAAATGCTAGCAAAATCCCTAGTGTAAAGAGAATTTTGTTGCGTAGGTCAGGAACAGTCCATATACTACGCAGTCGTTCCCACATGAAGCCCTCCTAATTTCATTTCAATCCCAAAGGGGCTGCCTTTCTTCCACTATTCGCGTAAGAAAGAATACCAATCAGCCTGCAGAGAGAGATTATAATAGCAGAAATTTCACACTTTTCTCTCAGCCTAAACCGCCTTGCCAAGCGGCTTCACTGATCTATAGCGATTGATGGGTTTTCTGTATTCGGAAGTACTTAATCCAATACGATGGTAGTATACAACCTAGAGTGAGCAAGATGCCAATGGATGAAACCCAGGCACCCTGCTCTTGCTATTCCTGTGATGTGCTTGCTTTTGCGTCCTTACTCCGCTTGGTCTTCTCATAGACTTTCACCGGAATGATCTCGATGCTGCCACCAGCTGCCTCGATCTTGGCACGCGCACTTGCGGAAAGCTTATGCACTTTGATATTTAGTGCACGATCAATCTCACCATTGCCAAGTACCTTGATCAAACCCCGCCCTTCCGCAGGCGTCATCAATCCATTTGCTACCAAAGTTTCAGGATTAACCTGGGAACCGGCCTCAAACAAGCTGAGATCCACGACGTTGATAATAGTATATTCATCGCGAAAAGCTGTATTACTGTTACCGAGACCACGAATGAAGGGCAAACGCTTAGACAGACGTGTCTGACCACCGCTAAAAGCACGATGGATCTTTCCTCCACTACGCGCTTTCTGGCCTTTTGTACCACGACCAGCAGTCTTGCCTCGGCCAGAGCCATGGCCACGTCCAACACGCCGCTCCCTCTTATGTGAGCCAGGAGCTGGCTGTAAATCAGAGAGTTTCAGCACCGATAACCTCCTCTACTTGAACCAAGTGGCTCACCTTGCGGATCATTCCACGCAGAGTGGGATGATCTTCATGCTCAACAGTGCGCTGAAGCTTGCGCAATCCCAGAGCTTTAATCGTTGCTTTCTGATCCTTTGGGTAGCCAATTGCACTTTTTACCCATTTTATGCGTAGTTTTGTCATTACCGACTCCTATCACGGCGGTCACCACCACGATCACTACCACGATCACGATCACGGCGGTCACGGCGTCCGGAGCTAGCCCTGGTATCGCGAGCCTCTTCCTCACGTGCACTACGAGCTACAGCAGCTTGCTCTGCAGCCACAGCAGCTGCAACCGCAAGCTGCTCGGCACGCTTCTTGCCAAGGAGATCTACAACTGTCTTGCCACGACGCGCTGCTTCGACATCGGGAGAACGCAACTCACGAAGGCCTTTGATACAAGCCTGTACGGTATTTGCTTTGTTCGTGCTACCAAGAGTCTTGGTCAAGATATCACGAACACCAGCAGATTCCATCACTGCACGTACAGCACCGCCAGCGATCACTCCAGTACCAGGCGCAGCAGGCTTAAGCAAGACTTCTGAAGCGCCAAAAGTTGTCTTGATCAGGAAAGGAATAGTTGTACCAGACAACGGAACCTCGATCAAGTTTTTCTTGGCCTCTTCTACTCCCTTACGGATGGCCTCTGTATACTCATTTGCTTTGCCAAAACCAAAACCTACATGTCCATTGCGATCACCGACTACTACCAGGGCACGAATGCTAAAGCGTCGACCGCCTTTGACAACCTTAGAGACGCGGTTAACTTCTACCACCGTCTCCTCTAGGTTCAGTTTTGAAGGATCTATTTTTGCCATTTTATGTCTTCCCTTAACGTAGCCCTATCAGGGTTTCCCCCGGTGGCTGAGTCTGGTTAGAAATCTAGACCTACTTCACGAGCGCCTTCAGCCAGTGCGGCTACCCGCCCATGATAGGCATAGCCACCACGATCAAAGACAACCCGAGTTACACCTTTTTCTTTTGCACGCTCGGCAACAAGTTTGCCAACCTCGCGGGCTAGTGCAACTTTGCGGTTATTGGCAATAGGAGCGAGTGCCTCTTTCGGTGTCTTCCTTTCACCCCTCTGTGCAGCTGGCAACACTGTTTTAACTTGTGTTCCAGGCTTGCCACTCTTTGCCTGGGGCTTAGCAGATTTGTCTGCCTTACCCGATTTAGCCGATTTCTCCGCTTTGGCTCCTTTTCCTTTGACAGGTGCAGCTTCTGCGGTAACAGCCTCTGCTTCTACCTCAACAGAGGCCTCCTCTTGACGGGCTGCATGTTGCGTGTCAGCCGACTGAGCCGGTTTGAAATCTTGCAGACTTTCATCGAGCGATGAAGCCGCAACCAACGTCCTACCCGTGGTATCATCTACAATCTGTGCATAAATATGCTGTCCACTGCGGAATACATTCAAGCGTGGGCGTGACGATACCCCCGCTAGACGCCGTCGTAGATGCCGGTGCCGCCGTAGCCGCGCCCGATTTGCATTGAATCGTTTAATCATAGTTTATCACTTCTTCTTGCCGCCGACTTTACCTGCTTTACCAGCCTTACGTCGGATCTTTTCACCAGCGTAGCGAATACCTTTGCCTTTGTAAGGCTCCGGCTTACGAATAGCACGGATATCTGCCGCCACTTGGCCAACCAGTTGCTTATCAATACCGCTTACACTAATCTTGGTCGCCTTCGTGGCAGGATCTGTACCATCAACCGAGAGAGTGATACCAGCTGGAGGCTGAACCTCGACAGGATGCGAATAACCAACTAAAATGACCAGATTATTGCCAACTTTTGCAGCACGGTAGCCAACGCCATGGATCTCCAGCTGTTTTGTATAGCCATTGGTCACCCCAACAACCATGTTATTGAGGAGAGTACGATAGAGACCATGCTTTGCCCTGTGCGGCTTACTGTCCGAGGGACGGTTCACTTGCAGCGACCCATCCTCAAGCTTGAGTATTAGCTCAGAGTCGATCTGGCCCTTGAGTTCGCCTTTTGGCCCCTTTACGGTTACAAAATTCTCCTCGGTCCAGTTCACCTGCACCTTTGACGGCACAACGATTGGAGCACGTCCAATACGAGACATTTGAAACCTCCCTTTCAAGTACATCCGGTTCCCATACAGCCAGCTCTGGACTGGGGGAGCGGATGCACTTGCTACCAAATGTAGCAGACGACCTCGCCGCCAAGACCTTGCTTGTAGGCATTTGAACCAGTCATCAGACCCTTTGGCGTTGAAAGAACAGCAATGCCCAGGCCTCCACGGACACGGGGAATATCTGCCTTCTTACTATAAACACGCAGACCAGGCTTGCTGACGCGTTTCAACTGCGTTAGGACAGGTTTCTTGTCCACATAACGCAGAGTAAGGCGGAGCGTTCCCTGCGGATTATCTTTCAGGATTTCTATATCTTTAATATAGCCTTCTTCTTTGAGTACGCGTGCAAGGCTCAGCTTCATTTTCGAGGCCGGAACCAATACGCGAGTATGTCGTGCTGTTGCCGCATTGCGAATACGCGTCAGCATATCCGCAATGGGATCAGTCATATTCATGAATCATCCTCCCAAGAAGCGAAAATAGACTAATTTTCGTTTCTCGCATCTTTTTCTTCGCGATTCTACCAGCTCGATTTTGTTACACCGGGCAGCTCACCGCGTAACGCACGTTCGCGGAAGCAGATACGGCACAGACCGAATTTGCGCATATATGCACGAGGTCGCCCACAGACCTTGCAGCGATTATGCTGCTGCACTCTAAAGCGGGGTTTGCGCTGCGACTTCACAATCATTGATATTTTTGCCATGCGACCTCCAGCATTACTTCTTAAAGGGCATGCCCATCAATGCGAGCAGCCGTCGTCCTTCTTGGTCTGTGCGTGCAGTCGTCACAATACTGACTTCCATACCGCGCAGTTTATCGACCTTATCATAGTCGATCTCAGGAAAGACCAATTGTTCACGCAAGCCCAGTGTATAATTGCCGCGACCATCAAAGGCTTCAGGAGAAACTCCCTGGAAATCACGCAGGCGAGGCAGGGCCACGTTTATCAGTTTATCAAGGAAGTAGAACATACGGTCACCACGTAAGGTCACCATACAACCAATCTGCATGCCTTCGCGTAATTTGAAGGCTGCAACCGAACGCTTGGCACGGGTGATGACCGGTCGCTGACCTGTAATCGCTGCCAGATCAGCAACAGCGGCTTCCATGGCTTTGGCATTCTGGATAACTTCGCCCAAGCCAATGTTGACCACAACTTTATTAACAGAAGGTACCTGCATAGGATTCTTATAATCAAATTCCTTTTGCAAAGCAGCTATTACCTGTTGACGATATCTTTCTTTCAAGGCTGAGGCCATATTAACTACTCCTCGTGCGGTCTTCAATAACCTTATGGCACTTCTTGCAGATACGTACAGGACGCAGCTTCTGATCATCCCCCATTGGGCGACGTTCACGAGCCACGCGCGTGGGCTCTCCGCACGATGTACACTTCAACATCACATTCGAGATATGAATAGGCATCGCTTTCTCGATCACACCACCCTGCCGCGTCTGGCCCTGCGGGCGCACATGCTTCTTTACGACATTCAGACCTTCAATAATTACTTTTTCGGTCTGAGGCATTGCCCGTGATACAATTCCTTCCTTCCCCTTATCCTTGCCAGTGGTAATTAAAACGGTATCGCCTTTTTTAATTTTCATCTTATTGGCAAGATGGAGAGGCTTCTTTTGTACTTGCTTTGTTGCCATTTTTTTCCCCGTTAGATCACTTCCGGTGCGAGCGAAACGAGTCGCAAAAAGTTCTTCTCACGCAATTCGCGGGCAACCGGGCCAAAGATACGCGTACCACGCGGATTGTTACCAGGGGCGAGAATGACTGCAGCGTTCTCGTCAAAGCGAATGTGCGAACCATCGGGGCGCCCATACTCTTTGGCCACACGTACTACGACGGCATCAACTACATCCCCTTTTTTGACCTGCCCATTTGGAGCAGCTACTTTGACGGAGGCTTTGATCACATCCCCAACTTCTGCATAGCGTTTGGCAGAACCACTCATTACGCGAATGCACATTATTACTTTTGCGCCTGTATTGTCGGCGACCTTTAAGCGTGTCTGTGGCTGAATCATAGGTCCTTTTCTCCCTACTCTGCTTCGCCGGATTTTTCTGCGGACGAGGCTGGATTGGGGTTGGCTTGAGCCAACACGTCTTCCACTGGCACTATGCCGCTTCCCAGCTTGAGAATCTCGACGAGGCGCCAGCGTTTCAGCTTACTTAACGGTCGGCTCTCCTCGATGCGCACCAAGTCTCCGACGTGAGAGCGGTTCTCTTCATCATGCACATGGAAACGCTTTGTTTGCCTATAAGTACGCTTATAGATACGATGCTTTTTGAGTGTCTCAACTGTGACCACTCTCGTTTTTTCCATTTTGTCGCTGACCACGCGTCCAACTTTTTGCTGATGACGACTCTTCTTCTGCGTCACAGCCTGTTCTGACCCGGTTGCTGCATGTTGCTGTGTCATGACTCACGCTCCAACTCGGTTAAGCGATGTAGCACACGCGCAATATCCTTACGCGTCTCTGCAAACACCCGACTATTCTTTACTTCACCACGCTGTTGTTGCAAGCGGAGGTTGAACAGCTTGAGTCGCAGGTCTTTGAGTTCCCGCTGCGCCTCGTTATAGGATAGCGCTTGAATTTGCTGTCGGCGTTCCCTAAGATTCGACACTCTCCGCCTCCCCTCGTTTAATAAAGCGTGTTTTAATCGGTAGTTTATGGCTGGCTAAGCGGATAGCTTCTTTAGCAATCTCTTCGCTAACGCCGCCAATTTCAAAGATAATACGGCCTGGTTTTACAACTGCAACCCAGTGGTCAACAGCACCCTTACCACTACCCATACGGGTCTCGGCTGGCTTGGCAGTGATAGGCTTGTCAGGGAAGACACGTATCCACACTTTACCACCGCGCTTCATATAGCGGGTGAGAGCGATACGAGCAGCTTCGATCTGACGAGCTTCCATCCAACAAGGCTCCAATGCTTGCAGGGCAAAATCGCCAAACGAGAGCGTACTGCCTCGCATGGCCTGACCTTTCATGCGCCCACGGTGCTGCCGACGATACTTTGTACGTGATGGTACCAACAACGGCATGGCTTAGTCTCCTAATATGCTTTCAATCCCAATTTCAATCCGTTTCCCCCAAAGGGGGATGGCAATCCCATGCGGGCTTTTTCCGCTCCTAGGATGCCTATTCGCTCTGCTGAGTGGTCCCAGTAGTACCATCATCTGTCGGTGGTGTAGACGGTGGTGGCGACGTCGGTGGGCTCGATGGTGTTGGCGGCGTCGACGGAACCGATGGCGTTGCTTCTACCCCCAAAGCAGGCACAGCAGGAGTGGCTGCGTTTTCGCTGCTCACAGGTACCTGACTCTGACCTGTGGCCGAACCCTGCTGGCGTGGCGATCGTGGCGGTCGCGACTGTCCTCCTTCACCACCTGATTGACGTGGTGGTCTTGGTGGCCTTGGCCCTCTCTCACCACCCTGTTGCTGCCCACCTGACTGCTGTCCGCCTGCCTGTCGTGGAGGACGCGGCCCTCTTTCACCACGCGCTTCAGCACCAGCTTGAGCCTGACGTGGCTGACGTGGACCTCTTTCACCACCTTGCTGTTGACGTGGCTGACGTGGACCTCTTTCACCCTGCTGACGATCGCCGCGTGGACGACGTTCACCACCACGACGTTCACCACGCTCCTCACGTGGCGCGAAGGTTGGCTGTGCAGAAGCTTCAGCCTGGATATCGCCTGCTTCACGACGTTTGTGAGGAAGGATATCACCTCGATAAATCCACACTTTGATGCCAATCACTCCAAAGGTCGTATGAGCCTCCGTCTGACCATAATCAATGTCAGCACGCAGAGTCTGCAGAGGAACTTTTCCCTCCACTTCTTTCTCTGTACGGGCAATTTCTGCGCCACCCAAGCGCCCAGCTACGATGACTTTGATGCCTTTGGCATTGGCACGCATCGACTTCTGTACAGCTTGTTTCATAGCACGGCGGAATGAGACACGTTTCTCCAGTTGCTCCGCAATGCTACGACCAACCAGCACTGCATCTAGTTCCGGCTGACGAATCTCTACGATATCCATCCGAACACGACGCTTCTTGGTCTTAGATTCCAGAAGGTTTCTGAGCCGATCTACTTTCTCACCACTCTTACCAATAACGATACCAGGCCTTGCCGTAAATACCTTTACCAACACCTGGTCAGCAGCGGTACGCTCAATCTCGATTTTTGAGACTGAGGCATTAGCTAGCTCTTTATTGACAATTTGGCGGATCATAAAATCTTCCGCCCAGATATCTTTATAATCACGCTCGGCGAACCAGCTAGACTGCCAGCCCTTGACGACGCCGAGTCTGAACCCAGTGGGATGTACTTTATGTCCCAAAAGTTCTCCTGCCTTTCAAACTGCAAGTACATATACTCACAGATCAATTCCGGTGAAAACACCCGTACACCGCACGGAGCCACTCCGTGTGTGGCCCTAGCCGGGCAAGTTACCGCTCCCTGGTTCTCAAGAGAGCGAAAGACTGGAGCATTTATCTCCAGTTGCCGCAGTTACGCTGGCACCATCCGTGATCCGCTCATACCGCACGATGATTTCACGCGGAAGGATTCAGGTTGCACGATCAACCTACTAGCCGTGGTCGAGCTACGCACACGCTGGCTTCACTTTGAACCCAGAAGGTTTTTCCTCTTTCTATACACATCTTCTTAAATTGTCCGCTATACCCAGCAATTCATTGTCCGAGTGTTAGAAACTAGATTTATCCCCGATCTTCTGGATCATCAGAGACAATGACGGTAACATGACAATAGCGCCGCACAATGCGTGAAGAACGACCATGAGAGCGTGCTTTCGCACGTTTGGCACGAAAGGCATCGTCAGCTACGATATTAAGAATATACAGTTCATCTGGATCAAGATTATAGTTATTCTCCGCATTCGCTGCCGCTGAAGCCACGACTTTTCGTACTGGCTCCGCACCAGCATTGGGCAAGAATGGAAGAATAGCTAGAGCCTCATTTACCCGAAGCCCTTTGACTACTTTCGTAACCAGACGCATTTTGCGCGGTGATATACCAATACTCTTGGCAATAGCCCTGACTTGCATCTTTTACTCCCTTATCAGTCCCAAATGGGCTACATCACTAACGAACGGATGTGGTCTTTTCATTCTTGCCGCCCGCATGACCACGAAAGTGACGTGTGGGAGCAAACTCACCTAATTTATGACCTACCATGTTCTCACTGATGTAAATCGGCACATGGGTTTTTCCATTATGAACCCCAATTGTCATGCCTACCATCTCAGGAAAGATCATTGAAGCACGAGACCAGGTTTTGATCAATCGGCGATCGCCGCTACGCCGCACAGCTAGCACTTTCTTTCTGAGCGAAGGATGAATATACGGTCCTTTTTTCCTTGAGCGCGACATGATTATTTCCTCCTTCTGCCCGCATTGCGGCGTCGGACAATAAACCGATCCGTACGCTTATTCCTACGAGTCTTGTAACCCATTGCAGGCTTGCCCCAAGGTGTTTGCGGTTGCCCACCAATAGGTGCACGGCCTTCGCCACCACCATGTGGGTGATCAGTCGGGTTCATTGCCGAACCACGAACACTTGGGCGGCGGCCCATGTGACGCTTTCGTCCAGCTTTACCAATACTGCGATTCTCGTGGTCGACATTGCCTACCTGACCGATGGTCGCCATACACAAAATATGGACCTGACGCTGTTCGCCAGAGGGTAAGCGGAGAAGGGCATAGTCACCTTCTTTCGCCATCAACTGTGCACCAACGCCTGCACCACGTGCCATCTGACCACCACGACCGCGCTCTAGTTCGATATTGTGAATTGTTGTACCAGTTGGGATGTTCTTTAAAGGTAGCGCATTGCCAACCCGGATATCGGCATCAGGTCCCGCTTCGACGCGGTCACCGACTTTGAGACCTAGAGGGGCAATGATATAACGCTTCTCACCATCCACATAGTGTAACAGGGCAATACGAGCGGTACGATTGGGATCATACTCAATAGCGGCTACTTTGGCCGGTACTCCTAGCTTGTTCCGCTTAAAGTCGATAATACGATAAGCACGCTTAGCGCCACCGCCACGATGACGGACGGTAATCTTCCCCTGATTATTACGACCGGAATGCTTCTTAAGCTTAACGGTCAGAGATTTCTCCGGTTTTGTCTTCGTAATCTCTTCGAATGTCGACACTGACATCCCGCGACGCCCAGGAGATGTTGGTTTATACTGTCTTATTGGCATCTCTTTATTCCTTATGCCTTCAATATATCAATTGTCTGACCTTCTTTAATGGTGACAATCGCCTTTTTCCACTCACGGGGCTCCACAGGTCGAGGTGCCGAACCCCGTCGACGAATCGACTTAGGCTTACCGGGCATGCGTAGCACATTCACCTTGACAACATCTACCTTGAAGAGGCTTTCAACCGCGCGACGTATATCAATTTTGTTAGCATTCAACGCCACTTTAAAGGTATACTGGTTACGCTCTTGCAACTTGACCGATTTCTCAGTCACGATACCCTGACGCAGTATTTCAGTGATTTCCACGTATTTCCTCCTCTCCTAGGCTTCATTATCAGAGTCTACTGGTGTTGCCGACTCTTTTTTAGTATCGTTTTTAGCAGTCTTTTTGTTTTTCTCTTTAGAATCTGCTACCGCTGTTGGCTTTTCTTTAGCCCCGTTTGGAGCATCCTCTTGACTTGCCTCTTCAGTAATTCTACGGCTTGCCTCTTCAGCACTTAGCCCTTCACCAAAGACCATCTCGATCCAACGCACAGTCTGAACAGGCATAATAACATAATCATGCTTGAGCAACTCCACGACATTGATCGAGGAGACATGCTGCACTTTGGCAGTTGAAACATTGCGAGCGGATAAGACAACATTTTCATCGCGATGGGGCAACATCATCAGCACATGTTTTCCTTCACTGCTTGGTAAGCTGTTCAGGATTTCTAGTATGTCCTTGGTACGTGGCTGCTCCAGAGACAGGTTGTCGACAATAATTAAGCTCTCATTGGCAACTTTATCTGACAAGGCCGAACGAATTGCCAAACGACGCATCTTCTTAGGAACATCGTGATGGTATGGATGCGGCCTGGGACCAAATACAACACCGCCGTGACGGAACTGAGGTGCACGCGTGCTACCCTGGCGAGCATTACCTGTCCCTTTTTGTCGATAGGGCTTTTTATTACCACCCGAAACCTCACCGCGAGTCTTGGTCGAGGCATTCCCTTGGCGGCGATTGACCAGTTGTGCAGTGACAACTTGATGCAGAACCGCCATGTTAGGAGTGACTCCGAACACCTGCTCGCTCAGTTCGAGCTGTTCTAAGGCCTCCCCGGCCTGATTATACACTGTAGTCGAGGGCATTTCGGTTTACCTCATCACATGCTTCTTAATCACGAGCAAGCCGCCATTGGCACCAGGTACCGAGCCCTTAACCACCAGCAGATTACGCTCAGGATCAGCTTGAACTACTTGCAACTTCTTCGCTGTTATGCGGTCATTCCCCATGCGACCCGCCATACGCGTCCCCTTGAGCACACGACCCGGGGTTGTACCAGGACCGATCGAGCCTGGAGCACGAGAACGGTCTGACTGACCATGCGTCTTAGGTCCTCCACGAAAACCATGGCGCTTCATAACACCTTGGAAGCCTTTACCTTTTGACGTTCCGACAATATCTACCGCTTCGCCATCTTTAAAGAGACCAACGTCAAATAGGGAGCCCAGTTCCACTTTATCTGTAGTGACACCTTGCTGCAATCCAACTTCACGCACCACTCTGAAGGGACCCACCACGGGACCGGGACGACGCTGACGATTTTGCTGTATCTTTAGTAGCTTCTGTATCTGCTTGTCAGTCTTCACTGCGCTTGCAGATTCATTCCGCTGTTCTTCTTTTGTTTCAACTGAGCTTTCTGCGTTCTGCTCCTCTGTAGAGTCAGAAGATGTCTTTGCACGCGACTCTTGTTGATGCACTTGTAAACGCTTGCGCTGTGCCTTCAATAACGGCAGGCTATGTCCAAGATGGCCCAGTTCAGGACGTGTGGCCTTCCTGATTGGCTGCTGCTCAAAACCAATTTGGACCGCCTCGTACCCATCGCGATCAGCTGTCTTGACCTGCGTTACTACACAGGGACCAACCTCAATGACGGTAACTGGGACGACGATTCCATTGGGACCAAAAACCTGGGTCATGCCGATTTTCCTGCCCAACAATGCATCCAGCATAGTTATTACCTCTCATTCGCTAGCTCGCGACGTACCCTACAATCTAACTTCGATATCTACGCCTGCGGGCAGGTTCAAACGGGTCAGGGCTTCAACGGTCTTGTTCGTCGGATCAATAATATCAATCAAACGCTTATGCGTACGAATCTCAAACTGCTCACGAGAGTCTTTATCGATAAACGGTGACCGCATTACAGTATATTTGTCTATCTCCGTTGGCAATGGCACTGGTCCTGAGACTCGTGCCCCTGTCTGCTGTGCGGTATCCACGATCTGCATTGCTGATTTATCAAGAATGCGATGATCAAATGCCTTCAGTCGAATACGGATACGCTGCTTTACTGCTGTTGCCATTTCTTTCTCTTCTTCGAATTAATGGGGTCAGAGGGCTCTTAGCGCACCTTAGTGCACTGTCCATAACCCCTCTCGTGCAATCCTTATTTAAAGGCGTGCCTCTTTAGACAAGCATATTGGTACAGATGCCAGCACCAACGGTACGTCCGCCTTCGCGGATGGCAAATTTGACGCCTTCTTCCATAGCCACAGGCTGGATCAGCTCGACGGTCATTTCGATGTTGTCGCCAGGCATGAC